>Ga0182021_10003460_pt1 | contig 18533 bp, 9 predicted proteins | sample 612E3MmetaG_FD_120493 | JGI IMG/M metagenome (GOLD analysis project Ga0182021, IMG submission 120493) | Permafrost microbial communities from Stordalen Mire, Sweden - 612E3M metaG (Illumina Assembly) | ecosystem: Environmental > Terrestrial > Soil > Wetlands > Permafrost | place: Sweden... | reverse complement strand
TCATTTCCGGCGCGTCTTTGAGCAGTATTTCTAGTGCGGAGTCCCAAAGAGTCGCTGAGAGTCGTGCGGCATCAGTTCAGCCAGGGGCCACGAATCTGGCGTATGCGCTCTGTGGCCGGGCCTACAAGGGAATTGAAGCTGAAGCGGCGCCGCAGAAAATCAACTTGTCGTGAAGATGATGAATGACGAGATCGATGCCGACCACTGGAAGGTGCAATTTGTACTGCCCAATACGGATTGAGTTACCCCTGCTACCTACTTCAGGTCCGCCGCCCCCCGGTAAATCGCATGTGTTGACAATCGCCACATTGACAACCACTGTCTCATCCTCTATATTTCAGCATCGTACTCTGTATGGATGACCTGTGAAAGTGGCAACCCCTCCCTCACGCATTGAGAAGAGCGGCTGCCAGTGGATCGCTGAGACCGACGAGACCTGCTCATCCCCAAGAGATCCTCTCTCGATCCTTGTGCTGCTTGGTTCTTCTGCTCCCCTTTTTGACAAAGTGCTGACGTGTGTAACGAGAGTTCCAATGTATCGGCACGTATTCATTTTGACAATCCTCATCCTCGGGCTCCCGAAACCTGAGCGACGATTTGCTTGACGACGACGGCAAAAATGTGGAGGGATAGAGAGACACATTCTGCTACGAGAAAGGACTCACACCATGAGTACATTCCAGTTGATCGCTTCATTGGTCCTGATTACTCCGGTGTTGTGTTTTGCCCAACAAACCGATCCCTTCACCCCCGATTCGCTGACACGGGGTCTGTGGCATTTCGATGAGACCTCGGGCAGCACTGTTCTTGACGCGTCAGAGGCAGGGAATAACGGGATCGCGTCGGGGACGACGATCGTGACAGGTCGGTTTGGGTACGCACGTGCGTTCAATGGTTACAGCGATTATATAGCGTTCCCATCGAACAAGGCATTCGATGTAGACACATCGAGTTTCCAGATAGACCTCTGGTTCATGGCGCCAAACCAACTACCCGGCAATGGGGCGCTGATTCGAAGGGGCCTCGCTCCCGAGCCGGGATACTGGCTAGCCATGAGCGGCGGTCAGATCGTGGGGCAGATTGGCAATCGGGGGGACAGCCACTGGCCCGACACGATCATCACAGTCAGAAGCGACAGCAGTTTTGGCGACAACCAGTGGCATCAAGTGACGATGGTGCGTAACCGAGCTGTGCGTAAGCTCTTTTTGTACGTCGACGGCAAACTTGCGACGAAGCCGTCGGACGATCCGTTCACCCTCTCCCTCAATAGCGACCGTCCTTTGACCATCGGGCGGTGGGAGAACGACAACCTCCCGCAATTCTTTAATGGAGTTGTGGACGAAGTCAGGCTTTCGACCCCGAAATTTGGCTTGCCAGCCGTGGTCATACGTGTCCAACCCGAACTGCTCAATTTTGGGATTGTGAGGACCGGATCCACGGACACACTCCTGCTGCACATCTCAAACACCGGTGCCTGGGATTCACTTCGCGTATCCTCTGTGACATCCAGCAACCCGCGGTTCAGCGTGCCAGGCAATCCCATGGCGATCGCGGTGGGGAGCAGTATCACCCTTCCTGTCTGTTTCACCCCGGACTCCACGGAGAAAGACACTGGTCTGATCAGCATCGCAAGCAACGATTCCCTTGTTCCTGTTTTCAATATCCAGGTTTTGGGAAAGGGTTATACACTGAAGAAAGAGCCGGTCATCGACAATGTTTCCGTGGTACCGAACACGTATTACCAGCTCCGTGTTCAGTGGTTCAGGAGTGTCTACGACTCATCGGCGGCGGTTGACCCGGTCACAGAGTACAGCATCTGGCGGTCCGTTCAGGGAGTGGCACCATCGGCCTCCAAGAACCGCTCGGCCCCTTATACTCTTTCTGGGTTGGGGGTCACCGACGCACCCTGGGAATTCATCACGACTGTCCCCGCAATGCAATTCGAGGAATACAGTTGCCTCGTCCCGGGCTTGGTCGACTACACGGTCACGGGCTCGCCAAATATACTTATGGTTGCGGCACGCACAAAGGATCTCCAGATATTTGTCTCTCGTTCGGACACAGTGAACCTTTTTTCTGGCTCCATCATTGGGCCTGAGGGAGTTGAAACCGGTGCAGCGGTGCACGAATACATGCTGTCACAAAACTACCCCAACCCGTTCAACCCTGTCACGAATATTCAATTCTCAATAGTCAATCGTCAATTGACTATTGTCAAAGTGTTCGATGTGCTGGGCCGGGAAGTGGCAACGCTGGTGAACGAAGTGAAGGAACCCGGAGCATACACCGTGCAATTCAACGGTTCGAATCTTGCAAGCGGGGTGTATTTCTATCGGCTCCAGGCGGGGAACTTTGTGCAGACGAAGAAACTCCTGTTGGTCAGGTAGTCTCAGGCGAGACGATAGTCTCTGAAACGGATTTCCTGTGAACAACAAAGCCCAGACGACCAGTCTGGGCTTTGTGTTGAGATTTCAGCGGGGTCTTCCCAATGCCTCATTCCTCTCCTACCATCCCCAGTGTTCCGTTGCTTTCCCATCGACAATGCGGATAACGTCGGCAACTGGCCACGAGGTTTTCTTGTTCGTCGCCGGTTTTCCCATGAACCTCCCCTTGTTCGTCCCTTCCCATGTGGCGGCGACGAAAACCAGGTTCCCCTCCGCGAGGAGCAACGTCGGGGTCGCATGCACATCGGGATACGCCTCGCGAACCATCCTGAAGTACGCCTTCACGCCCTCGCGCCCTTTGGGTGACCCTGGCGGAACCACCTGGTGCTCGATCATGTCCTCAGTCACAAATTTGTCTATGGCGTCCACATTCCCACCGTTCACCACTTCCGCATAAAACTGCAGGAAGAGCAACTTCTCCTGTGTCTCCTGGCTGAGGACGGCCTGGAAGTAACGAACCTTGTCCCCTGAGAAGACAGCCATCGTGTTCACCTTCACGGGGTTGACGCCCATTGATGCAAACACGTCGGACTGCACGGCGGACATCCATGCCAACGTGTCGCCCGATTGCTGATAACCCCAGGACTGGACGTGGAAGCCGGGCATGAGCCCTGCAAACCAGGCACGTGCGGAGTCCTTTCCGTTGTGCATCGATCCGTCGGGTGCCTTGGCAACTGCATCGTCGGCAAGATATCTGGCAAATCCATCCATGTCATGGGCGTTTGCCAGTGCATCCAACTGCTTTCCTATTGGCAGCAGGTCGTGATTCTGTCCTCCACATCCAGCCAGCAGAAGAACCACCATGATCACGCCGATAGCGGTTTTCGCCATTGTTCCTCCTTCGAATGGTTTGGGAATGATGGTAAGTGGGTCGTGCGAACTTCGAACTGCATAGAACCGTCAAATCTGAGGCCAAATGGGAGGCCAGTGAGCGGCACTTGCCCTATAGGCTTATAACATCCCCATTGTCCGGAAGTTCCCGGCAAGGAGCTGTAAATGTCTGAATCAATTTCATTTCCCCTCCGGCGAAGGTCCGGGTCCCGCCTTGATTTGAGAAAAGAATGACTGCGGAGCAGCTCATACCATGCCGGGAGGGATTCTGCCCGTATGAATTGGGAGGAGCGGAAGAATATCGCTTGAAAGAGAACCTTAGACATCTTACCATTCAAACGTTTGCGGGAACGGTTGCACTCGTAGAACACGCTTCCTGGCATTGCAAAGAAACGTCGGAATTCGGTCGATCGTTTATAATCGCTTACACGAACCCTCCAGGAGGAATCAGATGAACCGCATTGCCGTATGTACGACTATATGCGTCGCGGCCTCATTGGTAATCATCGGCTCCACGACTCTGGCCCTTGGGGCAGACCAACCGGGCTCCCGTATTCTTTTCACCTCTGATTGGCTGTTCGCACGATTTGGCAGCATGCCGGATGGATCAACAAGGGAAGAGCCCGAAGCAGTTGAACGGCCGGAAATCAACGACAGCTCATGGCGCCGGCTTGACCTTCCTCATGACTGGGGCATTGAGGGCCCCTTCCGCACCGATCTCCCAGGTACTACCGGCAAACTCCCGTGGGCCGGAATCGGCTGGTACCGGAAACACTTTACGATTTCCCCTTCCGATAGAAACAACCGCCTGTTCATCGATTTCGACGGTGCCATGTCGCATGCCAAGGTCTGGCTCAATGGCCGGTTTCTTGGCGAATGGCCCTACGGGTATGCTTCCTTCCGGCTGGAGATGACGCCGTTCATCCGTTTCGACGGGGAGAACGTTCTCGCCGTTCGATTGGAGAATCCTCCCAACTCTTCCCGTTGGTATCCCGGCGGCGGAATTTACAGAAACGTCTGGCTTGTGAGGAGTTCTCCGGTGCATGTGGCCCATTGGGGGAGCTACGTCTCGACCCCGTACGTTGCCACTGATAGCGCAGCCATCCGGGTCAGGACGAAGATCGACAACCAATCGGACGAGCCGGTAAAGGTCACCGTCGCGGTGAGCATTGCCGAAGCCGGCACGGGGATCGCAAGAGGCGAAGCACCCGAGAGAGAGATCAACATCGCGGCCCGGGGCACGGGGGAATGCGAGACCGAGGCCGGGCTTCATGCACCGAAGCTTTGGGCCCTCCGGTCTCCGAATCTCTACTCCGTGAAGACGAGCATCAGGCGCGGCGGGGTGGTGGTCGACACCGCCAGCACCATCATCGGGATCCGGAAAGCGGAATTTGCATCCGAGCAGGGATTTATGCTGAACGGAATGAGGGTTCGAATCAACGGCGTGTGCAACCACCATGACCTGGGCGTCCTTGGGACGGCAATAAACGTGAGTGCTCTCGCGAGACAGATTCGTATCCTCCAGGAGATGGGATGCAATGCCATCCGCACCAGCCACAATCCGCCCGCCCCGGAGCTGCTCGATCTGTGCGACCGGATGGGAATGCTGGTGCTGGACGAAGCGTTCGACTGTTGGAAGGAAGGGAAGACGCCGAACGATTACAGTACCCTCTTCAAGGAGTGGCACGAAAAAGACATCCGTGCTCTCGTCCGCCGCGATCGCAACCATCCGTGCGTGGTTGCCTGGAGCGCCGGGAACGAGATCCGCGAACAAGGCGACGGCACTCTTGCCCGGGAATTGGTGGAGATTTTCCATTCGGAGGACCCCACCCGCCCGGTAACTGCAGCGTGCGACAACCAGCGAGCGGGCTTCGATGGCTTTCAGGATGCGGTGGACATTTTTGGCTACAACTACAAGCCCTCCTTGTACGGAAAATTCCATGACGCCAACCCGTCAAAACCTCTGTTTGGAAGTGAGACCGCATCGTGCATCAGCAGTCACAGCGAATACTTCTTCCCGGTAAGCGACGATCAGGCCAAGGGAGCCGTTGATTCCCAGGTGAGTTCCTATGATCTCTCCGCGCCGCCCTGGGCGACCATCCCAGATGTCGAGTTCGCAGGACAGGACAAGAATCCATTTGTGGCGGGTGAATTCGTTTGGACTGGCTTCGACTACCTTGGCGAACCCACGCCGTATTATAACGACACATCGTCTTCTCGCAGCTCGTACTTCGGCATCGTCGACCTCTGCGGGTTCAGGAAAGATCGCTTCTATCTCTATCAGGCCCGATGGCGTCCCGATGTGCCTATGGTGCACGTCCTTCCCCATTGGAACTGGCCGGATCGCGTCGGCAAAATCACTCCCGTCCACGTGTACACCTCGGGCGATGAAGCCGAACTGTTCCTTAATGGCCACTCTCTCGGCCGGAAGAAAAAGGGAGCCTTCCAGTACAGGTTGCGTTGGGATGATGTGACGTACCAACCCGGAGAATTGAAAGTTATTGCATACAAAGACGGTCGACAATGGGCGGAAGACGGCGTCACAACCACGGGTCTTGCCGCGAAACTCGAGCTTTCGGCTGACCGAACGGTGATCAATGCGGATGGTCGCGATCTGTCGTTTATCACGGTGAAGATCCTCGATAAGAACGGACTGCTGGTGCCGGATGCCTCCGACTGGGTCCAATTCGGGCTGTCTGGACCCGGCACGATCGCTGCTGTCGGGAACGGAGATCCCACCGATCATTCGTCATTTCAGGGGGATCGGATAAGAGCTTTTCATGGGCTCTGCCTTGTTGTTCTCCGCTCAGCGAGGGGAAACCCCGGCTCGCTCCGGTTGACCGCGGAATCACAACATTGCACGAGCGGTGAATCAAGGATAGAAACGAGGGAGTGATCTCGCGGAGAAGGCGCACTGAAGACCGGCGGCGACCCAGTCGATGGGTGGTGAGAGTCGGTCGACGATTGCGGGGAAGGACAAGCGACAAAAGCCCGTTCAGATCCCTGGATGGGCTTTGTTTTGAATTTCGATCGACAGCGGGATAGCACCTTCGACGCGCCGCACACCATCCTCCCTCCTGGGTGGAATCGTGCCGCCTTCGGTATGCGCGCAGGATTGGTGCACGAATGTGACGTCAGGATCCCGTCGACACGGCGTTCGTCTCCCCCGCGGGGGCGTGCTTATTGGAGGGCAAGAACCACAACGGCACAGGGAGGCAACGAGACCCGCAGGAGATCGCCCTCGCGAGAGAACTCTTTGAATACCACCGGGTGCACTCTCTCAGGTTCCGCAAACGTATTGTGATCCTGAACTGCTTTCGACGCGAGGATTCTTCCCGAGACGCTCTTCCATGACATCCCCTTGGCATCCAGCAGCACGTCCCGTGATTGGCGGTGATCAATATTGACCAGTGACACATGGGTCACCCCTTCGCGGTCTCGGGAGGCGGAGACACTGATTGCGCTCAGGGTGTCCTTTCCGAACATGTACGGGCTCAACGGAACTTCCACCGGAAGCATCACGGCATCATGATGCACCGCGTACATTTCCATAACGTGGTACGTGGGAGTGACGATCATCTTCTCCCCGTCCGTCAGGACCACCGCCTGCAGAACGTTCACGGTTTGCGCGAGGTTGGCCATGCGAACGCGGTCGCAATGGTTATTGAAGATATTGAGCGTCACCCCGGCAATCATCGCGTCGCGCATGGTGTTCTGCTGAAACAGAAACGCCCCGTTCGTGCCCGGCTCCACATCGTACCATCCCCCCCATTCGTCAACACAGAGGGCGACGTGTTTCAGGGGATCATATTTGTCCATGATGGCGGAATGCTTCTGCACAAGGATTTCCATCCTGAGCGCTTGCTGAAGGGTGGCGAAGTATTGTTGCTCGGTAAACTCCGTCGCGGAGCCTTTGTTATTCCAATCGATCACCGAGTAAAAATGAAGACCGAGGCCCTCCACCATGTCTCCAAGCTCGTGCATTAACACCTCCGTCCAGTGGAAATCATCCGAGTTTGCGCCGCTGGCAATCCGGAAGAGTTTGCCGTTCCCGCCGCCCCCCGGCATGAATGTTGCATAGGTACGGTAGATGTTTGCATAGTACTCTGCCTTCATGTTTCCTCCGCACCCCCACGCCTCGTTGCCAAGACCCCAGAATTGAACATGCCAGGGTTTCTCATGACCATTCCGGGCCCGGAGCTGGGACATCGGACTCGTGCCGGCGAAATTGACGTACTGCACCCACTGGGCAAGCTCCTGCACCGTGCCGCTTCCTACGTTGCCGGAAATATACGGCTCCGTCCCGAGCTGCTCGCACAAATCCATGAATTCATGTGTTCCGAAACTATTGTCTTCGGTCACTCCTCCCCACCACTGATTCACCATCGTCGGCCGCTCGTTCTTGGGTCCGACGCCGTCTTTCCAATGATACGTGTCCGCAAAACACCCGCCTGGCCAGCGAAGAACTGGGATCCTCATTTTCTTCAGGGCTTCGACGACGTCCTTGCGGATTCCCCGCGTGTTCGGTATGGCCTTGTTCCCCTCCCCCACGTAGTACCCTCCGTAAATACAATGACCGAGATGTTCCGAAAAACTCCCATAGATGTAACGACTGACGGTATCCTTCCCCTGGTCGGTGTGAAGGACGACCCGGATTTGTGACCAGCTTGTTGTGGCGATTGCGAAAAGAGCAACAAGGGCAAAGCACGCGTGTCGGGAAGAAGAAGTCGATTTCATGGAAACGCCTTGATAGTCGTTCGGAAGATGAGCAACGAACGTGAGCAGCGTCGTCGCTCCTGACGTTGCGAAAAGATAGGCTAAGCTGCGCATTATATCAACTTTCAACATTGATTCGTGGGCGGATCCAGGGGGTTGCAAAGAGCATGCGGGTGGGAAAGCCCGGGGAAGGCGCCCTTTGATGTCTTTCGCGAAGATGCCAAGCCACTCGATTTTGTTTGTCAGGTGGGTGGGGAGAGCTTGACTTTTTGAAGAAATTGATGTATTATTGAACCGATTCAAATGAGATATGCCGTTCTGCCTAAAGGTCGAACCCTTTGTTGAGAAGAATGGCCGCCTTGCCGGCGGCTGGCGCTGGCGATGACACAGGGTGAACCGATACTGTTTTCCTCGATGAGGAAGGAAGGAGAGAATCTTGCACAAGAGCGCAGCACGAACAAAGGAGTTCTTCCCAGGCATCGAAAAGGTCTGCTTCGAGGGGAGAGACTCAAAGAACCCGCTCGCCTACCGCTGGTACGACGAGAACCTCACCGTTGCCGGAAGGACGATGAAGGAGTACCTTCGTTTTTCCATTGCGTACTGGCACAGCTTCTGTGCCACGGGCAGGGATCCCTTTGGATCGGAGACACGAGACTTGCCCTGGAGCGTAGAAGGCGATCCCGTTTCGCGTGGTAAGACAAAGATGGATGCTGCGTTCGAGGTCATCACAAAACTGGGAGTGCCTTACTACTGCTTCCATGATTTTGATCTCGTGGATGAAGGCTCCAGCATAGCCGACTCTGACAAACGATTGCAGACCATGGTGGAGTACGCCAGGGAATACCAGGAGTCGACCGGTGTGCGTTTGCTTTGGGGCACTTCCAATCTTTTTTCTCACAAGCGCTACATGAATGGCGCCGCGACAAATCCGGACTTCCGTGTGCTCACGCACGCAGGCGCGCAGGTGAAACGCGCTCTTGACATCACGATTGCCCTCGGGGGGGAGAACTATGTCTTCTGGGGTGGCCGGGAGGGGTATATGACCCTCTTGAACACCGACATGAAGCGAGAGAAGGATCACATGGCCCGCTTCCTCTCCATGGCTCGCGACTACGGACGGCAGCACGGTTTCCGCGGCACATTTCTCATCGAGCCCAAGCCGATGGAACCGACCAAACACCAATATGATTACGACGCGGAGACAGCCATAGGGTTCCTCAGGCACTATGGCCTCGAGAAGGACTTCAAGCTGAACATCGAGGTCAATCATGCGACTCTCGCCGGCCACACATTTCAACATGAGGTCCAATGCGCCGTTGATGCCGGATTGTTCGGGAGCATGGATGCCAACAGGGGCGACTATCAGAACGGATGGGACACAGATCAGTTTAGCGTGAACCTCTTCGAACTCGTGGAAGCAATGCTCGTCATCGAAGAGGCGGGTGGTTTTGGGAGCGGCGGTGTAAACTTTGACGCGAAAATCCGGCGCAACTCAACCGATCCCGCGGATCTCTTTATCGGGCACATTGCCGCCATCGACGTGTTCGCCCGCGCATTGCTGACCGCCGACGCCATCCTCCGGGAGTCGGAGTACGTGAACCTCCGTCACCAGCGATATGCGTCGTTTGACAAGGGCGATGGAAAGCGATTCGAAAAAGGGGAGCTCACCCTGGATGACCTTCGCGCACTTGCAATTGCTTCCGGCGAGCCGCCGCCCATCAGCGGCAAACAGGAATTTATTGAACAGATGATCACCATGTTCACGTAGGGCATCGCTCATGATCGCCTTCCGGTGACGCTGACGAACTCTCCCGTGAGATCCTCCGCGCTCCCCCACACTCAGGGGGGAGCGCTGCCCCGCTTTGCTCACTGCGGCCCGGTCCAGGAGAATCTTGCCCAACGTTGGTCCCGGTTTGAACCCCACTGGTTGAAAGGCCGCACTATGTCACGTCTACGAACCCTCGTGATCCCCCTTTTCGTGGTTTTCGCAATCGTCCGCTGCTGCGCGTTCGAAAAGCAATCAGACGGCGTCTTGTTCGAATTGCAGAAGCACCGGCCGTCGGATCCTTCGTTGATGAAGATCCAAGTGTGCACTGAGGACATTATCCGGGTCATCGCTTCGCCGGGAAAGACATTCTCCGCGCGTCCAAGTTTGATGGCTGAGAAGACTTCATGGGCGCCTGTCCCATGGACTGTCAAGGAGCACGACGGCATTGTCGATATCTCCACATCGAAGGTCACTGTCCGCGTCAACCCTGAGAACGGTTCGGTGGTGTTCTGTGATTCGACAGGTCGAGTTCTCCTGCGCGAGAGAAGTGATGGCGGCAAGATCATTGAGGCCGCTGATGTGCTGGGGGAGAAGACATTTCACATCCAACAGTTTTTCGACTCTCCGGCGGACGAGGCATTCTATGGTCTGGGGGGAAACCAGAACACGGTCATGAACTACAAAGGGCACAGTGTCGACCTCTACCAAAAGAATATGGTGGAAGCGATTCCGTTCGTCGTCTCGGATAGGAAGTATGGCGTCCTTTGGGACAACAATTCTCACACGAAATTCGGCGACGTCCGTGAATATCAACCGATCGATTCGCTGAGATTGTTTGGATCTGACGGCGTCGAAGGCGGACTTAGTGCCGAATACTTCAAGGACTCGCTTTTCAGCACGCTCTTCTCCTCCCGCCGCGAGGCAACGATCGATCATGAGTACTCGGATGTCCACGATCCCTTCCCTGAGGGATTTCAACGGAATGTCGCGGCGGTACGCTGGAGCGGCGAAATCGAGTCCCGCGCTGCGGGGACATTCACTTTCCGGCTCTGCTGCTGCGGGTATACCAGGATGTGGTTGGACGGTACGCTGGTCGTCGACTCCTGGCGTCAGAACTGGCTTCCATGGACGCATTTCCCGCGTTTGGAAATGGCGCCCGGAACGCGGCATACGATTAAGATCGAGTGGATACACGCGGGAGGTTTCATCAGCGTGAAATGCCTCGGTCCGGCCGATGAACTCGAGAAGAACAGCCTCTCGCTCTTCTCGGAGGTCGCCGACCAGATCGACTACTATTTTGTCAGAGGAGACAACCTCGATCGCGTGATTCATGGGTACCGGCTGATCACCGGCAAGGCACCGATGATGCCCCAATGGGCGATGGGTCTTTGGCAATCCCGCGAGCACTATGCATCGCAAGGGGAGATCCTTTCGGTCGTCGGGGAATTCCGGAAACGCCTCATACCTCTCGACAATATTGTTCAGGATTGGTTCTATTGGAAGGAAGACAGATGGGGCGATCACGAATTCGATCCCACCCGGTATCCGAATCCTGCGGGGATGATTCGGACGCTCCATGACACCCTCCACGCGCACATGATGATTTCTGTCTGGGCAAAGTTCTACGTCGGGACGAAGAACTACGAGGAATTCAAGCAGCATGGCTGGCTGTATATGCGGAATGTCGATAAAGGACAACGCGATTGGGTCGGTCCCGGCTACGTCTCGACCTTCTACGATCCCTATGCGACGGGAGCGCGGGAGCTATTCTGGAAACAGGTGAGCGAGAAGCTGTTCAGCAAGGGGATCGATGCATGGTGGTTGGACTGCACGGAGCCCGACATCCAGTCGGGTCTCTCGCGTGAAGAGACAATACTGCGTCAGGGTCCCACTGCGTTGGGGTCGGCTTCGCGCTACCTGAATTCATTCTCGCTCATGCAGACGCGTGCCGTGTTTGAAGGCCAGCGGAAAGAGAGTCCGAATCAGCGCGTGTTCATTCTGACACGATCGGCCTTCGCCGGAACCCAGCGCTATGCAGCCGCCACATGGAGCGGCGACCTCGCTGCCCGGTGGTATGACATGAAGGCGCAGATCTCCGGGGGGATGAACTTCTCGCTCTCCGGCGTTCCCTATTGGACGATGGACATCGGCGGTTTCTCGGTGGAACCACGGTACGAACATCCGACCGAATCCGACCTCGACGAGTGGCGTGAACTGAATACGCGATGGTTTCAGTTCGGATCGTTCTGCCCTCTCTTTCGCGTGCACGGACAGTTCCCCTACCGCGAGATGTTCAATATCGCTCCCGAGGCGCATCCCGCCTACCAGGCGATGCTCCGGTATGACCGGCAGCGATATCGGTTAATGCCTTATGTGTATTCCCTTGCCGGAATGGTGACACAGAATGATTACACTTTCATGCGCGCGCTGGTCATGGATTTCGGGGGCGACAAGAATGTGATTGGCATCGGCGATCAGTTTATGTTTGGTCCCGCCCTGCTCGTCAATCCTGTCACCGAATACAAAATGCGAAGCCGGTCCGTCTATCTCCCGGGAAAAGGGTGGTACGATCTCCGGAGCGGCAAACACTTCGCGGGCGGGCAGACCGTTCAGGCCGATGCCCCGTATTCTGATATCCCTGTGTTCGTGAGAGAAGGGTCCATCGTTCCCTGCGGGCCGGACATCCAATATGTCGGCCAGAAACCTGCCGATCCCATCCGCTTGTTCGTGTATACCGGGAGCGACGGCGCATTCACGCTGTACGAAGACGAAGGGCTGAACACGGAATACGAGAAAGGATCGTTTGCGACGATCCCGATCACCTACAGCGAAAACACTCGCGTGGTGACCATCGGGGCGCGACAGGGTGGTTTTCCGGGGATGCTCCGGACGCGCACATTCGAGATCGTCTGGATCAGCGACAGCAAGCCCTCCGGCCTCGACTTTACCCACGCCCCGGATGCGCGCGTGGAGTATGACGGATCATCGATTTCTGTAGCGATGGAATCACAGCCCAGGTGAGCCCGTCCAGCGCAGGATTCATTCCCAAACATCATAAGGAGAACGACGATGGGAACATCATCGGTACCTGAGGGAAGAGCTCATGTTCGAGTCCTGTGCGTCGTCGGACTCTTGCTGTTGTCATCGAGCCTGTGCTTTTCGTCGCCGGTCGGCCGCAAGACTGAAAACTTTGGCAAGAATTGGCAATTCACATTGGGCGATGTCACTGGAGGCCAGCGGCAAGACCTCGACGACTCACAATGGCGCCGCCTCGACCTGCCGCACGACTGGAGCATCGAAGGGACGTTCAGCGACAAGAATCCCGCCACGCCCGGAGGAGGAGCGTTGCCGGGCGGGATCGGCTGGTATCGGAAGACCTTCACCAAGCCCGAAACTGATAAAGCCAGGCGGACGTTTGTGGAATTCGACGGGGTGTACAAAAATAGCACGGTGTGGATTAACGGCCACTTGCTCGGCCTGCGGCCCTATGGATACAGCTCATTCGAATATGAACTGACGCCTTACCTGCACTTCGGGAAAGAGAAGAATGTTCTGGCCGTTCGGGTTGACAATTCCCAGCAACCGAACTCCCGCTATTACTCCGGCTCCGGGATCTACCGGAACGTCTGGCTCACGACTACGGAGAATATTCGGGTTGATCATTGGGGAACGTTTATCACCACACCACGGGTATCGAAACAGGAAGCCACCGTTGCAGTGCGGATCTGGATTCGCAATACCTCGGGACAGACGCAACCCATCCGCCTCACAACGCGCGTCATCGACGGCGCGGGGAGGGAAGTGGCGAAGGGGGAAGCCGCTGCCGTCGTTCCAAACAATTCCGTTGGTCTTGTTGATGAAACACTCAAGGTGCGAAATCCTGCCCTCTGGTCGCTCGAACACCCGAACCTGTATCGTGCGGTGACGTATGTCCGGTCTCACGGCAAGACGACTGACACGTTTGCAACGACGTTCGGCATCCGCACATTCGCATTCGATGCAGAAAAGGGATTCTCCCTCAATGGGAAGCCCGTCAAGATCAGGGGTGTGTGCGAGCATCATGATCTCGGGTGCCTCGGCGCCGCCGTCAACATCCGAGCTCTCGAACGCCAGATTGAGATCCTCAAAGCCGTGGGGGTGAACGCGCTCCGGACTTCCCACAATCCACCCGCCCCGGAACTGCTCGATCTCTGCGACAAAATGGGGATCATCGTAATGGATGAGGCGTTCGATATGTGGAAGAAAGCGAAGAAGACGTTCGACTACTCCTTGGATTGGGACGAGTGGCATCGGCGGGACCTGGCCGACCTGGTTGTGCGGGATAGAAACCACCCCAGCGTGTTCCTCTGGAGCATCGGCAACGAGGTTCAGGAACAATACGATCACACGGACAGCAGCGGGACGGTGATTGCGAAGGAGCTGGCATCGATCGTGAGAGACCTCGACCCATCCCGTCCCATCACCTCCGCATGCAACGATGCAGATCCGATGAACCCCATTATCCGCTCGGGGGCTCTCGATGTGATCGGCGAGAACTACAACATCAGCGGGTATCCGCTGTTCCCCACCACGTACCCGGGGAAGAAGTTCATTGCCACGGAAACCACGTCCGCATTGGCAACGCGGGGACATTACGACATGCCGTCGGACAGCATCCGCCGCTGGCCGTCGCGCTGGGATCTCCCCCTCCTCGACGGAAATCCTGACAACACGTGCTCGTCATACGACAATTGCAGCGTTCCATGGGGTTCGACGCATGAAGAAACCTGGAAGATCATAAAAAAGTATGACTTCCTTTCCGGCCTTTTCATCTGGACCGGCTTCGACTATCTGGGAGAACCGACGCCGTATGGCTGGCCGTCGCGCAGTTCCTATTTCGGCCTCGTCGACCTCGCAGGTTTTCCCAAAGATGCGTACTACCTGTATCAAAGCGAGTGGACTGACACGCCGGTTCTTCATGTGTTTCCTCACTGGAATTGGAAGCCGGGGCAGACGATCGATGTGTGGGCCTACACAAACTGTGAAGAAGTGGAGCTTTTCCTGAACGGCACTTCGCTCGGGGTCAAGAAGAAGACTGCAGATGATCTCCATCTCCAGTGGCGCCTCACGTTTGCCCCGGGAACTCTGAAAGCAGTCGGTCGTTCCGGGGGAAAGGACGTTCTTGTCCGCGAGGTGAAGACTGCGGGGGCTCCGGCGAGGATCCTTCTCGGCGCAGACCGGACCCGGATCTCCGCAAACGGTGAAGATCTCTCGTACGTGAGCGTTAAAGTGCTTGACGCACATGGAACGCTCGTCCCCAACGCGGACAACCTGATCCGCTTCAGCATCTCAGGAGTCGGCCGCATCGCCGGCGTTGATAATGGGCTTCAGTCAAGCAGTGAATCGTTTAGGGCGACCGAGCACAAGGCGTTTAACGGTCTCTGTTTGGCAGTAATCCGATCAACGGAGAAGGCGGGGAAGACAACTCTCACTGCCACAGCGGACGGGTTGCCGCCGGCGTCGGTCGTCATCGAATCACGATAAGCCGCTCTGGAAGACGCCCGGATGGTCAATGCGCATGCCATGCGTGCATGCGCATTTTCCGGTAAGATATGACCAGGTCTCGTCGCGGAGAGTGAGGTTGGCTCCGATTCGTCGGTGCGGACGGTCGCCCGTTCTGCATCCTGCCTCCATGGGGGATCCCTGTCCCCATCAACCCACGTTCCTTTCCTATCGCAATTTCGGTAGCAAATCCACATCAGCCAACGATGCAACTTTCGTTGAGGGGTGACCGGATTCTCCATGAATTGACGATGTTGGGGATTAATTACCCATTCATCCTTTTGCCTGATTGCGCTCGGAGGCGATCATTGGCATATTTTCTTGGGATAATCGTTTATCTGGGGGATTGTACCAGCAAATCCCGATTGGGTTTGTCGAACGAGATGGAGTCATACCATGAACCAGGACCGGATTGATGGACAATGCAGACTTCTTTCATTCGTTTTCGTCTTCGCCCTTCTCGGACCGTCAATTGCAGTTGGGCAGTGTCCGCCTTTTCCTGTCATCCACACGGGCGAAGCAACGTTCTACACGTTTGCCAACGGCGGGGGAGCCTGTATGTTCGACCCGACACCAAACGACCTCATGGTGGGCGCAATGAATGCCACCGACTATGAGAACTCCCAGGTGTGCGGCGAATGTGTGAGCCTTACAGGTCCGAACGGAACTATTCTTATCCGCATCGTGGACCTCTGCCCGGGATGCAAGCAGGGCGACATTGATCTCAGCCCGCAGGCGTTTTCGCGGATTGCAGACACGTCGCGTGGCAGGGTTTCGATCACATGGGAGGTTGTCCCCTGCGGAGTGACCGGTCCCATCCTGTATCATTTCAAGGATGGGAGCAGTCGGTGGTGGACAGCGGTACAGATCCGGAATCACCGCTATCCAATCCTCAGTCTGGAATATCTGAATTCCGCGGGGATATATCAATCTGTGGCCCGGACCAACTACAATTATTTTGTACAGCCAACCGGTATGGGCGCCGGACCATACACGTTTCGCGTCACCGACGTCTACGGTCACGTACTGGTAGATTCCGGAATTCCGAGCGTGGAGGACAGCAGCGTCTCCGGGCATGCGCAGTTTCCTTTGTGCGGTGACTCTCTGCCCATTCAACTCGCTGTCTTCACCGCTACGGTACTCAATCAACACCAAGTTCGCCTTGATTGGACGACACTCACGGAAATCGACAACTACGGATTTGACATCCAGCGGTCGGACACATCAGGACAGGACTATCAAATAGTACCAAACAGCTTCACGCCCGGTCATGGGACAACGAATGCGCCGCACAATTATACGTGGATCTCAGACGTGACTTCCGGCGCCTGGTACTATCGATTGAGGCAAACGAACCTCGACGCATCGGTGCAATATAGCGAAGGCCTTCGGGTTGACATGCTCACCGGCGTGAAAGAGAAGGAGACACCGACCGCATTTTCACTTGGCCAGAATTATCCGAACCCCTTCAATCCCGTCACAAATATTCAATTCACGATTGTCTCCGCCCAAAGCGGATCCGCCTCTGGCGGAAATCGTCAATTAACTATTGTCAAGGTGTTCGACGTGCTGGGCCGGGAAGTGGCAACGCTGGTGAATGAGGTGAAGGAACCAGGAAGGTACACTGTTGAATTTGATGCGTCCTCGCTCTCGAGCGGAGTGTACTTTTACCGGTTGAGTGCGGGACAGTACGTTGAGTGTCGGAAGATGATTGTGATGAAATAATGATGAAGATATCCGGAGAGAATTCGGAGCTCTGAGTTCAGAATTCGGGCCGCCGACCTGTCCGCCGTCTCTTTGGCGGAAGGCGGCCCGTGGCGTGTACTTCTACAGGTTGACTGCGGGTAACTATCTGGCGACACGTACAATGGTTCTGATGCAAGAGGACCATTTGTCGCCCTGCACATATCCCCATCGTCGTTCATTGTCAATGTGATGCATGGCCAGCGAAGCGGCCGGGGTGCGCCCGCGATCGATCGGTCGGATCCTCCTCATCGAAGTGCAGATTTTACACGGTCTCGAAAGGGGTGTCAACCCCCGCTGTGTCAATTCGGGAACAATCGATCCGCTGCGCACTTGCACGAGGGAATTCTTTTTGTTACCGTCCGAAGGCTGCGACCGCCTTTCTTCCGAGTGACGTCGTCTTCCAAACAGCCTGATTTCTAAAAATGGATGGGTCTATGGACAATAGTTCGAAGATCTCCCGCAGAGATTTCATGATGCTTGCGACGCTGGGCGTCGGTGGCCTGGGTCTGCTGGCAGGGTGTGTTCAGCAGCATCCGGCCGACAGTGCCGCACTTTCTGAAGGCGATGCCGGCCTGGTGGGTGCGATGGCGGACCGGATCATACCGGCCGACGCCTGGCCCGGGGGGCGTGAGAACGGCGTTGTCACATTCATCGACATGCAGCTTGACGGGCACTACCGTCGTTTCAGAAGTGAGTACCGCAAAGGTCTCGATGCCGTTACTGAGACCTGTCTGAGAAGATACCTGAAGAGATTTGAGGCCCTCTCCCCTGAAGTGCAGGATTCGTTCCTCAGGGAGATGGAATCCGGCGTTCTCCGGGACGGAGAATGGAAGGAAGGGTTCAGCAAGCGCTTCTTCGAAATGCTGCGGAGCCACGCCATGCAGGCGTACTACGGAAGCCCCCGTCATGGCGGTAATCCGAACTATGCGAGTTACAAAATGATGGGGATCGACTATCCCCCGATTATCGGACAAAACCGTTACGGGCTCTGACCCATGAAGAACGATCATGTCAATGCGGTTGTTGTCGGTGCCGGAGCCGGCGGCGGTGTTGTCGCGAAAGAACTGAGTTCCGCAGGGCTCTCGGTGGTTCTCTTCGAACGGGGGGACTGGGTGTCGTTCGAAGATCATGATAACGACGAGCTCCTTTCCCAGCGGACAACGGCACTGGGGAATGCATTCGGACCGGACGATGAGAGGCACCGTCGTGTTGTCGTCAACGAGGACGGTTCGACGGAAATTGTGTCTCCCAGCGATGGAGCGTACAGCAACGTTGCGGCGTGTGTGGGATCCGGCACGGTAAGCTACGGTGCGATGGCCTGGCGGTTCATGGCGGAAGACTTCAGGATGAAGACCACATACGGTCCCGTGGAAGGATCCACCCTTGACGACTGGCCGCTCGGTTACGACGATCTGGAGCACTGCTACGAGAAAGCGGAATGGGAGATCGGCGTCGCGGGAGACTCTTCGCTCAATCCATTTGCCGCT
>Ga0182021_10003459_pt1 | contig 18535 bp, 12 predicted proteins | sample 612E3MmetaG_FD_120493 | JGI IMG/M metagenome (GOLD analysis project Ga0182021, IMG submission 120493) | Permafrost microbial communities from Stordalen Mire, Sweden - 612E3M metaG (Illumina Assembly) | ecosystem: Environmental > Terrestrial > Soil > Wetlands > Permafrost | place: Sweden... | reverse complement strand
GCCGCTTAATTATTGTAAATTAGAGAATATTTCCTTGGATCAAGAAAAATACCAAAAAGCTAATGTGTTAACCGCATTCGTAATAAAAAGGTTCTTTAAAACCTTAGCAAAAGTAATTCAAGGAGGACACTATAAATCTGTTTTAGATGTTGGTTGCGGTGAAGGTGTTCCTTTATTAAACATTCTTTCGGATCTTCAATCCAACAACAGCATTAATGGCGTAGATTTTGATGAAATTAAATTGCTTATGATAAAAAATAATATTCCTCAAGGAAATTTTGTTAAAGGTAATGTTTATAATCTACCATATAAAAGCAAAACATTTGACCTAATTCTTTGTTTAGAAGTTATGGAGCATTTATCTTCTCCGAAAAAAGCTTTGGAAGAGATTAAAAGGGTTTCTTCTCAAGATATTTTGTTTTCCGTGCCCGACGAACCTTTGTGGACTTTTCTTAATATAGTGTGTTTAAAATATATAAGAAATTTCTGTAATACTCCAGGCCATTGTCAAAAGTGGGGTTCTGGTAATTTCCAAAAACTTCTTAAGAGATATTTCCAAATAAAATTGGTAAAAAAAGTTATTCCCTGGACTGTAATATTTTGCTCAAGGGAAAAGACATTATAAATGTTCCTATCTAAGGAATTCACTCTTCATCTTGAGATGAATTCTGATATTTTTTAAAACTGATTGTTTCAAAAAATAATCTTTTTTTAAGAGATGCATTTAGCGGTAAGCATATCGATAAAAAACCAATCAGGCGCGCCTTGACCCCGGAAAAGTAGTTCGGTAGAATGTTTTTTTACTTTATATCCCGCATTAGTTAAAATTTTCTCGTACTCTTCAACTCGTTTTTTTTCACTTGAAAAGCCGGTAGAAATAATATCTCCGGTACGGTAAGGCAGGAGGGCAATATCCATCTGATTTTTTTGAGCGAAAAGAACGAGGTCTCTTTCCCCAGATCCTTTTGGTCTTCCTTTTTTTTTATCCTGGCAATAAGCGGCAGTGGCTAACAAGGTAGCACCCTTGAGTTCTTGAGCATGGTGTCTTAAATATACGAAAAGGTCTCGATGTTCCCAGATTAAATCGATGCCGAGTTTTTGACTGATGAGTGCCCCAACCGCCATTTTGCCGGAATCCTTATCAACACAACTACTCGTAACTCCAAAAAGTTTTTTAAGGGTTATGCTGGGGATGCCGAAACCTGCACAAACTTCAACTGTTTTTTTGGGTTCCAAATCGTTAAAAACAACTTGACCAAAAAAAACGGTTTCTTCGAGATGAATGCGGGCTGCCCTTGTCTTGGAAGCTTTCGAGAAAAGATCGCTTTGGGCGCGAGGGAAAGGGGAATGTCCCGCTACCAGATCAAGGATAGGACGATAATGATTGTCGAATAAAGTTTCGGGCGTGAAACAATTAAAAGCCATACCTAAAAAAAGATAGAACAAAAAAAGTAAAAAACGTTAAAGGCAAAAATTAGCTGGGATCGGAAAACAATTGTGATAGGTGCAAAGCAATTATTCCGGTACTGTGTGTCATAGATATTTTTTCGATCAAGTTCCAATGTCAAAAAATAAGAAAAGCATTACATTTCCTTTTGGGCAAGGAGGCGTTAGTTTTTTGAGTCCTTTTTAAACTTTATCTTGAGACTTTTAATTTTTCGGTGGAGATGACTCCGCTCAATGCCAATTGTCTCGGCAGTTTTAGAGATGTTATCTCCGCATTGGGAAAGCTTGTAGGCGATATAGTGCTGTTCAAAGGTATCCTTGGCTTCTTTCAAGTCGAGATTAAAGAGATTAGTAAAATCGTTCGAAGAGGAAACCCCCTTGAGACTCTGAATAATATCGTCAGGTTTGATAACTACTTCTTTGGTCATTATTACCAGTCGTTCAATAATGTTTTTGAGTTCTCGAACATTTCCCGGCCAGGTATAGTTTATTAAAATATCCATCGCTTCAGGACCAATCCTTTTTTCTTCTATGTTTTGTTCCTTGGCAAAGCGATTGAGAAACGCATTGGCCAGCACGGTGATATCTTCTTTGCGATCCCGAAGCGGGGGAACGTTTAACGGGATGACATTGATACGGAAATAGAGGTCTTCTCGGAAGTTCCCTTTTTTAATTTCTTCCAGGAGGTCTTTGTTGGTTGCCGCAATAAGCCGCACATCAACCTCAATTGTTTTTGAACCTCCGACCCGCTCAAACTTCTGTTCCTCCAAGATTCGTAAAATCTTTGCTTGAGTTTTTAAGCTCATATCTCCGATTTCATCCAGAAACAGAGTACCGTCATGGGCAAGATCAAATTTTCCGAGCTTCCGAGAAGAGGCGCCCGTAAAGGCTCCCTTTTCATAACCGAACAGCTCGCTTTCAATGAGTTCTTCCGGGATGGCTGCGCAATTAACCTCCACCAACGACTTAGTGGAACGACGGCTTTTTTGATGAATGAGCCGGGCAGCCAGTTCCTTTCCGCTTCCGTTTTCCCCGGTGATTAAGATGGAAGCGTTCGTTGGCGCAGCGCGTTCAATATCCTCTTTTAATTGTGTAATGGAAAGGCTTATACCATCGATGCGAAAGGTGGGGAAGATTTTTTCTCGAAGAAGCCAGTTTTCTTGATTAAGTTTGAGAAAGTCGAAGGCATGTTTTACCGTGAGGACAACTTTATCCAATGAAAGAGGTTTTTCAATAAAGTCAAAAGCACCGTATTTGAGTGCTTTGACCGCAGTCTCGATTGTCCCATAGGCTGAGATAATAATGACATAGATCTCAGGAAACCTTTCTTTTAATTTCTGCAACGTTTCTAACCCGTCAATTCCCGGCATGACGATATCGAGAAAAATAAGGTCAGGAGGGTCTTCCTCCACCTTTTTGAGGGCCATAACGCCATCAGTGGCAACTGAGACCTCGTATCCTTCATCCCGTAAAATACCACTTAAGGATTCCCGGATACTTGATTCATCATCAACGACGAGGATATTTTTTTTCACCGAAAACCACCTTTCCCTAGCGTTAAATTTTTGTTGGCAATGCGATCCGGAATATCGTGCCGTTAGGATAATTATCTTTTACCCGAATATGTCCCTGGTGGTCAGAGATAATAGAATCAACGATAGCAAGCCCGAGACCGGTTCCTAATTTTTTGGTTGAAAAATAGGGTTCAAAAAGCCGAGACTTTTCTTCCGGAGGAATACCGCATCCATTATCAGCAATTTCTACGCCCGCAATTTTTAATTTTTTGTCATGGAACGTTTTAATGGTTACTTCACCTTCTTTTTCAATTGCCTCAACAGCATTTTCCAGGATGTTGATAAGCGCACGTTTGATTTGGCTGGAGTCAAAATTCATCAGGGGAGGCGCTTCCGACTCGTCAAAAGTAAAGGTAATGTTTTTGTGCGCTTCACGAAAAATAGGTAACGTCTCATTAATGATTTGCGGCAGGTAATTGGGGGATGGGTTCGTTGCCGGCATGCGTGCAAAATGAGAAAATTCGTTAACCATATTTTTCAAAAGTTCAACCTGACCGATAATCGTATGAGTGCATTCGTCAAAAATTTGTCCATCCTCCAAAAATTTATCCTTATACCGGCGGCGTAACCGCTGGGCTGAAAGTTGAATGGGGGTTAAAGGATTTTTTATTTCATGGGCAATCCTCCGTGCCACCTCTCTCCACGCCGCGATGCGTTGTCCCTTTTGGAGTTCCGTGACATCTTCTATGACGATTACTAAGCCAAGATAATTGCCCCTTTCATCTTTGAGCGGCGTGATAAACGTTGAAAGGTCAATAACCTTTGTGGGGAGGGTGAGTTTAATTTCTTTTTCAAACGTCAAACTGCTGGACCGGTCAACCTCTTGAATGAGGTCATCCACCTGCCGGAGATAGTGAGGAGGAAGGATTTCATGATAATTTTTGTTTAAGTATGGCTCAACTTCCAGGCCCAGAATTTTTCCCACCGACTTATTAATGGTGGTTATGAAGCTGTCCTGGTCGACCGAAATAACTCCGGCGGCGACATTTTTTAGGACAATCTCCATATACGCGCGCCGCTTGTCAAATTCGATGTTTGTTTCCTGCAAATCCTTATTAGCCAGTTCTAATTGGGATTTGCCGGTCTTTAAGTCCTGGGTCATCTTGTTAAACGACTCCACTAGCGAGCCAATTTCATCGTCAGCTTTATTGATCGCGATCCGGACATCTAAATTTCCTTTAGCGACTTCCATTGTCCCTTCTGCCAAGTCTTTAATGGGTCCGGTTATGGTTTTTGCCAAGTGGAATCCAAACATAATGGCGGAAAAAAACAACAGCAACGTGATGCTGGATAAAAGGATAATATACGTTGGTTTTATCGGAGGTTGCGTGGATTTGAGCCGTTTATAATCAGTAAAACGGTCAGAAATTTTGGTCATCTTTTTCACCAAACTGTTTGGGATATAGTAGCTTACTACTATAAAACCATCTATCTGTGCGGGTACGTTGTTTGAGAAAATCGGGGAAATTCCTCGGATCAATTCTCCCTTATGAAGAGATTGGATTTTAGCAATATCCTTGGTGAGAATGCCTTCCTTAATTAATTCCCGATCAATTTTATAATTAACTTTATCTTCTAGGGAGAGATTAGAGGCAAGAGCTAAACTTTTTTGAAAAGGCCGCGATGGAGATAGGATTTCAATTGCCCCCACATTATATTCTTGTGATTTTTTTTCGATAAATTTTTGCAGTTGAGCTTTTTCGCTGGGGGATAAAAGACCGTGTTCACTTATAGTAGAACTGAGCTGGTGAGCGAAAAAAAGAGAACTGTCTTTTAAATTTTGATAATACTTCTGCGCAACCTCTAAAGATTCCACCAACGATTGATCTACCTGAAAACTAATCATGTTATCAAGGGTAGTGGTAATGAAACCAGCGGACGTCCAGAAAAGAAGTAAGGTGGGAACAATGGTGAGTCCGATAAAGGAAGCTACTAATTTGGTTCTAATTTTTGATCCCAGGATTCCATGGCGTCGTTCAAAAATGAGCTTTACCACATTACGGATAACTAAAAAGATCAAAAGGACAAGAAGAATAATATTAAGATTAAGGATAAAATATACAAGGATGTTGCTGGAAAGTGGAAGATTGCCTGACGTTCGGGAAAAATAAGATTCAAGAATCGTAAGACCGGCTATAAGAACGGCAGTGATAAGAATAATGAGCCGTTCCCGACGGCGCCGAAGCCTTTCTTGCTGGTCAATGTTGGTCTTTCCGTTATCGATTTTTAGAATTTTAAAAAACTCAACCATTTTTTTTATTTTTGTTTTGAAGCCCAAAATCACCTCTAAAAAATAGAGTACTCTTAAAAAAGATTTAATATCTGAAATTTTCTATTTCCCAATCGGTATCAAAATAGTTCCAATCAAGGAAAAAGAGGAAGTAATGGATATAGGGAGGTGGCTTTACTCCTTCGGACGCAGCTTTTATTTCAAAGTAATAGATATTATTTCTTTCTAATTTCCAGATGGGATAAACAGAAAGGATTTCTACCTTACTCATATTTTTTTTTGCTTCTTCAAGAGTTGGGACAACTAAACTTGATGGGCTATTTTCATTCTCTTTTATAGCGGTAACAATGGTGTATTCATTTTTTAGATTATCAAATTTGATTGTTTTTACGAGGGTGCTTGCCGCGAGAAATTTATCATGCCAGAAGGAGCGTTCTTGATAGAGCATTACGGAATAGGTGAAGGTGGTGGGGATTCCGTTATTTATTGCTTCTTCTATTTTTGGACTAAAGCTGTTGGCTAAGTAAAATCGGAGATTAAGGTGAGTAGGAGAATTTGAAATCCGGATATTTTGTATGGTTGGGCTTTCAGCCTTTGAGGGAGAGGAAAAGAGAAGAGAAATAAAAACTATCCAGAAAATTATACATAATTTCATAAGGCAATAGTCCAAACCAATACATATGAATTTGCCAACCGTAGCATATCTTAAAATATCGAAATTTCAATAAAAGGGCAAGATATTTTGGTTTGGGGATGCACGTCGAACTTTTGGAACCCTGTGGGTATTATAAAGGAAGGGTAACCCTAAAGCAATTAGGCAGGATAGTTAGGAATAAAGGGAGATGAGTAAGCCTTTTGAAAAATAAAGGTGTTATTGATGGGAATGATTTTAGTTAACTCCCATTTTTCATGATGGCTCAAAAGTTTGCGGAGAAACTGATGGTTGAGAAGGTGACCGGCTTTATAGGCTTTAATATGACCGATAATAGGGTGACCCAGCAAAGAAAGGTCGCCTAAAAGATCAAGAACTTTATGGCGAACAAACTCATTAGGAAACCTAAGTCCCCCTTTGTTCATGACCCCGTCTTTATCCACGACCACGGCATTATCTAAGGATCCCCCTTTCGCAAAACCATTTGCCAAAAGAGCCTCGATATCTTGTCGAAAACAAAAAGTCCGGGCCGTACAGATTTCCTTTACAAAACTTCTATAACCAAATTCCCATTCTAACGATTGTTTTTCGATTACGGGATGGTCAAAATCGATGGTGCAATCGAGGATAAGGCGGTCAGCAGGATAAGCCTCAATATATTTATCTTCGCACTGTATCATGATCGGCTCTTTAATAACGACAAACTTTTTGGGCACATTTTGATACTTAAGCCGGGCAGTGCGGAGAAGATTTACAAAAGGGCCGGCGCTTCCGTCCAAAATGGGGATTTCTGGAGCGTCAAGTTCGATGAGCACATTGTCAATACCAAGGCCAGCCAAAGCAGCCAAAAGGTGCTCGACCGTGTTAACCCCGGTTCCGTTATTACCTACGGTTGTGGCTAATTTGCCATCCGTAACATTAGCAATAATTGCCCGAGTAGGTTCGGCATGGGAAACATCGATGCGGCGAAAAATAATACCCGTATTAGGCGGAGCTGGTTTAAGGGTAAGGTTTACCTTTTTCCCGATATGGAGACCAATACCGCTTAAAGTTATTTCATGTTTTATAGTCCGTTGGTATGGCATAATCCTCCTGTTTCTCCTTTACTTTACAGGAAAGTAAGCAATTAATGGGCCCATATCAAGAAACGGAGCAAATTAATAAATAACTATTTAATATTATATAATTTATTAAAAAAGAAAAGTCGGTTTGGCTGATGGGATAAAAATCTTTATATAAGAAAAAGTATGGTAAAAATGCGATGCAGTGTTGTAAAAAAGACACACTTTCGGTTGCGTTCTTTGTTTTCTTAACCAATATGTAATTCCCTGATCAGACAAAGTATTCGCGGGGATCAGAGATTTCACCCCTCAGGGCAGTTGCGGCTGCGGTCGCAGGAGAGGAAAGAAAAATTAACCCATCAGGATTTCCCATTCGTCCTTTAAAATTTCGGTTTTGGGTGGAAAGACACGCCTCACCATCTCCCAGTACCCCTAAATGGACTCCCACACAAGGTCCGCACCCGGGGTTCATGACCACCCCCCCGGATTCAACAATAGTCTTAAGGTACCCTGCGTTGAGTGCCTTAAGATAGACTTGCCGCGATGCAGGGGAAACAATGAGTCTAACTTTTGAGTGACATTTTTTCCCTCGGAGAATTTTCGCCGCAATAGCTATGTCGGAGAGGTTGCCATTGGTACAGGTTCCGATGAGGACTTGATGTATTTTTTCGCCTACCACCTGAGAAACCGGATGAGCATTATCTACCGCATGAGGTGAAGCGACCATTGGTTCTAAGTTAGCGACGTCAAGAGAAATAGTTTTTTCGTAGTGCGCAGTTCCATCCGCTTCCATTTTGCGGAAATCCTCTTTTCTGCCTTGTTTTACTAAAAACTCTTCCGTGCGATGGTCAGAGGGAAAGATGCCGCATTTGGCGCCTGCTTCTACCGCCATATTGGCGATGGTCAGGCGCTCCTCTACATCCAAAAGGGAGACCGTTTCCCCGGAAAATTCCAAAGCTTTATAGTTGGCTCCTTCGGCCCCGATCTGGCCAATAAGAAAGAGAATAATGTCTTTGGCAAAAACTCCTTGGGGAAGATTGCCGCTCAGAATAACCTTATAGACTTCGGGTACTCGAAACCAGGTTTTGCCGGTGCCGATCGCCATGGCAACATCCGTTGACCCCATGCCGGTGGCAAAGGCGCCTAACGCCCCTCCGGTACAGGTATGCGAATCAGCCCCTACCAAGATGTCTCCTGGCCGGGTGAAGCCCTCGTTGATAATTTGGTGGCAGATCCCTTCGCCAACTTCGGCGATCAGAATACCCGTCTGAGAAGCAAAATCTCTTAAGAACATATGATCATTGGAAAGTTCACGGCGAGGGCTGGGGGCGGCATGATCGAGAAAGATTACGGTCTGTTTGGGATTGACCACGGGCACGTTGTCTAATTTCATCAACTGCCGGACGGTTAAAGGACCAGTTCCATCCTGCATAAGACAGAGGTCAACATTAACCACCACGATTTCACCGGGTGTGACTGGTTTTCCGACATGTGCTTCGAAAATCTTTTCTACCAAAGTTTTGCCGGCCATTACTCTTCTTCTTCCTCCAGTTTTGCCAAGTCTTCAAAGCGGATGTCTACCCCAAGGATACCCGCGATATTTTCTTGCGTGTCACGGATGGGGGCGGAAACCGTAATAATCAGCTTTCCGGTGATCATTGAGGAACGGATATCCGTAACGTGGGTTTTTCCGTCCTGGAGCGGCCCGATAAACCAATCGCGGTTGGAAAAATCCTCATGAAGGCCAAACTGAGCATACTTAGCGCGATCTACAATCTGGGTGATGTTTTTCGTGATTTTCTTGCCCTCGATATTGGTGATATAGGCAAACTGGATAAAGGGATTCTCAGCTACCAACTCTTCCAATGCCGGCTCTTGCTTCGTGGGATCCATTGACCTGATCTGGGGTGATCCAATGAGGTGCTCAATAAGGTGGGCCGCCATATCATAGGCCCGGGTTTTAAGTTTTTCATATTCAGAGATAAAAAGTTCGGGAAGATATTTGCGGGCTGCCTCATCCATTTCTTTTCGGGATATGGACGTGATTCTTCCTTTTTCATATTGGTGCATAACCCATTTATGGATCTTTGTGACTCCAGGATGTAGCTTATCTACTTGTTGATCTAAACCGCGCATCCGTAGCTCGGCATTAACCCAAAAGATGATACCAGCCAGACCGGATTTATCGGTGATTTGTACCAGGGGAGGGCGGTTTAAGATTTTTTCGGTATTGAAGATATTATAGATCTTTACATCTTTTAGGTGTCCGTCAGCATGGATACCCGCACTGGTGGAATTAAACTCAGAACCCACAAAAGGATAATTCGGAGGGATGTGTATCTCCAGTTCCTTTTCCACGTACGTAGCGATATCGCTGATAATGCGGGTGTTGATCCCCTCGTTATCCCCGCGAAGGGAAATATACTCCATGATGAGACCCTCGATCGGCGGATTTCCGGTTCGCTCGCCAAAGCCCATGATCGTCCCATTTGCGTAGTAACATCCATAAAGCCAGGCGGTGGTAGCATTGATAAGCACCTTGTGAAAATCATTATGTCCGTGCCATTCAAGATATTTACCGGGCACTTCCGCATCATCGATCAAAGCACGCACGAGTTTGGGAACACTGCGGGGCAAGGCCGCCTCTGGATAAGTAAGACCATACCCGAGAGTATCACAGAGGCGCATCTTAACCGGGAGTTTGCTTTTTTCGCTCAGCTTCATCAATTCAACGGCAAAGGGAACCACAAAGCCATAGATATCTGCTCGCGTCACGTCTTCAAAGTGGCACCGGGGAATGATGCCCTGATCTAAAGCGGCGGCGGCAATTTCCAGGTATTTTTCCATGGCCTGTTTTCGGGAGAGTTTCAATTTTAAAAAGATGTGGTAATCGGAAACTGATGTGAGTATGCCGGTCTCTTTCAAGCCCATTTCCTTGACTAATTTAAGGTCTTCAATATTAGACCGGATCCATCCGGTGATTTCCGGATACGCAACACCTTTTTCCAAACACTTGTGGACTGCCTCTTTATCGCGGTCGCTGTAAAGAAAAAACTCTGTTTGCCGGATTATCCCATTTGGACCTCCTAATCGGTGAAGGAACTCGAAAAGGTTGACGATGTGTTTTACCTGAAAAGGAGGTCGTGCCTGCTGACCATCGCGAAAGGTGGTATCCGTGATATACATCTTTTTAGCCGGCTGGATGGGAATGATCTTGTTATCAAACTCGGTCCGGCAGACTTCGTCATGAGGGAAAATCTCTTCGTAAAGGTTAGGTTCGGCAACATCCACTAAAGGATACTTTTGATATTTCTTTGCGGACATGGTGTCTCTCCTCAAACAGTTTTTTTCTTGATCTCTAATTTAAGTCCCAATTCCTGGAGTTGGTCTTTGTTTACCTCCGAAGGCGCACCGGTTACAAGGCAGGTTGCCTTCTGAGTCTTGGGAAAAGCAATCACATCCCGAATTGACTCTGCGCCGACTAGCAGCATCACCAGACGATCAAGTCCTAAAGCGATACCACCATGCGGTGGTGCGCCATAGGTAAGGGCTTCCAGGAGAAACCCGAATTTTTTTTCTGCATCTTCCGGACTGATCCCCAATGCGTCAAACATCTGGGCTTGGACATCCCGGCGGTGGATTCGGATGCTTCCGCCGCCAATTTCAATTCCGTTCAACACGAGGTCGTAGGCACGGGCACGAACTGAGCTCGGGTTAGTTTTTATTTTGTCAATATCCTCCTCCACGGGTGAGGTGAAGGGGTGGTGAAGAGCCTCAAACCGCTTTTCTTCCTCATTATATTCTAACAGAGGAAATGATGTAATCCAAAGAAAAGCATATTTGGATTTATCAATCAGATTAAGCTGCTCTCCTAAATGCAAACGGAGATGTCCCAATGCTGGTCCAATAATTTTCTGATTATCCGCCACAAAACAGAGGAGATCTCCAGGCTGGGTTTTGAAGACTTCCATGATTTTTGCCCGCTGGTTGTCAGTGAAAAACTTTGCGATCGGTGAATCCCAGCCTTCGTGAGTAATTTTTACCCACGCAAGCCCTTGTGCCCCGTAAACCTTGACGACCTCGGCCAGATCATCAAGTTGTTTGCGCGAAAAATTTCCGCACTGGGACGCGTTGAAACCGCTTACCTTGCCTCCACTGGCAATCATCTTGGAGAAGACCTGAAAATGAGAGTCTTTTACTATTTCCGTAACATCACGACACGTCATGCCAAAACGGATATCGGGTTTATCAACCCCGTATTTTCCTATTGCCTCTTCATAAGTTAGACGGGGGAAGGGAAGGGTGAGCGTTATTCCTAAAATCTCAGAAAATACCCGGGCAATCATCCCTTCGATAATGTGAAAAACATCTTCTTCATGGATAAAGGACATCTCCAGATCAATTTGGGTAAACTCTGGCTGCCGGTCAGCCCGCAAATCTTCATCCCGAAAGCACCTGACAATCTGATAATAGCGATCATACCCTGATATCATCAAGAGTTGTTTAAACAACTGGGGTGATTGGGGTAATGCGTAGAACCACCCTTGGTTTACACGACTCGGAACAATATAGTCCCGCGCTCCTTCAGGGGTGCTTTTGGTTAAAAAAGGGGTTTCGATTTCATTAAACCCGAGAGCATGAAGATAATCCCGGATAACCTTTGCCACCTGATTGCGGAGCATAAGATTATGCTGGAGGTTTGGGCGTCTCAGGTCCAGGTAACGGTAGCGCAACCGGACATTTTCGCCTATTTCCATAAAAGAAGCAGTCAGATCAAACGGAGGTGTTTCCGAGGTATTCAAGACCCGAAGCTCGTGAGCTAAAATTTCAACTTGTCCGGTTGCGAGTTCCGCGTTAATGGTTCCTTCTGGTCGCTTACTCACTACACCCCGAACAGCCACCACATATTCATTTCTGATTTTTTCGGCTTTGGAAAAGGGTTCAGGGTTCGTTTCCTGGTTGATGACCACTTGTACGACCCCTTTAAGGTCACGAATGTCAATAAAAATCAGACCACCGTGATCCCGCCTTCGGTTCACCCAGCCCATAACCACAACGTCCTGATCAAAGTCCGAAACCTTGATCTCCCCGCAATAATGAGTTCTTTTAAGAGTTCCTAAAAAATCCATGGTAAAATTTAATAAAGTCTTTAAAATTTAAAAGCTTTTCATAGTACTGGTTTAGATGTCGAGGATTGATCCGGGAAAAAAATTAAAACAGAAATTATCCTCTAAAGCAAGATATTTTATTTATTTAATGGGACTCATCAATTTTTTCATATATTCTGCTTCTCTCATCAGCCGGGCAAAAACAATATTTCTAACCTGAGTCCCATTATCTCAAAACATGATAGGAGTTATGCAATATCCGGTTAAGTCAATCTGAATTGGTTGAGTCAATTTTACGAGCAGCACGTTTTTTAATTGCAAAGATTGCGAAGAATTGGAATCCAAATGAATTTGTAGCAGTTAACTCATTAATAAATCGATTTTTTATTCCTTGGTACTTCCAGGAATAAAAAAAAATATAACAAAAAAACTTGACATTTTCATACATACAATTTAATGTTTACCATTAAGTTTAACAGATAACTAATTGAAAATGAATATGATTAAGGAAATGTAGAAAGGAGATGAAATTACAGGGAACGGTAAACGATAGGATTATATTTTTATTTTAGAAAGATTGTTTTTCCTGCGCCCCCAGAATTTTACTATAAATGGTGTGTCAGCTAGGAGTGGAGGGCCTGCTGTTTAGTAAACGCGACCAGGGTTTCAGCCTTGACGGTGCAGTCAATGCAGGTGTCTTCGGAAACAAGATGGATAACGAGGGATCAGAGGAGTCAGCGTGGAATCTCCCTTGGAGTAATGGCGGTTATAATGACTCCATGAGTTGTAATAGTACCAAGGCTTCGTTTTTGAGCGAACTCGGTCTCAATCTTAATTATGCCTTCACCAAAAAATATCGCCCTGACTCTCTGATATGAGCTTTTATATGTAAATAATGTTGGTAATGTTGTAAGTTAAACCGGCAATATGGATACCCAGCCTGTGCTTTATCAGGGTAGCCGTGTGAGTTTTAATTTCTCTTTCTAATCTTTGTTTGATATAAGAATAAAAAAATTTTTGAAGCGCTTTCCGTATGAAGCATTCATAAGGAAAGTGCTTTTTTTGGAATGGTTCTTGTCTTGACGGCTGGGAAAGGATATGATAAAAAAGTGCAGAAACAATAAGGTATATTATGGGTAAAATTACACTGCAAATTTTAAAAGGTACGAGAGATTTTCTTCCTGCTCAATTTATTCTTCGAAAAAAAGTCATTGAGATTATCGCGGGAACCTTTGAGCGGTTCGGGTTTGAGCCGATGGAAACGCCGGCCATGGAGTACGCGGAAACTCTTGAAGGCAAATACGGAGAAGAAGGCGACCGCCTGATTTATAAGTTTGAAGATCGGGGGGGCAGAAAAGTCGCTCTTCGCTATGATCTTACCGTTCCCTTGGCGCGGACAATGGCTATGTATCAGGTGGAAAAACCGTTTCGTCGGTATCAGATTGCCCCGGTCTGGCGGGCGGATAAGCCTCAGAAAGGCCGGTTTCGGGAGTTCTGGCAGTGCGACGCGGATATCGTTGGAAGCAGGGAACTATGTGCAGACGCCGAGGTGCTCGCGGTGACCTACTGTGCTCTTAAAAACCTCGGGTTTAACGAGTTTACCATCCGGATCAATAACCGAAAGCTTCTCAATGGCATGGCTCTCTATGGGGGAGTTACGGAGAAAGAGATGTCGGGTTTCTTTCGGATCATTGACAAAGCGGAGAAAGCAGGCTGGGATGACGTAAAGAAGGAGCTGGCGAGTAAAAATTTTTCCGAAGAAACGATTGACAAAACAATCGCCCTGATGGTCGACGATACTCAAGGAGCCACCGCACTCAGCAGACTTAAAACCACGCTTGCCGGAATACCAAGCGCTCAGGAAGGCATCGCTGAACTCGAAGAAATCCAACGATGCTTAGTCAACCTCGGAGTTGAACAGCGCAATGTTTTGTTTGACGGGTCCTTAGCCCGCGGGTTAGATTACTACACCGGCCCGATCTTTGAGACCATCATTGAAAAGCCCCGGATCGGAAGTATCAGCGGTGGAGGAAGATTTGATTCGCTGATCGGGATGTTCAGCGGCAAGGATGTGCCTGCTACCGGCACGTCCTTAGGGTTGGAACGGATCATTACGGTGATGGAAGAGCTTGCCATGGTTCCGATGACTCCAACCGTATCCCAGGTGCTTGTTACCATGTTTGCCCGCTGTTTATTCGGCGAGTCGCTCACGGTTGCTTCCGAGCTTCGCTCCGCCGGGATAAGCACTGAAGTCTACCTAAATGACGATAAATTAAAAAAACAGCTTGACTATGCTAACAAAAAAAAGATTCCTCTGGTTCTCATTATCGGGCCGGATGAAAAGGAACGGGGAGAAGTGGTCGTAAAGGACATGGAGCAAAAAACCCAAGTAACGATTTCTCGACAAGAGCTGGTAAATAAGATAAAAGCAATGATGTTGGCAGGTTCTCAGTAAAACTTTTCTTTGTTATGCCCCGGACACCCTTTCTGTCTCTAACCTCCTTATCGCATTCTCAACGCGTTTGATGGTCTCCTCCTTGCCCAGAAGGTAAGCGATCTCGATAAAGCCTCCTGGTGTGGATTTTTTCCCGGAAAGGGCAATCCTTAACGGCCAGAGCAGTTGGCCAGTCTTAATTTGTGATTGATTGATTAGTTCAAAAATAGCGGCATGGATGTGTTCTTCGGTCCAGTTGCCAATGGTGTTTAAAACCGGTAACGCAGATTTCAGAAATTGGAGCGCGCTAGCGGGAGTGCTTTTCATTTTCTGGTGACTATAGAAGTCAAGGCTATAGTCGGGAACAGAATCGATAAAATCTATCTGGACGGGAATATCAATTAATTTTTCCACCCGAGGCTGGAGTAACTGGCTTATCTTACGGATATCTGACGGCGAACGGCTTACTGTTTGCTTGATGTAGGGCAAGGCCATCTGGTGAAATTCTTCCAAGGAAAGCTTTCTGATATACTCACCACTCAGCCAGCTCAGCTTAACCTCGTCAAAAATAGCCGGGGCTTTGTTTATATTGTTTATGTCAAAAGCATCTGCCAGCTCTGGCAAAGTAAATATCTCCCGGTTATCCCCCGGGCTCCATCCCAGCAAGGCAATATAGTTAATGATGGCGTCTTTTAAATAGCCCTTCTTAATAAAATCGTCATACGAAGCATCGCCCAACCGTTTACTCATCTTTTGACCTGCAGCCTTCATAACCGGCGGAACATGCACGAGCGTTGGTATCTCCCAGCCAAACGCTTTATATAACTGGTTGTACTTTGGGGTTGAAATGAGAAACTCACTTCCGCGTACGATATGAGTAATCTCCATCAAATGGTCATCAATGACATTGGCGAAATTATAGGTGGGAAGTCCGTCGGCCTTCATGAGCACCTGATCGTCGAGCTGCGCAAAGTCAACTTTTATGGTTCCAAAGACCCTATCATCGAATATCGTATCCCCGGAAACGGGCATTTTTTGCCGGATGACAAAAGGCTTTTTGGCTTCCAACTTTTTTTGAATTTCCTCGGGAAGTAAGTTCCGGCAATGCCCGTCATATTTAGGATCAATTTTGGCTATTCGGCATTCTTCCCGTATTTTATCGAGCCGTTCTTTATCGCAAAAACAATAGTAGGCATCACCGGTTGTGATCAGCTTGTGAGCATATTCCCAGTATATCTCCTGTCGTTGGCTTTGAACATAAGGACCGTAATCTCCTCCGACATCCGGACCTTCGTCATACTGCAGGCCGGTTTCCTTGAGGATATGGCAGATCATCTCAACCGCTCCTTTTACGTAGCGGGTCTGGTCGGTATCTTCGATCCTCAGAATGAAAACACCCCCACCCTTTTTTGCCAGCAAATAAGAAAACAGAGCGGTTCTCAGATTCCCCACGTGCATAAAACCAGTTGGGCTGGGAGCAAAGCGAGTTCGTGCTTTTTCTGAGTTCATTGTTACCTTAAGTGTGTTTATCAGGCGGTTGAAAAAGTTACCCTAAGTCTGATTAAGTCATTCCCCGAACTTGATTCGGAGGAATCTCATGCTTTTAGTGCCTTATGATCCCCCCACTCCGCTCAGGTCGAGGACAAGCTTTGCGGGAGTGGCGGCTTCGCAAGATTTTCAACTTGTTAGATATATGTATTGAGTCTTTAAAAACATTTTTTATTTTCCTTGGGCTTTCTCGATTTTGGCCCAGGTATCCCGCAATGGAACCGTGCGGTTAAAGACCAATTTTCCCGGGGTTGAATCCACGGAATCAACACAAAAATAACCGAGTCGTTCAAACTGGTATCGGCTCTTGGGAACGGCACCAGCGAGACTTGGTTCAACTCGGCATGACGACAGGGTTTCTAAAGAGTTGGGGTTTAAATAATCTCTAAAGTCAGAACCATCTTTCGTATCATCCGGATTTGGTTTTACAAAGAGCCGGTCATAGAGACGCACTTCCGCTTCTTTCGCATGAACAGCAGATACCCAATGGATAGTTCCCTTGACCATTCGGTTGGATTGTGGCGAGCCGCTTTTCGTCTCCGGATCATAGGTGCAGTGGATCTCGATTATTTCATCCGTCTTATCATCTTTGATCACGTTCTCACACTTGATAATGTAAGCGTACCGCAGGCGAACCTCCTGTCCCGGAGACAAACGAAAAAATTTTTTGGGCGGATCCTCACGAAAATCATCCTGCTCAATATAGAGCACTCGGGAAAAAGGAACTCTACGCGATCCCCTACTCAGGTCTTCAGGGTTATTGATCGCCTCCATTTGTTCCACTTGGCCCTCGGGATAGTTCGTGATGATCACCCGGAGAGGTCTCAATACCGCCATCACCCGCGGGGAACGCAGATTCAGATCATCCCGGAGGCAGTATTCTAAAAGAGCAATGTCTACAATGCTATTGCTCTTGGCAACCCCAATGCGCTCGCAAAAGGCTTTGATCGCTTCCGGAGTGTAGCCCCGCCGGCGCAGACCCGCTATGGTGGGCATCCGTGGATCATCCCATCCCGAAACGTATTTTTCCTGAACTAATTGCAGAAGTTTGCGTTTGCTCATCACCGTGTAAGTAAGATTAAGGCGGGCAAACTCAATCTGCCGGGGGTGATGGATTTTGAGCGCTTGGATATACCAGTCATACAAAGGCCGATGATCTTCGAATTCGAGGGTGCAAATAGAATGGGTTATGCCTTCGAGAGAATCTGATTGTCCGTGGGTAAAATCATACATAGGATAAATGCACCATTTATCTCCTGTCCGGTGATGCGGTGCATGAAGAATGCGGTACATGACCGGGTCGCGCATATTGACATTGGGAGAGGTCATATCAATTTTTGCCCGCAGCACATGGGTGCCATCGTCGAATTCTCCTGCCCGCATCCCCTCAAACAGGTTTAAATTTTCTTCACAAGAACGATTTCGAAAGGGGCTTGCCTTGCCGGGCTGGGTCAGTGTTCCCCGATGATCTCTGATTTCCTCTGCGCTTAAGCTGTCAACGTAAGCCTTGCCTTCTTTGATTAACTGAACTGCCCATTGGTAAAGCTGCTCAAAGTACTCAGAAGCATAGTAAAGCCGGTCACCCCAGTCAAACCCAAGCCAGTGCACGTCCTCCATAATCGAATTTACGTATTCTTCTTCCTCTTTACTTGGATTGGTATCGTCAAACCGCAGATTGCAAAGTCCTTGATATTCAGTGGCAATGCCGAAGTTAAGGTAGATGGATTTCGCGTGGCCAATATGCAGATAGCCATTCGGTTCCGGAGGAAACCGGGTATGAACCCGTCCTTCGTTTTTGTTGTTTTTTAAATCTTCGTCAATTATATTTTTGATAAAATTAGATGAAGAACCGGAATCAGTCTTGGTCGTGGGGGGAGTTTTCATTGGTTTTTTCTTTTTTGGTTATTGGTTTATTTCTTAACCCGTGCTTATCTGAAAATAAGAGATCTTATCATACCTAAAAATAATTTTTATTATATCATAAAAAACACTGCTTATAAAAGAATTCTTGGGTCACCATAATGAGTGCGGAGAAAAAAGAAGAGAAAAGGCAATCGCGATCAGGGGTTAAGCGCGGGGTTTTCGAGGTGAGGGAATAGATTTAGGGGTACGGAGCCCTTAGAGAGCCAAGGAGTTGAATCAAGAAAATCAAAGGTGTAGTTTACAATCCTTCCGCCGCCAGATTTTCGATAAGGTCGCGTTGTTTCTTGGTAAGGTTCTTTGGCGCTCCAAGCACTATTTTTACATAAAGGTCTCCCTTTTCACGCTTTTCCATGTTTGGCATCCCAAAACCTTTGAGCCGGATCTTGGTGTTGCCCTGGGTTCCGGGGGGGACCTTTACGGTTTTATTGCCGTCTAACGTTGGAACTTCAATCGTAGTTCCCAAAACCGCTTCGGTGAACTTTATTTTCTTTTCCACCGAGAGATCATCGCCATCTCTTTGAAAGACAGGATCATCCATTACCTTAATATTTAAATAGAG
>Ga0182021_10003458_pt1 | contig 18538 bp, 18 predicted proteins | sample 612E3MmetaG_FD_120493 | JGI IMG/M metagenome (GOLD analysis project Ga0182021, IMG submission 120493) | Permafrost microbial communities from Stordalen Mire, Sweden - 612E3M metaG (Illumina Assembly) | ecosystem: Environmental > Terrestrial > Soil > Wetlands > Permafrost | place: Sweden... | reverse complement strand
TTTATGTAAATATTTTGTATTATCAATTTTTTACATATTTTTGTTAATTGAAAAGAATGAATCGTAACAATATTTTCAATCGCGCAATAAGAATTAATTTATGGCAAGTATCCCGCTACTAAGCAAACCCGGAACGAGGAGTTTTTCAGACTACTCAATGATGACCTTGATTTCTGCACTTATCAGGGAAGAACCAAAAGTTAATCCATATTTGAAAATGGACAAAGGAGTATGGCTCTGGAACCGGACTGATTCGAACTTCATTTGTTCGCCATGTTTTTGCCGGATCATGAATATCTCCCCAAAGGTTGTCCCTGACCTGGATTTTTGGTTAACCCGAATCATGCCCGACGACCTGGTTAAATTTAACGATGTGTTGGACGGCATTTTGCATGATTCAAAACCACGTAAATTTATTTTCCAGGTCAATACTCCTGATTGCAGGCTAAAAAGTATTCAATGCTTAATGGAAAGTCTTACTAATCCTGGTGATGATACACATTATATCATTGGGGTATTCTGTGCTATTAGTGAAAATGCTTTTTTCGAAAACCAGAATTGAGTCATTATAAACATAAATGAAGACCAAATTGATTAATTATTTAAAATTTATCCATCTTGAAAAAAAATTTATAGTTTTGATGCCATATTTGTAATAAAATTTAAACAGAAGCAATTACTCCAAAGTAGCCCAAAATTATGACCACTCGATTTACAAACTACCTTGAAGAATATTGCTACAACGAGATTAGACGAAAGCTTTAATTCAAAAAATGGGTATATCAGATTTCATAGAGGAAGCAATTCTGTCGTTAAAGCATAACAAAATCCGTAGCTTACTTGCCGGGTTTGGTGTTGCCTGGGGCATTTTTATACTCATTCTGTTATTAGGCACAGGGAAAGGTTTTCAGCAGGGAATTATGCAATTGTTTGGCTCTTTTGCAAAAAACAGTATCTGGGTTTATGGTGGCCAGACCTCTGATAATGTTAAAACAAACGTTTCTGCCTCTAAACAAATTCTTTTTACCAACAACGATATTGATATTATAAAAAGTAGATTTTCAGCTATTGAAGCCATATCGCCTGAATTGAATTTTAATGGAAATTCTTTGGTTAGTAATCAGCAAAATACAGGATATTTCCAAGTACGGGGTGTGCGGAGCGATTATTTCCAGGTAAAGATTATTAAACCCGAAGAAGGCCGCTTGCTAAATGTATTGGATAACAATGAATTTCGCAGAGTTGCACTTATCGGAAAGCAGGTTGCCGATGGCTTGTTTCCAAAGAACACTCCGCTTAATCAGTTCATTAACATTGGTGGAAGTTACTTTAAGGTAGTAGGCGTAATAGAGAAAGGTTCTATTTTTACACAAGGGGAACAAAAAGTAATTTATATCCCTGGTAATACTTTGATCGATTGCTTTAATCAGGGCAGGGAGTTTAATGCTTTTATGATAACAGTTGCAAAAAACACTCATACTGCTGAGTTTGAAAAAAGCTTAACGAGTTATCTTGCCCGTAAATATGGTTTTAATGCAAACGATAAAAAAGCGCTTTTTATCCTTAATTTCGAAACCCAAGTGGCCGCTTTTAATAACCTTTTTAAAGGGGTTGACCTGTTTTTGTGGTTCATCGGGTTATGTCTTTTGCTAAGCGGAATTGTGGGTATCAGCAATATTATGCTGGTGATTGTAAAGGAACGAACGTTTGAGATAGGCATACGCAAAGCCATTGGCGCAAAATCAAAAAACATTCTAGGAATGATCATAAGCGAATCGGTTATCATTACCTCCCTGGCAGGAATTGTTGGGATGCTTTTGGGCGTTATGTTTATAGAGCTAATTAATTGGGTTCTTTCTTCATTTTTTACTGACAAAGATTCGCTGTTTACCAGTGCAGGAATTGATTTTCCCGTCATATTTTTTTCACTTTTTTTGTTGATTTTAACGGGTATCCTGGCGGGGCTATTCCCAGCCAAGAAAGCGGCTGAAATAACTCCGGTTGAAGCCATCAGGTACGATAGCAGATAATTATTGTAAATGAAACATATTTCGAGTATAGTTTTAGTTGTACTTATTTTAACATTAGTAGGTTTGATTATTTGGAGACATAAAAAAGACGAAGGCTCTTCGTTGTTGGTAAAAACAGTTCAACCATTTATTACCAATATAGAAAACAAACGTTTAATTCCCGGTAACCTTTACCCAATAAAGGAGATTGAGGTAAAATCATCTATTTCCGGAACCCTTGAAAAAGTATTTGTACAAATTGGCAGCAGGGTAAAAATTGGTGATGTTATTGCCCAGGTTAAACGGGTTCCAAATCCTTCAGATATTGAAATTGCCAGACGGAACCTCAGCGCGGCAAAGATAAATCTTGAAACTGACCAGAAAACTTATGAACGCAATAAAAAGCTTTTTGAGGCACATGTAATACCAGAGGCTGAGTTTGAGGGATACCAAAAAACTTATGAGCTAAGCAGGGAAGGATACCTCTCCGCACAAAACCAGCTAACACTTTTGCAAGAAGGATTTACACAAAACCAGGATTTGTCGAATATGGTTAAAGCCACTACAGATGGTAACATTATTGATTTACCTTTAAAAGAAGGGGCTTCGGTTATAGAGCGAAACAATTTTAACGATGGAACTACCATTGCGGTTGTAGCCAGGCTCGATTCTTTTATCTTTAAAGGGAAGGTGAATGAAACCGACCTGGGTTACCTGCAAAGAGGAATGAAGTTGAATTTACATTTTAATGCCTATAAAACCTCAACCAGAAGCGCCATACTCTATAAAATATCTGCTAAGGGTATTGAGGAGCAGGGAATAATGAAATATTACGTGGAAGCCCACTTCGGAATGGCACATGACACGTTGCTGATACGCTCCGGCTATACTGCCAATGCCGAAGTAATTTTACAAAAAAAACAAAATGTGTTGGCTATTGAAGAAAAAAACCTTCAGTTTCGCAACGATTCTGCTTATGTGGAAATATTAAATGACCAACATAAATTTGAAAAACGGTTTATTACCACCGGCCTTTCCGATGGAATAAACATAGAAATTTTGAAAGGAATAAATAAGAACGAAAAACTAAAGGTGATTGAATAACATTTTTAAAAATGGGAAAGTTTAATATTGTATTAATTCGTAGGCAACCACTTTTATCATGGATACCATTAAATGTAAAACTAAATGAAGAAACATTCATTAAAACGAACAGCAATAAAATTTTTTATATTCATAGCAATCATATAAATAACAATTTAACAATTAAAATATTAGGAATGAGTCGAAGCTTCACGATTAAAGTTGACCAACAATCAGAGATTAATGAATTTGAATTATATATAAATATTAATACTTCATTAGGATATTTGTCGATTTTTGGACTAATTATACTATTAATTGCCATTTTAAAAAATTTAATAATTGGTGAAAATATCGGTGCACTCATTTCTTTATTCTTATTAATTTTTATATTTCTAATGGTTAAAGTGAGAAATTCATTTGTAATCGAAAAAAAGAAAGTAGATTGAATAACATTTTTAAATAACTATTAAACCAATAAACATGAAAAAACAAATTATGTTAAACATTCTGTTTCTGTTTGCATTAACTATTATGGGCAATGCCCAAACTGAGGAGTATGCTGCCAGTATTTTAAAAATGCAAAAGCTTAACGGTTCGCTTGCAACGTACGATATGATATTTAATCAATTGAAAAAGGCAAAACCCAATGTAAGCGATAGCGCCTGGACAGTAGTAAAAAAAGATGTTTATGACATACAGGTGGAAAAGCTTAACCAACAATTGATCCCTGTATATCAGAAGCACTTTACGCTCGACGATATTAAAGCGCTGATAGCCTTTTACGAATCGCCAATTGGTAAAAAACTTGCAGAGAAAACGCCGCTTATTACCGGCGAAAGCATGCAAATTTCCCAAAAATGGGGTATGGCTTTAATGCAGGAAATACAAAGTTATTTGGATAAACGCGGACTAGACAAACCGCCTTTTGGGATACAAAAAATGAAAAACAATAAATAAACGACAGAATTAATAATGTCTTTTACAAAGTTGAAAATTCTGAATATGTTTTGTTTGCTTACAACTCTTAAAGTCCCCTAGTGGGTTTCATATGAAAAAAATAATAATAGTTTCTGTATTAATTGTAATTATGATTATTATGTTACTATCTCTTTTTGATATAATAACTTTTAATAAGCATTTTCTTGGAATTTTGTACCTAATATTGACAATTATTATACTTTATCAGATAGTTAAAAAGGGTAAATAGCTTGGCTTTAATGTATCTAACAAATTCAAAAATCAGACGCATTAATTATCAAGAGCGTATAAATAAGAAATTCTACGTCTTGATTCCTGGCTCTTGGTTCTTGTGTCTAATATAAATAAGATATTGCCCTCAAAGGCCACGAGGGCATGTGTGTATAATTATTATTTTTTATTAACGTTTTTAAAAATTAAAAATCATGGAAACAAAAAAATTGAGTTTTGAGGAAATGGAAACACTTTCCGGATCTGGATGCCCTGATTGGGTAGGTTATTTAGATGGCCTTGCCTGTGGGGCTTCTCTTTTCTGGCCTATTGGTACAGCACTAGCTGGTCCAACTTGTTTGGGACTTGCTATTGGTTGTGCTATTGCCGGTTAATAGTCTGTTTATTTTAAATAAATTAAATCGTTGAACTATTTATCTTAAAAAAATGAAAACATTAGAATTAAACGAAATGTCTGAAATTTCTGGCTCAGGTTACTGGGACAATTTTTTATGGGGTTTCTGTATAGTAGGTTCATTTGCCAACCCTGTTGTAGCAGTTGGTTGTGTTGGGTATGCAATCTATGATAGATTCGGTTGATCCTTGCTACTTGAGATTTATATTAAAGTAATCTTATAGGAGGTTGAAATTTAGTTTCAACTTCCTATTTTATAATTCAGATGTATTATGATTCAAATAGAAAATATTAGCATGAGTTATGGGAAGCTAGTAGTTTTAAGCAATATCAATTTGTCCATTGAGAAGGGACAAATATATTGCTTATTAGGCAAGAATGGTGTAGGCAAAACAACTCTAATAAACTTAATATTAGATCTGATAAAACCAAGTGAAGGAACTATTAAAATCTTAGGGTTTAAAAGTAACATGCTTGATAAAAGTATGAAAAAAAAATTAGGAGCTGTAAATGATTCATTAGCTTTAATTGAAGAATTGACTGGTTATGAATTTTTATATTTTGTTGGTAAAATATATGGTTTACCTACCGATACCTTAAAAAAAAGAATCTTTGATATTTTTTCATATTTTTTTGAGGATGAAAGCGACCTTTATAAAAACATATCAAAATATTCTACTGGAATGAAAAAAAAGTTGGCGTTTTGTAGTTCTGTTATACATACCCCTGAAATTCTGATATTAGATGAGCCATTTTCTGGTCTTGATCCATTAGTTGCAGACCAGATGATTTGTTTTATCAATAAGTACCAAAATAAGGATAGGGTTATCTTAATGTCTTCACATGATTTGAGTTATGTTGAAAAGGTAGCTACTCATATTGCTGTCTTAGATAAGAAGAAAATAATCTTTAATTCAACACTCCAAGATTTTACCGAGAATGGAGAAAAAAAAATTGACTCAGCCCTTCTTAAATTCTTAAGACCAAATAATTCAGCAATTGAAAAATTTGATTGGATATGATTCTATTTGTATTATTTTATAAAGTGAAGTTTTTCTTTTTAAACGTAAAAAGCTTCTGGAAAATTTTATTGAACATGTTCTTGCTCTTTATTGCTATTATTTATGGACGACTCTCTGCATTGATAATTACTAAGGCGAATGAAGGAGTGATTGGAATTAGTCCAGAACAAGTAGTTCAATTTGTTATGTTTCTAGTAGCAATTATTACATTTATCAGAATGTTTTTCCCTTCTTATAAGCCTATTAGAATGCTTGTCCCCAAATATTATCCTGTTTCAAAATTTACACTGTATACTGCGTCCCTAATATCTGAACTCATATCACCATTTTTTTTATATTTAATTATATATTTTGCATCATGTAAGAATACATCATACGATATTAGGCCTTTTCTAAATTACGGTCTTAATATTTTATTTTCTTCACACCTATTAAGAAGAATTATTCAATACCAACTTGACTTTAAATTAAAGAAGATTGCTAGTGTAATTTCAATTATCGTTGTGATTGGAATTGTCATAGTGGTCTGTTCTAATTTGTTCTTTATGAATAATATCTTTCCACTCCTAATAACCATTATTTTGTTTATTATGGGTTTTGTGCTTGATACTCTAACAATTGAAGAGCGAAATAGGGATTTAGTTAATAACAAAATTAAATTTGTAAGTAAAAATATATATCTTAAAATGATTTTAAACAGACCTTCTGCAAGGCTTCCCATATTTGCTGCTATTATTTTTAAATTATTATTCCTAGGCTTTGATTTGTTTTTATTCAACATAAAAGGCAAACATGTTTTCGATGGACAGTTAATTTACTGGTTGTTTTGTTCGCCTTTGCTATTTTTTACTTATACTTTTAATAATATCTGGGGTTTTTGGAAAAACTTATGGTTTAATCTTTACATACGCACGAATAACTACAAAGATATGATTGTAGCTGGAATGAAGCTCCAGTTGTTCCCATTATTAATTGATGCTATTATGTCTTGTTTTATCTTATCATTTTCACAAAAGGACAATTTTTTGCCTTTTTTTATAGTGTTCTATTTCACATCATTAATATTTCTGTTTATCTTCTCTTTTGTTTGGTCATTAATATGTCCTGTCTATTTAAAGACAACCTTTCAGATTAAAGGCAGTACTTCATTTATTAGTATTTTAGTTTCAATTACAGGTGTTTTATTCCTTGCTTTAATTAGTTTAAATATTTGGTTCTACATTATAGTGCCAATTTATTTATTCATTGCATTTATTGCATTTAGATTATCATTGAAACTGTATTTAGAAAAAAAATACTCAATTGCGAATATGTTATTAAAAAATTAAAAATTAAATAATTTTTTCTATGAAATCAATTATTTCGAATAAAAAAAGTAATACAATGCTAATTTTTATTTTTATAGTTTTAGCAAATATCTTATGTTCTATGTACGTCAATGAAACAATAATTACTCTTGATTTTATCTCCAATTCATATAAAGAACAACTTGATATAAATAGGATCAAAGAATTATATACGTTTAGAGAGAAATTTAGTTGGCTAGGTTATGCTTTGGTTGGTCTCATGGTTCTTATTCGAGTGTTATACACCTCAGTTTTTTTAAAAATTGTTTTCTTTTTTAAAAATGTAAAAATTCCCTTTAAAAATATTTTTCGAATTGCATTAATATGTGATTCTGTTTTTCTCATCCAAAATATAATAAAAGCATTTTTTCTAAAGACACAACATGTGTCAAGTTTCATTGAGATGTCATACTTTTCTCCTTTATCTGTACTTTCTTTTTTCAAAAAAGATAGTGTTGAATTATACTTGGTATATCCATTGCAATTATTGAATTTATTTGAAGTGATATATGTAATTACGCTTACGATATTTTTTCTTTCATTTTTTGAATCAAATTTTAAAAAATCTTTGAATTACAATTTATTAGGATACGGAATGGCTTTTGTTTTTTGGTTTATTTTGGCGCTTTTTATTAACATGGCTTTTACAGCCTAAAAATAATCTTTATGATCAAAAAGATATTAATTGTAGTTTTCGTATTAATGAATTTATATTTAATATATAGAATATGTCATTTCTATAATGTTAGATATGATAAAGCCAGAAACAATAAAAACCTTCCAAATTTTGAATTTAAAAATTTAGATAATTTAACCTTCTGTAAAGATTCTTTAAAAAAGAAAACAGAAATTATATTAATATATTTTAATACGGAATGCAATCACTGTCAAGAAGAACTAAATCAGTTTGTTAAGAATTACAAACAAGTAAAACATTTGAATATTTTGTTTATTTCTTCACAGAAAATTGAAGAGTTACAAAAATTCTATAAACAAAATAATCTATGCAAATATCCGGAAATAAATATTTTATATTGTGATTTTCAGAGGTTTCAGCATTATTTTGGTATAGCAACTATACCGACAACCTGGATTTATGGAGATAATAGAGAGTTGAAAAAAAAATACAATGGTGAAGTTAGTTTAAGTATAATAATACATAGGATAGAAAGTGACAATTGAAACTAAATATTCGGCTGGGAAATTTATTAAACAAAAAGACCAAACAGATTGTGGTGTTTGCTGTTTAGCTTCTATTTATGGGCATTTTGGTGGAATTATAGGGTTAGAAAGACTTCGTGAACTCACCGGAACTACCAAACAGGGCTCAACTTTGCTTGGCCTATATCAAGCAGCATGTCAATTAGGATTTGATGCCGAAGGATTGGAAGGGAATACTGAACATCTAAAAAGGATTGGAACTCCTTGTATTTTACATGTTCTTATTGACAACCATCTACAACATTATATTGTTTGTTTTGGGTATGCAAAAGGTAAGTTTATTATTGGCGACCCTGCTTTGGGTATAGTTGAATATACTGAAGAAGAACTTGAAAAAATTTGGAAATCAAAAGCTCTGCTTAAGCTTAACCCTAATGAAAGCTTTAAGAAGGCAGAAGTACTAAAGAACGAAAAGCGAACATGGCTTTTAAACCTTGTTAAAAATGATTTTTCGCTATTAAGCATTATAGCATTTTTAGGTTTGCTAGTTTCATTTCTTGGCCTTACACTTACCATATTTTCGCAGCGACTTATAGATAAAATACTGCCAGATGGTAATATACAGAAGTTAATTATTGGTTTGATTTTAGTCAGCTTATTACTTCTAATAAGAGGTTGGATGAATTACATGCGAGGGCATTTTTTGAACATACAAAATCGTGATTTCAACAACCGACTAATTGATAAATTCTATGGAAGCTTACTTTATCTGCCTAAGACATTTTTTAGCAACCGTAAAACAGGCGAACTGGTTGCACGTATGGAGGACACCTCGCGCATACAAACTGTGCTTGCTTTCGTTTTTGGAGATTTGGTAAAAGATTTATTGCTTGTGCTTGTTTCTTTGGGATTTGTTTTCTACTATTCGGGCATTGTTGGCCTGGTTATGCTTTGTACCCTGCCTGCTTTCTTTTTAATTGCATGGCTCTTCCATTCAAAGGTGGTTAACCAGCAATATGAAGTAATGGCCGCCAATGCAAAAAAATCGGGCAATTATATTAATACGCTTCAGGGAGTTGATACTATAAAAGCCCACAGCAAGGAACACGATTTTTCGATGATAAACAAAGTGATTTATGGCGTTTTCCAGGATAAACTATTCGACCTGGGCAAAGTGGGCATTAACCTGCAATTAATTACCGATGCAGTTTCAGTAATAATTATTATTGCAGTTTTGAGTGTAAGTTCATTTATGGTGCTTTCGAAACATTTGTTAATTGGCGAGCTGGCAGCGCTTATTTCTATTGCCGGGTCAATGCTCCCATCCATTGGCAACCTTGCCTTTGCCAACATCCGCATCCAGGGCGCTAAAGTGGCCTTCGACCGTATGTATGAATTTACAAGCATTGAGCCTGAATATAAAAACGGTTTTGCCACTCAACCGGAAAAAGCAGGGGGTGAAAACAATCAAAATACTAAACTCGAAGCCAAGGAGAACAACCTTGTTTTTGAAACACTTATTGTTAATAACCTTTCTTTTCGGTTTCCTGGCCGTAAACAGCTAATTAAGGATGTTTCGTTAGAAGTAGAGAAAGGGAAAATAACCGGCTTAATTGGCGAAAGCGGTTGCGGTAAAACTACGCTTTTCTATATACTCGAAAAGTTTTACCAACCCGAAAGCGGTATCATAACCCTCAATTCCACTCCGTTTAATGAAATTACCACGCCCGATTGGCGCAATCTTATTGGAGTAGTACCCCAGGAAATAAGTATTTTTAACGGCATCCTTTTTGAAAATATTTGTTTAGCTTCATCGCAGGAGGAGTTTAAAAAGGTGCATGAATTTTGTATTCAATATGGCTTTGATAAATACTTCAACGCTTTCCCGCAATCATACTTAACTATTTTGGGTGAAGAAGGAGTGAACCTTTCCGGCGGACAAAAACAACTGGTGGCATTAGCCAGGGCTTTATACAATACCCCCCAGCTTTTGCTGTTAGATGAACCAACTTCTGCCATGGACAGAAATACGGAACGGTTTGTGCTTGATCTTATCAATAGCCTGCGCCATCAAATGGGTATATTTATTATTACACACCGTTTAAGCATGGCGAAATTTGCCGATTGTATTTATATACTTGAGGATGGCATTATTACAGCTAAAGGTTCTCATAGTGAGCTGATGCTTAATGAAAATCTGTATAGCGCATCGTTTAAAGAGTTGGGAGTGTTGGCATAAACAATAAGATAAATATAACATGAGTAAAGAACCAGTTGTGGGCTATTCAAAAAAATGCTCCGTTGACAATTTGTTTCTAATGCAATCGGACTTTATTAAAATAATATGATAATCAATAATATCAAATTTTAATTATATTATCTAAAAGAATTAAATATGCATGATTTACATATTGATTTTAATGAGCAATACCAAATGTTAAAAGTAAGACAGCGTTTTTTTACTTATGTAGGTATAGCACTTTGCATGGTTGGTTTATTAACTGTTTTTTCTGACAAAAAAAGTTTACATCAGATAATATCATCGTCTCTTAATTTTATACTTGGATTGATATTTATTATTATTCAATCAAATCTACATATTTTTAAATGGACAAAGTGCTATATTGATATATCGGATTCAGAAATACGGTATAAGTTTTGGATAATTCAACGAAAAACTAATATTAAATGGGATTCGGTGAAATCTCTGACATTGGATTTTACTAAAATATATTTTGATTTAAAGACTCAAAAAACTATTAAATTGAATTTGACGTTGGTTTCAGATTCTACCAATGGAAAAATCAAAGAATCTCTTTTGGGATTTGGGAATAAAAAGGGAATAAGAATTATAAAAAAGAACAATAGATTAATCTAAAGTTTCATAGTAAGCACTTGCCTCTAAAAAATACAAAATGTATCATAAACTTAAAGATTATATTTTACCATTTGCCATTTGCTTTATCATTTTTATCGGATTTTGGAGTGTGGAAAGTACATTTTACATACTAATATCCGCATTTATTTGGTTTTTTATCAGTGATTTAATTTCGGGCAAAAAAAATTTAAACCGGTATAGGTTTAGTAAAACTGATTTAGCTATTATATTCATTTCAATTGCTGAAATTATTTGTTATTTAACTTCTGTTTATAAACCGAATAGCTTCGGTTTTACACTCAAAATCCTGATACTTTCTTTATTTTACTTTTTTGTCAGATTTACTATTAAATATTCTTACCAGAAACAAGTTATATTATTTTTCATTGCAATATTCGGCTTTCTTTTATCCTTACTTACTATTTTTTCTTTCTTATTTTTTCAGTTCAACATTACCTACGAAGGTTTTAAAGATATTACAGAATTCAGAAATCTTTATATGCCTTTGGGGTATTACTCCAACGAATGGGTTACCGTTTTGCTTGCCTTATTGCCATTTCAGATTTATGCCCTTAACTATGGCAAAAAACAATGGTTAAAATTTGGTTTCAGTTTAAGTGTTTTATTAACCATTTTTTCCATCCTGGTTTCATTTTCCAGGGGGGCTTACGTTGCTTTATTATCTTTTGCCCTGATAAGTTTTATGCTTTTATATATTCTCAAAATATACAAACCCCAGGCGCTTTTAAAATACTATCTTTTTTTCTGCATATTGTCGGTATTGTTCATTACCCCTTATTACAGCAATGCAATATCAACTATTTCCATGTTTAGCACTACCTCACACCAACGCAGTTTTGAAGGCAGAACAAACGTATGGAAGAATTCGATACAACTCATAAAAAAATATCCCATAACAGGAATCGGGGCTAACAATTTTTCGCTTAAATATAGCGCCATTAACAAGAATGAAGATAATCCGTTTAGTGGAGGAAGGGTTGCCAATTCATTTCTTCAGTTACTCATAGAAAAAGGGATTATAGGTGTAGTAGCCTATAGTTTTTTATGTGTAGTATTTTTTACTGCTTCATTTAAAAAAAGGAACAAGAATACCTATGAAAACGTTTCTTTCTTCCTGTTTGTAGCTTCCGTTATTTCAATATTTATAAGGGAGATGTCATTTTCGTCCGTTTTCGAAAATAATGGTCTTGTGTTGCTTTTATTTTTAATGATACTTAATAATACGCATCATGTTGAATATTCCGAAGAATTATCCAATTTTTTTGAGGCTTAACCCATTCTTTATCCTGATTATTGCATTCCTGGTTAGCTTATTGTGGTTATGGGTTTTTCATGTCAGGTATAAAGCAGCAGAGAAGCGTAATAAGCAATTTTTAACCAATTTTTATAATGTCAATGACTCTGATGCAAATGATCATATTGCCAAAGCTCTTTCGTTTAGTAAGGGCAACGCTGTTTATTATGCAAACCAGGGATTGTTTTTTGTGAGAAATGTTGGAAGGCAATTTGAAAAAATTGTAAATGATTCGTTAAAAATAACAGTGTCAGACAAAAAGAAACTACAAATGGCTCAGGAGGCTTTTGAGAAAGCCACTGAATTAAACCCGGACGATGCTTTATTCATTCATAATCTTGCATGGATTCGTTATTTATTGGGTGATACCATTGCTGCAATGAGCAACTTTAATAGAACAAATGAACTCGATCCAAATATTGCCTTATATCATATCAGCAGGGGTTTAATTTTTGAAAGAGAGGGGGAAATAAAAAAGGCAGTAAAAGAATATTTATTGGCTATTTGCTTATCCCCTGACATTATTGATTCTGATTTTTTCATTCATTTGAAAACTTGTTTTCCTGAAAAAACAGATAGCATTGGTAAGGAAGCAATAAAATGTCTGGAAAACAAAGTAAAACAAACCAATAACCCTATTTTTAAAGCACGGTTGGCTAAATTATATCTCAGCAACAAACAATATACTAAGGCTGAAAAGTTACTTACTGAGGTTACAAAGCAATTACCTAACTTAAACCGGCCTTGGTATTATCTGGGAGTTATTGAGGAAATGAAGAATGATACAAACTCATTTAAAAAAAGTTATCAGAGATCACTGCTTTTAGATCAAGCCGATTATTTACCCAATTTACGTATGGCAGAATATTATTATCGTTTTGATCCTAAAGCTTCGTTGGCTTATTATCGAAACGCTTTAAGAAGCTGGTGCATGTTATATTCTGACCATTATTATAAAAGTGTGAGAATTTACGATTCAAAGTTGCTGTCAAATGATGTTTTTCCGAGCGGATTACTTTCATATATCAAACCTGCTTTCGACTACAATCTTTATTGCCAGAAAATTTCAGGTATATATGCAATGACAGGTAAAAAGAAATTGGCAGAGTATTACAATAAATTGTCAATTGGAATAATTCCGGTTACCGATATTTTAAATAATAAAACTTTAAACTCAAATTATTGATTTTTAAACAAGCTCAAATTATTTAAGCAAAAAATAAAATTTATTTTAAACATGAAAACCAGTATTAAATTCAGTTTTTTATTTTTATTTACTGTAATTGCTTGCAGGCCAAGTTTTAAGAATAAGCTTAATGAAGCTTTATATATAGCGGGAAAGAATAAGCCTGAACTTGAAAAGGTTATAATACATTATAGCAGAAATCCAGATGATAGTTTAAAATTAAAAGCTGCTTATTTTTTAATTGAAAATATGGGCAATAAATTCGGCCTTTACCCGGATATTAAAGCCGCGAATAAATATAATGTTGTTTTCGAAAGATTAAGGGCTTTATATAAAAATAGAGCAAATACTATGGAGAACAGAATGGTTATTAACCCAATAATCAAAGCCCTCTGGGATTCCATAGAACAAAAAGTTGGCGACATCGGTATCGATAAAAAGCTGGATTGCCAGGTTATCAAGGCTGATTACTTAATAGAAAATATTGATTATTCTTTTAAAGTTTGGTATGAAAAACCCTGGTGCAGACATTTATCATTTGAACAATTTTGTGAATCTATTTTGCCATATCGCTTTAAGGATGAACCATTACAATACTATAAAAAAAGATTTTATCAGGAATTTTCCTGGATCGATGATTCTGTTAAAGATAAAACTGATCCAAAAGAGGCATGTTTAATAATGAACAGGCATATTGCCCAAAATTTTAATTTTTCCGATAAATTAGATAAATATCCATTGAGGGGAATCAACGATATGTATAATTTAAACGGGGGAGCTTGTATACATAGGTACCTAATAGTGGCATGTATTATGCGAAGTTTAGGCATTCCGGTTATGCGTGAGTTTACCCCGCAATATTGCGGTTTTCCGGGATTTCATGATTGGTTCGTTTTAATTGATAAAAGCGGAAGGACATTGCCATTCAATGGTGGAGAACCTGAAATTAGTTTTCCTGAAAAAAAATTAGTACCACTTGATCGCTATGATAAAGGTACAAAGATATATAGGATAACTTATAAAAATGGTTTTAATATATTGCAGAAGGAAATTTCATCTTCATTCATTCCGGAGACATTTAAGGAAGCTAATCTCATTGATGTAACTAACGAATATGATTTCCAGAAGGTTGATTTAAAATTTACCCTTGAAAAAGACATTCCATCTAAGATTAAATATATTTTTTTATGTTGCTTTGAATATTCGAACAAAAGTGTATCTGTGAGTTATGCTAAAAGAAATAACAACCAGGTTGAATTCAAAAATGTTGGGGTAAATAGTGTTTATTTTCCAGCTTATTATTCGAGAGGAAATTATATTACTATGGCAAACCCTAAACTTGTAAATAATAATGGTGACATCTACGATCTTAATCCGGAATTTAAAAAAACCATAACTGTTGAACTCCACAGAAAATTTCCACCTTTAAAAAAAGAGCTGACTAAGTATGCTAAATGGCTGTATGGAGCAAAAATTCAGGCTTCGGAAGATATTTTATTTTCAAAACCTATAGTACTTTTTGAGAAAGATACTATTAACATGGATTTTGAATATAAGGTTATTCCTATTAATTCAACAAAATCATATCAATTCTACCGTCTTTTGCCTAAGGATACAAGTAAGTTATATCTGGCTGAATTGAAGTTTATAACTTCACATTCCGAATTGCCCTTTAAATTTATTGGGTTTACAAAACAAACCGGTTTTAATGTTAATACAGAAATCACCAGGGCATTTGATGGGAATATTGCCACTAATGCAAATTTGCCGGAACAATCATGGATAGGGGTTGATTTTGGGCATCCGGTGAAGCTTTCGAAAGTAGAATATTTGATTAGAAATGATTTAAATGTAGTGGAAATAGGAGATGACTATGAACTATTATATTTTAATAAGGAATGGAAAAGTCTCGGTAAACAAAAAGCCGGTGAGAACCGCTTGTTTTATAAGAATGTACCTCAAAATGCATTATTATTATTAAAAGACTTGACAAAGGGAACTGAGGAGCGGATTTTCATTTTCCGTGATGGTACTCAAAAGTGGTTGTAGAATTGTCTTATATCCATTTTTCTTGTATAGTCAAGGTACAGCTGAAATAGTCACCAAAAACCTTACCCTTTTCGAACGGTTAATCAACCCTATCAAATCAGCATTAAAAAAGTTGTTATGAGACCCATCAGACACTGTATAGTTATAATAGTTATATTAGTGAAACTTAATTGTCCTAAACCTTTTTTTAATTTTTTTTAATTGTGGTTAAAGCGCAATTAAATTATTTCCCCTTTGAAATCATGTTGAAAGCCTGACTGAAAGTTATAATTCTTGAAAACGATAATTTTTACTAAATTGGTGGTTTGTTCAAACTACATAGGTGATAGTTTGGACTTGGTGGTTAGTGAAAAGGCCACGTCGAGACGATCTGGCCTTTTAAGTATGTTAAAACGACCGATAACTGAGAAGCAGGAAATAAAGATAAATAGTCTCACAAAACGCATCTCAATGGAGATTTGGATGTTTGTTTACAATAAATTAGATTTGGTTGCCCATAAATAAAAAAAATGAAAACGTTTGATATATAATGTAATAAAAAATGCATCTATAAAGTAAGCTGTGCGTGATTTTAAAAAAAACATCTTCACCTATAAAAGCTAATTATGAAATTTAGACTTATTCTTTTGTTAATTGATTTGATTTTAATTGTAAACTTAAATGCTCAATCAAAAAAGGAATATATACAATACCTTAAAAACAACTCCATAGACATAAAGAATTCTGGAACTAATTGGGATTTGGTCTTGGATTCATCATTTTACACGAATGATTTTTTCTGGGTAGGCGAAGAACATGCAATAAAGTACTCATATGATGCGCTATGGATTTTATTTAAGCAAATTCATAAAAAAGTTGGCTTTAAATACTATTTACTTGAAGCAAGCTATATCTATGAGTTTTATTTAAATAAATATTTAGAAACCGGTGATGAAAAATATTTGAATATGGTTTTTAAGGCTACAAAAGGAACCATGGGGTGTAATATAGATCAGTTTGAGTTTTATCGAAAATTATACCAATATAATCAAGGGCTTTCAAAAGAAAAAAAGATTGAATTTATAAGTATTGATATTGAACATCAATATAATGAAACTGATAAATACATTCGCTCATTATTTCACAATCTGGATTTACCAAAAGACACGAGCGATTTCGTTAATATATTTCTTCATACCGAGGGAGATTATAAAAACCTATATAAGAAACTTTCAATTGATTTAAGTTCTGATTCTATTAAATATAAAATGATATTTAAGTCTGATTATTCGACGTTTTGGTATTTAGTTAGGAATATAAATTATACTTTTCAGGCATATGAGGTAATAAATTCACCCAAACAGTGGGATCAAACAAGAGATAGTTTAATGTTTGAAAATTATAAAATTCGTCTTCTTAATCATGCTTTTATGAAATCAAAAGTATTTGCATATTTTGGTACAAATCATTGTTATTTAGAAAAAACTAAAAATATACATTGGATTGCTTCATTGATTAAAAATTCAAACCCAGCATTAAAATCAACATCCATAGTGATGTTATACTCTGGATGCAAGGCAATGAGACCCATTTGGCTTTTTCCAAAAAATAAACGGATATCTTCGAAAGAAAATAAAGATTATGTAAACTTTTCTGTTGATGGTGATTCGAAGAATATTCATAGAAAATCTTCAAGGGGTAATTATATATTATTCAATATAATCAATACTGCTACTACATTTAAAACTTCAAAAATATTTTTAAATGATACTGATAATGATAAATTTATGCGGGATTATTTTCAATATATTTTATTAATTAAGGATTCACCAGCATCAGTACCATATGGACAATAAAACCACGCACAATACGTATATCCTTACTTTTTTTAGCCAATGACTGCGAGGGAAAAGACAGTCAATGAAAAACCGAATGTTTCTTAACTGTTTTTCAATTGTGGTTAAAGCGCAATTAAATTATTTTGCCCATAGAAATCATGTCGAAAACAAGCAAATCGGACATTTGCCATACCCAGAAATAAAGTATTTTATTGAAATTATTTGGCAGAAAGAGGGGGCAATAACAATTAATCATATCACTTATGCTGCCTAAAAGCCTTATATCCATCACCTCCTAATAACCAATAAATTTGAAACATCCCATAAAGCCTGGCTCTTTCTTCCCCCAAAAAATCATTGAGATGTAAACCTGTAGTTTCGCGCTTATCCAGTAAGCGTTCTATATTGGCCATTTGCTGGTCAATTTCTTTTTGCACTATTAGCTTTTGCTTTTCGTCTATTGGTTGCATAGGTAAATTTTATAATGGAGGTTATTATTGTTTAATGACAGTAATAATGTCTTTTTAGTTGCACTAACCAAATAGAATGCCAAATAAACAATTTATACAATCGTTTTTAAGGTTAATCAATCAAATCCTTTTATCCTTGACCTCCTGTCCAAAGCTAATCAGATTAAACATTTCCCTCATCCTGCTATTAGAATATTTTAGGGTTAAGGATAAAATGCCATTGTTTTCATCAAATATGCAATATCATTAACCAGCTTTTCGTTTATAGTATTGGGATTGGGTTCAATCTGTATAACAATATTCGCGAAATTGCCAACAAATAGAAACATTTGTTAGATAAAATGTTAATAGAAAGCCCGTTTTTCCGACCTGTTGGCATTAAAATTGCTATTGCTTTACTGATAATCCACGTTCAGAGAACCTTGACTTTGTTTAGTATGCAATAGACCTCAATACCAAAATTTTTATGGGAGATGACATTTTTCATCATGTATTTACAGAGTTATTATCCCCTCAAATTAATGACCTCAGCCAAACTACACCGGAGTATAGGGATTATTTGCACCAGCTTTATTTCAGTTTTAAGACAGAAATTA
>Ga0182021_10003457_pt1 | contig 18540 bp, 13 predicted proteins | sample 612E3MmetaG_FD_120493 | JGI IMG/M metagenome (GOLD analysis project Ga0182021, IMG submission 120493) | Permafrost microbial communities from Stordalen Mire, Sweden - 612E3M metaG (Illumina Assembly) | ecosystem: Environmental > Terrestrial > Soil > Wetlands > Permafrost | place: Sweden... | reverse complement strand
GAGGTGTTGTCTCTTGCCGAGGCAAACCAAGCCTCGGAAAACCGTCAACCCAAGCCGCCGCCAATTTTTTCAAAAGTCATCCCAGAGAAAGCCGAGTCCGAAGTGGCTTCCGAAATTGCTGGGACAACCGAGAAGACCTTGCAGGCCGTCTTCCCTTCTGCTATCAGCAGGCATGAGCCTCTCGCAAGACCGTATCCCGGCGTCAAGGGCTTCCAAAGCTCTTCCCGACACGAGCGTCCGGGAAGACCTCGCAACCGCAACGGCAAGCGCACCGGCAGGGCGCTGCCATTCGATCTATCATTGGTTGGTCAGCAGCGTTGCGTTATGCGCGGCGCTACTGCTCTTGCGGACGGGCGGCACGATCCTGCTGGCAGGGGAAGCCATTCGCGCTTGCGGCCTTGACTTGAACCGGGAGCCTGGCGAGCCCAACGGCTTTGCGCTGCCCGGGCTTTGGGCCGTTGCCGAGCCGGACCTCGCCAAACCGAGTGACTCCTTTTCCGGCAACGACCGCCAGATTGCAACTCTCGCCCGCTGGTCCAAGGCCAAGTCGTTCGACGAGGTCGCCCCGACCGGCGGGTCCGCAACCAGGGCGGCGACTGCGGCGACTGGCGCCAGCCTGGGGCCGCGCCCTTATCCCGAGCGCCTTCGGTGGTGGGCCGCGGGGCGCTTTGGCCTCTTCATCCACTGGGGCCCGGTCAGCCTCAAGGAAACCGAGATCAGTTGGTCGCGGGCCAATTCCAATCCCAAATGCCCCAATCAGGGCAAGATCCCGGTCGAAGTTTACGACAACCTCTACCGGCAGTTCAACCCGACCAATTTCAACGCGGCGGAGTGGGTGTGTCTCGCGAAGGCCGCCGGCACAAAATACATGGTGCTGACCGCCAAACACTGCGATGGATTCCTGCTCTGGCACAGCCAGGCCAGCGACTACAATATCGCCAACACTCCCTTCAGGCGCGACATCTGCGCCGAGCTGGCCCGGGCCGCGCGGAAGCGAGACATGCGCATCGGCTGGTACTTCTCGCCGATGGACTGGCGCGACCCGGACTTCCGCACCGAACGCAACGCGCTGTTCCTGGGAAGAATGCAGGCCGAGGTTCGGGAGCTGCTCAGCAACTGCGGGCGCATTGACCTGCTCTGGTTCGACTGGGACGGCCATGAGCCGCTCTACGACCAGCCGCGCACCTATCGAATCGTGAAAGAGTTACAACCCAGGATCATTGTCAACAACCGCCTCGACCTTGGCCCGGACAACAGCAACACCCAGCTCCTGTCCCCGGAGGCCGATTATTATACGCCCGAGCAGAGCGTTGGCACCTACGACGACCAGCACCCATGGGAATCCTGCATGACCATTTCGCGCAGTGGTCAATGGGCGTGGGGCGGGGCCAAAGATGGCGTGAAGCCATTTGCCGCCTGCCTGAACATGTTGCTCCGCTGCGCCGGCGGCGATGGGAACTTGCTGCTGAACGTGGGGCCCACGCCCGAGGGTCAAATTGCGCCGGAGCAAGCCGAGCGGCTCAAGGAACTGGGCACCTGGCTGGCCAAATACGGCCAGAGCATCTACGGGACCCGGGGCGGTCCTTTCAAACCCGGGGGCTACGGCGTCTCGACTCGCAAGGGGAAAACTATTTTTCTGCATCTCTGGGAGTGGTCGCAGGGCCCGGTCAAGCTGCCGCCAATTCCAGCTAAAGTCCGACGCAGCCGCGTCCTGACCGGCGGCAGGGCTGAAGTTCACCAGACCCAGGCCGGACTTGAGATCTTCCTGTCTGCCGGCGTCCGTCAGGCATTGGACACGATTGTTGTTCTGGAGCTGGACCGCTCAGCCCTTGGCCTCGCCGCTCTGGAGGTGCCTGCTGCGACCTCGCTGACCACCAAAGCCAAAGCCACGGCCTCGAACGTCTATCACAGCCCGGCCGAATACGGGCCGGATAGAGCCGTGGACGCACGCGATGAGGCTCGCTGGGCAACCGACGAAGGCACCACATCCGCCTGGCTCGAGGTTGACCTCGGCCAGATTCTCAATCTGCTATCTCGCCGATCTGCAGCAGTTCGAGCCCAAGGATGTCCGGGTTGCCCGCTTTGAGGGCCGTGAGGAGTTCGGGGCCGGGTTCGGCGTCGAGTTGGATGCGGCAACTGGCGGCGGCGGCGCCTTCAAAGATGACGTTCTGCACTTCCTCGATGTTGATGCCTGCGCGGCGGATTTGGTCCATGACGAAGGCGAGCACGCCGACGCGGTCGTAATGGCGGACAACAAGCTGCCACTTCGCCGGTGTGCGCTTGGCGAGGTTGACGCAATTCAACACGACGCCGGTCTTGATGAAGGTTTGGATGATGCGAATAGCTTCTTCGGCAATGGCTTCCTGTGCCTGCTCGGTCGAGGCGCCGATGTGGTGGGTGCCGTAGAGGTTGGGCAGGTCGAGGAGCGGGTCGTGGAAGTCGGCGGTGGCCTCGGTCGGCTCGGGATCGAAGACGTCGAGGCCGGCGCGGAGCTTGCCCCCCTGGAGGGCGGCGCGGAAGGCGGCGGCGTCCACCACTTCGCCGCGGGCGGTGTTGATGAGGATGGCATTGGGTTTGAGCAGGGCGAGGCGGGCGGCGTTGACAAGCTGGCGGGTGTCGGGCTTGAGCGCGACGTGCAGTGTGAGGATGTCGGCCTGGCGGAAGAGATCGTCCAGAGTGTCACAGCGTTCGACACCAAGCTGCAGGGCCTTCTCGGGCGTGAGCGAGCGGGACCAGGCGATGACGCGCAGCCCGAAAGCCCGCGCGCGGGTGATGACCTCGCGCCCGATCTTGCCGGTGCCAATAACGCCGAGGGTCTTGCCGAACACGCCGTCGGCCTTCGAGAATTCCTTCTTGTTCCACTTGTGGGCCCGCAACGCTGTGACGTTTTCTGGGATCCGACGGTCAATGGCCAGCAGCAAGGCGAAGACCAGCTCGGCGACGGCAATCGAGTTCTTGCCGGGGCAGTTGCTGACGAAGATGCCGCGGGCGCTGGCGGTCTTGACGTCAATGGTGTTGACGCCCGCGCCGGCGCGGAGCACGAGGGCCAGTTGGTCGCCCGCGTTGAGCGTGTCGGCGGTGACTTGTTTGCCGCGCACGACCAGAATCTTGCAGGGTGGGATCAGCTTTTGCAGGTCGTCGGCCTTGGCGGTTGGCTGGTAATTGACTTCGCAACCGAGCTGGTTAAGGCGCTGGATATGGGCTTCGGAGAATTTATTGGCGATGAGAGTTTTCATTCGTGTTCACCTTTCGCGCCCAGCATAAGACACTCCCGCCCGATGCGCAAGCGCTACGTCAATCCGCCGGGCCGGAATGCGCTCTGGACAATCTGTGTCGGCCGCGACATGCTCTGGCCGATGGCTACCAACGCCGATGCGCCCCTCGACCTGCTCTGGCAGGAGTACAGCCTGGCATTCCGCGACTTTGATGATTTGACCCTGGCGCGCTGGCAGGCGCAGACCTTGGGCCAGCTTAACGGCAAGGCCTGGCGCCTCTCGCACCCGTTGCTCGGCGCCTATCGGCTGGCCGCGCAGTTGGCCCACGACCGGCAGGTCTGGCTGAAGCGGCTGGTAGCCCCGCCGCCCCCCTACCCGGAATCCCCTTGCTGCCGCGCGCCGATGTTGCCGTTGCTCAGCCGCGACGTGCGCGAGGTCGGCCTGGTCTGCCAGCATTGCAGCGAGACGCTGGTGCCTTTTGAAGAAATACCGGCCTCCCTCCAAGGCGAGTTGGAATCCTGGGCGGAGGAATACAGCCCTGTCCATGCCGTTGCCCATTGGGACGACCACCAGCGCAAGGAGGCCGGGGATTACGACCACGCCTTCGAAAACGCCGCCAAAGAGGCCGAACGCTTGTTGGCGCAGGCTGGCCGGGACTTTGCGCCCAAGCTGTTGGAGTTTTACCCAGCCCTGGTTTGGGAAGATCAGGATGAGTGCCTCGAGGTGCGGCCGGAGGATGTGATGCCGTAGGGCGGGTATTTCGCAGCGGGGCAGGTGGGCAGGCAAAGGGTTGGAGAGTTACGTGGGTTGCAGGGGTTACATCGCGAGGGCTCGAATGGGTCGAATTCTTCCCGTCTTCCCGCCTTCGCTGTTAACCCAAGTTTCGCACTTTTGGGGCAACCGCTGCGGATTTCTTCGGAAACTCGAAGACCAGGCCGCACAGGTCGGCCACACAAAAGTGACTCGGGCTAGTTCAGTTCACGGGACTCACCTCCTTCATATAGATGCGCGGCGGGGGCTGCGCGGGCAAGCTCCACCCCAACTGTGCCAGCAGCAACGCCTGCGCTGGTTCGGGCTGCGTGATCCGCGGCAAACGCATCTGTCGTCCGTCGGCCAACTCAAACCACACATCCACCAGCACAATGCGCCCCAACTGGTCCAAGACCGACCAGGGGGTCAGGCTCGGCGCCACCCGCGCCGCCTTCTTCTTGAGGCACACGCGCAGGCAGTACCCCAAGAAGGCCACCAGCACATGGGCTTCTACCCGCTCCGGCAACCGGTGCCGGATCGGACGAATCTTCACTTCGCTCTTGAGCACGCGAAAGGCCGCTTCCGCTTCGGTCAATTGCATATACGTGGCCCAAAGCTTGGCCGGGTCTCGTTCCGTCCAGTAAGCCCGTAACAAATAGGCCCCTTCGGCCCGGATCGCTCGCAACGCCTTTTCCCGGTCCCAATCCCAAGTCAACTGGGTTCCCTCCAACTGGACCTCCACCCATTTCCAAACCCGCGGATGGCGCTCCTGCAACCGGCCCAGCCGGCGCTGGATTTTCTCCGGGTCCTTGAGCTGGCCCTCGCGCAACCCTCGGCGTAAGGCCCGCAGGTCGCCAATCAGAGCCCGCAAGGCCCGCCAGCGCATCGCCCGCTCCTTGGCTCTACGGCCCGCGCTCCGGCACAGGACATACACTTCCTCCGTCTCGGGAACCAACTGGACTTCTACTTGCGGCGAGACCGCCGTCCAAGTGCCCGCCAAGAGCTTTTGCTCGTAGTCAGCCAGTTGGGCCTTGGGCGTGCCCACCAAATAGTACGCCTCTCGTTGCCGCAGGGTTTGGAGGTTTTCCTCGGTCACGATTCCCCGATCAAAAACCCAGACCCGCCGGGCTTTGCCATGCTTGGCTTCCACCGCCCCGAGGATCTCCTCCAAAGTCCTACTGTCCCGCCGGTTGCCAGCAAAGACTTCGTAGGTCAGGGGAAAACCCTCGGGGTTGACCATCTGCGCAATGACCAGTTGTTTGCAGTCCCCACGCTTGTCCCGGGAATAGCCCCGTTGCGCTTTGGGCAATGCCTCGGCCGCCCCTTCAAAATAGGTGCTCGTCAGGTCATAGAGCAACAAATCGTAACTGGCGTTGAAGAGGTCTTTCCAACGACCCGCCAGGTGCTGCTCCAGTGCCGCCTTGTGCCCGGGCAGCCGGTCCAGACCACGATAAAGCCGGTCCTTGGCGGCGACTGCCGCATCGGTGTCCAAGAGGATCTCCATGGCGGTTTGGGGAAACCACTTTTCATGCAGCGCCAGTTCGCTGCCCGGCGCCAAGAGTTGATTGATACTCAGCAGTTCCACCACCTTGGCCCAGGGCACCTCGCCCGTCTCGCCGGCCAGCTTTTGCTCCCAGAACGCTCGCAGACCCAACTCCTCCCACAACTGGCAGCCGACCCAGCAGTCGCCAAAACGCCGCGGCTGCTTGACCACCAGGCTGGATAATTTCACCTGAACCACATCGCCGGCGTCTGGCACCGGCCCATCCCGATCCGTAAAGAGCCGCAACTGGTGCTGCTGACCGTCTTCGTGGAGTACGTCGATCGTTCGCTGCCAAGAGTCCTGTTGGGTGGTATTGAGTTCGCTCAGGTGGAGCACTTGCCGCTGCACCACTCGACCGGTGCTCACGCGCAGACTCTCGCAAATAGAGTAATAGACGTGGGTCTTGCCGTCCTTTTCCCGAGTGCGCCGCTTCAGAAACATACTGGAGGAAGGTTATCCTCCTGATGCGCTCGGCTGGCAAGAGGGTAGGTCGGCCCACAGAGCTTGGGCGGGGCGGCCCTACCGACTTTCCGAAGGAATCTGAGGAGTTGGCCCCGCAAAAAAGTCCGGCGCGGTCAATCTGTGCGAAATTTGGGTTAACCCGCACCGGTCAATCCGGCCTGGGCGGGTTCTTCGACAGATAGCCCCGCCACAAGTCCAAGTTCACGTAAAGTTCGAAGAACACTCCTGGACGCAAAGCAAAGTACCCTACCATCAAATGCGTCTGTTTCTCATCCAACGCCGCTTGCAGCCCCGCTGAGACAATCATCACCGGCGCGAACGGGTCAGGCGGAACCCGGTCCCACCAGCCGATGCGCTCAAACCTGCGCAAATACCAGGGCAATGGCCAGTAATCGCTTTCGGGGGCCATCACTTTCACCGGCATTTGGCGGCCCTGGGGACAGACTTTGGCGAGCGCTTCGACCTGCTGCACAAGCTTCAAGATGTCCGGCGACGTTTGCGCGTACACGTAGGGGTTGCGGCGATCGGACGCGAAGGGCACGGCAGCTTGCCAGGACTGCCAGGCCAGATGGGCGGAACCAGCCAAGAGCGCGACACCCAAGGCTATCCGCGGAAACCCTCGCTTAATGCTGCGGAGCAGGGCGGCGGCGCCGACGCCGGCCAGCAGAATCATTCCCTGCCAAAAACTCAGCAGACACCAGGGCGTCTTATATGGAATCAAGCTGTAGAGGACAGTCAGCACACCGGTGTAGAAAGCCATGAACCGAACGAAACTCGCGTTGGCGTCCGCCAACCCTTTGCGCGCGAAGCCCACGACGGCACCGACGAGCGCTAGCGCCACGATCAAGCCTTCGCTCCACACCGGGCCTTTGGCGACATGGAAGAAGATCAGGCGATGCAGATAAAAGCTCCAGGGATGGATGTGGGGCGACACGCCCCCGGCGCGATGAAGCCACGGCAGGTAAGTTCGGACCGAGTCCAGCAGGCCGCCGGCGTGGGTGAAGAAGGAGGAAAACAGGACTGCTGCCACGATCAGCCAGAGCACGAGTGCCGCGGCGAGGTGTTTCAGGTTCAGAGGCGGCTGTATGGCTGGAGGGCTGGCGGCATCCACCCAGCGATTCCAGATTCGATTCGCCGCCCAGGCCAGTGCTGCGGCAGCGAGGGTGAGGAGGAACGTTTCCTTCGTCGCGTGCATCAAGCCGCCGGCTGCGCCCGTCAGCAAGGCCCAGCCGAGTCTTCGGCTCCGCCAATAACGCCATCCGGCCGCGAGCGCCAGGAACCCAAAGAAAACCAGCAGCATCTCGTGAATGTAATAGCGGCTGTAGAACACCATGGCTGGCGAGATTGCGGTGAACCCTGCTGCCCAAACGGCGGCATTCCGGCCCAGGCCGTCGGCCACGAACGGCAGGAGCAGAACCAGCCCGCAGCCGAACAAGACCGTGATAAGCCGGAGCTTGACCTCCGTGAGATGCTCGAGGTCGGGGGTGCTCGTTAGGCGCGCCACGGCCAGCGTGGCGTAGTAAAGCGCCGGCCCGTGATGCTCGTTGGGATCGTATTCATAGACGCCGCGGGTCCAAAGCTGGCCGAACTTGACGGCATTGACGGCCTCGTCGTTGTGCATCGGCCGCTGGTCCAGCAGGGGATAGCGCAGCGCCAGTGCGAGACCGGCCGCCAACACGAAGATAGCCAGCCTCGAGGGGGAAAGAAGGGGCTGACCGGACGCTTGCATGGGACTGTCTCAGAACCCAACCCCGGGAGAGCGAGCGTCCCCGCGAGCCCTGATTTGCGGGGATGTTTGGGCTCGCGAGGACGCTCGCCCTCCCGAACTGAACGTTCTGAGACGATCCTCCATCTTCGCCCCCGGCGCGCTTTACTTGGCCGGGCGGCCGAAGACTTCCAGTTCCGTGTATTCGTTGAGGGCGCTCTCAGTGCTGCCCTTGCAGTAGAACCGGATGTAGCGGGCTTTGATGCCCTTGGCATTGATCAGCTTGCCTTCGTAAGTTTCAAAGTATTCCCGGTCGGCGCCCACGCCCAGGCCGGAGGTGTTGTCCGAATCGTTGTTGAAAACGGTGCGGACGTTCTCGATGAAGTCCGCGTCATCGGCCACCTGCACAATCACGTCGTGATACACCTTGGCCATATTGTGCGCATGCCAGATGACGACCGCGAAGATCTCCTGTGGGCTGCCAAAATCCATCTGCACCCACTGCGTGCCTTTGTGCAGGAAGATGATGCTCTGGTCCGAAGCGTCTTTGTCACCGTCGGTGAGCTTTGCCAGGTTTTCGGCCGTGACGTTCTTGTCGCTGCACGTCACCTTGCTGCCGGGCGCGATGTTCTTCAATCCCGGCGGAACCATCATCGGCGGGCGCGGCTTGTCCGAGATCGGCTCCACATTGGGCCCCACTTGCAGGTCCTTTGGGGTCCCTTTGAACGCGGGGGCCGGCAGTTTAATCGCCAGCGGCACCAGGTCGCCGCCGCCGGCGGGTTTGTCCTGGGGCGCGTCGGCGGCGCACAAGGTCTGGGCGAGCAGAAAGTTAAAGACCGCGAAGGTGAGGCCCAGCAGTGAAGACAGAGCCAACGGTCGTCCAAGCGGATAACGAGCTGTTTTCATTTTGTTCTTCATTCGCGCAATAACTTAGCCCAAACCGATGGCCGACGACAAGCCGGATTGTCGCGGAAGGCAAAAGAGCGGTTGAGGTTGACCGGCGGGGAAGCGCAAGGTCATTTCCTGAAACTGAATCATGTGGCCATTCCCAACCCGGACCGCGGCTTGAGGTGGACGACTGGTCGCGTAGAGCGGAGGCGCGACCGGTTTAGACCAATGGCTTCCTTCGTATCAGCCCTTTCGAGCATCGTGGTAAACAGCCCTCGGGTCCTGCCGACGTTTCCTCCACCCCCTCTATTCATGCCGCACGGCGGGTTTTCCCAGTACGGCTGGAAGCCAGCCTGGTCATCCTGCGCCCTTCCGCAACCGTCCCCGGCTGCGTTTGATGCAGGACCTGCGGTCCTCTCCGTTTCTGACTCAGGGTCCAGGCGTCTCGAACCACGGCTGTGCCCACAGGCCCTTGGCTCAGCACGGTTTATCATCTCTGTGCCTGCAAATGCTACTACGGCCTAATGCGTCAGTCTGACGAACTCCGTCCAGCTTGGCTTTCTCAGCTTACGCTGGCCGGTCTTTGCCCTGGTCGGGCCGTTCGCCTGGCCTTCCCTTCTTTGTGTGTCGTTTACGGCAGAGCTTGCCCCGCCCAGGGTCTCCCCTGGCCAGGGTCTGCTATCACTACTCGGCCCAACCATCCCTTGCCGTATGGTAATGGTAAATGCTTTTTGACGCTGCGCGGACAATCAATGTTCGTGCTTATGACCGTGGCCGCCGCAAGCATGATCGCGGGCATGATCGTGACCGTGAGCATCCACAGGCGCGTGTCCGCAAATGCCTTTTGGGGCGGGATCTTTCGCGGCAGGCTTTTTAGGGGTCCATTCGAGAGACCGCGCGATATTCCGGACGGCTTCCAGGGCCGCGTTTCCCGGCGGCAATTGCCATAGGGATCGCCCTTCGCGGTCGAACTGGCGCAGCCCTTCGTTTTCGGGAATTCTGCCAAGCAGTCTTAGGCCTTCGGGAAGTTGCAGCTTCACATCAGCGGAAACCCGATTAGCCGCCACTGCAATACGCGACGCGCCGATCATTTCCGAAATCATCCGAAGCGTCTCCAGGCTTCGTTGCGAGGCATCCACCACCACGACGACCTGCGTCACACGCCGGGTAACATCCCGATTGATCTGTTCGATTCCCGCCTCGGCGTCAATCACGACACCCGAAAAGGCCGACACCAGCGAGTTGATCACGGAGCGCAGGAGATCGTTCGCAGGGCAAAAGCAGCCCTTTTCCTGATTATGCCCCATCGCCAGCAGCGAGTAGTCATTTTGTTCAACCAGCGCCTGAAGCACGAAGTAATCAAGCTGGCCAGCCGCCTGCGCGATCTCCGCCTTAACGCCAGAGCGTGCCGTTTGGATGAATTGATCGCGGACTCCTGCTAGTGTATGGGCCGCATGCTGCCCGATGGCCGCCGTTAACCCGCCCACCGGATCGGCATCGATCAGCAGTAAAGGAACCACCCCGGACTCCATTAATACTCGGGACAACAAGGCTGAAAAGACCGTCTTGCCCACCCCGCCTTTGCCGCACACTGCCAGAATCGGCATCGGTTCCTTCATCTTCGCAGGTTTATTCATGTTGAAACTCCTTCCATCGTATGATCATTCATTTGCCTTTCCCGCAATACTTCCTTGATCTCGCCGCAAACGACATGGTCCTTGCAGGTAGCGCAATTGGAGGCGCAATCGATATCGTAGCCCTTGATTCTCCAATTCTCTTTGATGATTTCCCGCGCGATCTTCTGAATCTGCACCGACCACCCGTCCAGAGGATCAAGATCCTCTTTCCCCGAGGTGACGAAGATGAGTTCCATGGATTCCAGCTTGCGGCTGGCGGACCGGCAGACGGCCATCAACGCCTGCCCGAGCAGATTGAAACACATCCCCCTGGCCACCGCTTCCGTGCTGACACGGCTCCAGATACGCCGGGACACGCCGCGCATCATATACCCTTCAATTTGATCGCCGACAAACTGGACCGGCTGAAGTGCTTCAACATCCTTGTCCGCCAATTGCGCCCCCCCCAGCATTAGCACCTGTCCAAAAGGAAGGCTTGCACTGGCCGACTCGGGAATATCCGGGCCGATCAACGTGATTCGTCCATCATTGAGCGTGGATGGGGAATCAGTGAGAAGGAACAGCGACGCGGATCCCACTTCCGGATTTCCCAGTTCCACACTCGTATCGCCTCTCAAGATGATTCCCGGATTAGCGCCCGGCCCGACCCGAAAGGGCGGCTTCTGGCTGAGCCGCGCGGAAGACATGGGCGCTTGAAAAGTCCGGATTCCCCGCCCCTTGGCGCGCAGGCCTTCCACGTATGCCGCAACCTTGCCAACATACAGGTCGAAAACGGTCATAGCGCCGGGTTCTGGGGTTGCCTCACTTGCCGCCTACGCCTTGGTTCTGGCAATCATTTCTTGCCAGGCCCTATTTTTCTTCCGCTCACCGAAGCGCCGCTCTCCGCCGCCTTGATCTGAGGCACATGTTCAAGCCAACAATACCCGCTGGAGAGCTGCTTGCCATCAAGCGTTCCGGCCACGGTTCCCCAATACTCCATCAGCGCGGGATTCCAGCCCCACATGTTGAACGTCAGGCGCAAGTCGCCGGCGGAGGTCTTGGCATTGATGGAAAAGACCTTCCTAGATTCGCCTTGCGCGATATGGAACTCCGAAGGGATCACATACTTTCCGTTGATATATAAACCGGCGTCCTTATAGGGCCCGGTGGCCACGAATATGCCCTGAACCTGATCGGTGGCGAAGGGCACCCACCACTCATTGCCGAATTTGAGCAGGGCCGTACGGTAGTCCGCCGCGCCTTTTCCGCCACAGAAGTAGTTTTCCAATTCAGCAAACCCGGTCACCTTGATCTGCTTGCCGCCGATGGTGATAGTTCCCGACGCCAATCCCGGTTCTTCAAACCCGGCTCCCGGCGAGCCGGGCACGATCATAACGGGCTGGTTGCCCTTGTTGTACCAGAACGAGAACGGCGTCGAGAGTGTTAAGTCGGCGGAAAACTTGTCGGAAGTGAACCGAATCGTCGTCTGGTCGTTACGGATCGTGTAATTCAGAGTCTTGCTACCTTCCTCGGCGATAAAACTTAGTTGGTCAGGGCTCTCCTTCCTGGTCGCGACCACATTCATCGAGTAATCATCGTGTTTGCCGGGGGTTTTATTGGAACTAACCACGGCCAGGATGGGCGGGGTCTGGGCGCCGGTTCCATGGTAGTTAACACAAAAATAGATGGCATACAGAACCCCGTCATCGCCCTTGCCGGAGAAATTAAACCAGTAATTCCACCGGGGCAGCCCCCCAATTTCCAACTGAGCGACGTCGCTCATGGTAGCTTTGCGTATTTTCCCCAAATCTTCCGGATTGCTCAACGGCTTCTGCGGATCGAACACAGGGAGATCGGCCTTTGAATAGACACTCAACAGGCGATCGGCCTGGCCCAACAGGTCACTGGCCCGGTTGTTGTCCTTGGCGGAAAGGGCCTGCTGTGCATCGGCCAGCAGTTTTCCGGCTTGGTCGGCGCCGGGCACCAACCCCAGCTCATAGATGTCGTACCACTGGGCTTTGACAATGTCGTATCTCGCCTGAACGGCCTGGCATTTCTGCCGCACTATTTGGCTGCCAAGGTTCGCCGCACTTTGAGCCGCCTGCGCATCCCCAGCGGTCAGCAGGCCAACATAGACCAACCCAATTGACAATTTGATGTTCATGAATCTTCTCTTCGATTTAATTGTTATCTATCTGTATTGACCGAACCGCAACTCCAGGGCCACAGCGTGGGCCTGCCGGCTATTGTTGATTCTGATTGAGAAGGAGGTCGTGCGCTTTCGCGCCGTCAAGAGTCACCTTGTGTTCTTTCACGCCGTTTAACTCTGAAATCATTTTCCCGTCAATACTGAGGGTGTAGGTCTTGGCCGGCATCAGGTTGATGATTTTGAAACCGCCTGCCGCAGCGCCAGACTTTGCGGGCCTGGTTGAGACGATGAGCGCGAGCCGTGACCGGTCGTAGATGGCGCGTTTAAGCGGCGTTTTGCTCAGTTCAACCCCGGCAATGGCGGGTTCGGCAAAATGCTCTGCGTCAAAGGGTTTGTTGTGTATGGTCCACATGCCGTTCTTGGGGAGCGCCCTGGAAAGAGCGAGTTGCCGGTCTATAATATCAGCATGCTGGGGCCAGGTCTTCATGTTGGCGATATATCCGTGCTCTTTTGTCCGCAATGAGCTGCAGCAAAGACCGCCTTGGGCATTATTCCCGGGCGGTTGCGTCTTGGCGATTTGAGGGGCCATGGCCGAGACTGGCGCGGCAGGTTTTGGTGCTGGTGCTGCCGGCGACTTCGTCTCGGAATCGGCCGCCGAAAGGTTGACGGTCGCTGCTTTATCCATGAAGGGATAGTGATACGTGTCACCAACCCACACCGGCGACAATTCTCTGTCAGCGGTCTTCTGCAGGACTTTCAGGAGCGGCTGATCGCCCATCTCGGCGACCCCCATCGCAAAGAATCCCCAATAGGCGTCGGGAGCAAAAGCATCTGCCCTGAGGCCAACGGAACCGTCGGGATTCTTTGTGACCTGAAACTTTTTCCGGTAGGGCCAAAGGCTCTCAACCAGCCTCGGGTTCCAGGCATGCATAAATGTGCCGATCCAACCATCAATACTCGCGGAATTGAAATTGGCGCCTTTGTCCACCATGCTCTTAATCAGGGGGTCCATTTTATTGCCATAGCGTGGGTTCCAGGACGAAAACACCAGACCTTGTTTGATGAGATATATAATGGCGTAGCTATGTGTCTTCGGGTCAACGAAGTTTGAAACAAAGAAGCGATCAAAGAGCGGATGCGCGGCATCGAAATAGCGCGTGGCATGCGTCTGGTCGAACAGCTTCCAGCTCAGCATGGGATGAAGGTTGCAGACCGGGAAGATGGCATTGCGTTCACACTCGATCCCGGGAACCGGGTTGCTGATTAGCTGCAGGAACATCGCCTCCTGGAGGCTCTGGTTGTTGTAAACGAATTGGGTGCCGTCGTCCCATTTGAAAGCAATGCAACCCGGCTGATCCCATTTTCGGTCATTATACAGCATCTGGTAGAGGTTGATCATGTGTCCCAGGTGCCCGGAGTACATGATATTTCCGAGGGAGACCGGGTCTCTATTCTCCGGATACGGCCGGTCCATATTGGGCTCAAACTTTGTGATTCCCCGGCTTTCATTGGCCCAGTATTCCCAGACTTTCTTATCCAGCATCTTGCGATTTATGCGGTCAAACGCGCTCTGAATGGTATCCCGCCAGGCAGGGAACTTGTGATATTGCTCAGCCGCGAGGAAGTAAGCGGAAAAGGCAATGGAGTAACGACTGGCGCTGATTCCCTGCTCGTCCACGGACTGGAAATTGCTGAAGTCAGCAATGTCCTGGTCCGCCAACTTCAGCACCCACAGAAGCTGGCCGAACTCCTTCTCGTCTGCTGCTGGATACGAGTTCGGGTTGATCGTTGCGGCACCGGCTGCCGGCCCACTTAGGAACGATACGCATATAATACCGAGCAAAAACTGCAGATATGATTTATTCACGTAATACCTCCATTTATTGTTGTTTTATTTGTTTTTGTTTCCAAAGAGCGATCTCGGTGGCCGCTGGCGATTATTGCTCAACCCCTCAAAGAAGCCCGGTGGTCTGAAAGAAGGTGCTGATCCGGTCAAACGCCACTTCAGGGGTCATATAACGCTTGTCCCAGATATCCATGCCCAGGACCAGGCACGGAATGCCTTTTTGACGGCACATATCCCGGACGAGCTTCAGCCGCGAGTTCGTATCGCGGTGACCGATATGGGCCGGCATAATGACTGCATCGCATCTGAAGTCTTTGACAATCCGGAGAATATCCTCGCAGAACAGATCGGTGGTATGGAGCGCCTGCCGGTTCATGGCGTCTTCCAGCAGGAAGCGCTTGCCGAATGAGGTGAACATGGCTGGTTCGCTGGAGAGGTCAATGGGTGTCCAGGTGGCGTAGGAGACGTAATCCATGACGCAAACCGCGCCCAGCTCCTTTTGCAAGCGCGCCAACACGGTGCCCGAGGCCCAGCTTCCAGCAAGGTCCTGCCATAAGAACCGGACTTTTTCATTCACGCCATCAATCCCTTTGCCTTCCTTCACGCGCTGTTCCGTGGCGCCGACAAGCTGTTCGAGCCAGTGGGTCACCTTTGGAGACACCCGGTCCAGCGTCCATGTGGCATATTCCGTGCCCTGGCGAGCCAAATCGGGCTCAGCCGGACAGGGCACCGCCTTTTTCAGCTCCTGAAACTCAAGCAATAGCTGCCTTTGTTTGTTGGATTCCACGCAAACTTCGCGGAGGCGAGCCCAGTCCATCTTTCTTCCGGCGACCTCCTCCATGAAACTCACCGCTTGCCGCAATTGTTTGCCAAAATACCCATAGCTTTCATCGTCGAAGCTGTGCGGCGCATCCATTTTGAATTTGGGGACGTGCGCCCACGGCTTATAGGCATTCATCAGATTGCCGAGCGTGTCCATGGAGTCGCAGCATGAGTTGGAGGTCATTATCATGTCGGGGGTTCTTAACAGCCCCGCCTCAAGATAATAGCAGGCGACCTTGATGGCATTGCATAGCCGGCTGCCCACCCCGAGTTCGGTTCCTTTGTCAATGAGCTCAGCCGCATTCGGCAGGGCGGTGCCATTGGCTCCGGTCAGGGTGAGGTCGGAAAATGAGCAGCCAAACGCAGCCGGTATTTCAATAAAGAAGTCGCCATTGCCCATGACCAGCGGTCCCTTGGACGCGTTCTGCGGGTCGAGGGTAAGCTGGAAGAGGCCCATGTTTGCCTCCTGCTTCAACTGGGAGAAGACGTTTATCACAGGGCACCTCCTGATAGCGTTTCAATGAATGCCTGGATTCTCGTCTGGAGCTGGCCCGAGGAGTCCGACGCATATTCCCGCTCGATTCTGAGCATAGGCACCCCCGCTTCTTTAAGCTCCTTATTCAGAATATAGAGTTCGCCGCTCCAGGTTTCGCAGCACAAAAAGGTCTGGCCGATGATCCCGTCCAGTTTGTAATCCTTAATCCGGCCGAATATTTCCTTGTTGATGAAGGGGTGCGCCCCCAGGTTTTTCGGGCAGAACGGACGGTTCAGAACCTGGTAATCCGCGATTGCCTGCAGCGGGTCAGGCCCGCTTTCCGCAACCTCGCCGAAGATTATCTTGCCGCCAAAGCAGGTCAGGTCTGTCGCCACCACGCCGCCAAGGTCTTCAACAATATCGCAGATGGACGTATCATCATGGCCGGGGCCGACGATCATGATCCGGGCTTTATATTCATTAGCAGGAACTTGGGCGCCGCGCAGTTCGTCGAGCAGCGCTTTCAGATCGGCACGGTATTGCGCTTTTGGCATCGAGCAGCCCGCCAGAATGACTGCGACCGTCTCGCTGCCGCTGATCGGCGGATGCTCAGCTTTTCTCAACGCGTAAAGTTCTTTTTGAAGGTCTCTTATCTCATTGCAAAACCGGATTGCCTCCCAGAGCTTCTGATCCGTTAGCTGCATGCCGAAATGCTGTTCCAGGCCGGTCTTCAGCTCGGAAAGCTGATTGCGGAAATAGGCCGCCATCAACTCGCCGCTATGGTGGGGATAGAATATGCGGTGCAGGAACGGGGTTTTGACGGGGCTCTTTTTCCAGTTATCAAAGATGTGCCTATTGGCGTCGCAGCCGCCGCCGATGACTGCCCCGTCCAGGAAACTATATTCTCCCGACAGCACCTGGCTAAAACAATGGCGCACGAAGCTGCAGATGTTGGCGGCTTCGAAATAGTCGTCCGCCATGCCGGCGCTCTTGCTCCCGGTTCCCCGAATGCGAAAAGGCATAAGCCCGGCGGCGACGAAGATTTCTTCGGGAACAAAGGAGCACGTGTAGCCAAGCACCTTGCCGCCCTGCTGCTTCCAAGCTTCAATGGCGGGGTTCATTATACTCGCGGATACCTGGGCGAATTTATCGAACACCGGTGATTCTATGCCACTTTGCATGTTGGCCTCTCTGGGAAAATGGCGGACGGCGCCCGGAATCCAATCGGTTTAATGAACAGTTTGTTATGCAGCCAGCTATGCATGATTCGCTTCGCCTAATTTGAAAAGGGCGCACCAGGCTCGCGGTTGAAATACTTAATGAGTTTGTCGATGGCCAACAGCAAAGGCAGGCCCATGGTAAAGCAGGCCACCAGGAAGACGCCTGCGGGCGCGGGAATTCCGTATAGAATGATTGCCAGAAAGTAGAAGAAGAGCGGGACGACACCGATATAAGCACTGAGTGGCCCCAAAGGCTTTGCGCCGAATTTGCGGTCGGCAAGACCATAGATGAAGAAGAACGGGGTCATCACGATTACATAGCCGAGGTAGTTGCTACAAGGAATGCCGTAATACCCGGTGAAAATGTTCTTGGTCCACACCCATTCATGCAGGCGCGTGGCATCCAGGGGGTCCGTCGCCATATCCATGCCCGAAATCAAGAAGCTGCCAATGAGCGCCGTAAACAGCAGTTTGCCCAGGCCTTTGCCCGTGCCGAAGAAAGTCCCCTGCGCGATTAGATTGGAAACGAAATAGGTGGGAAACACGAACAGCCAGAAGTAGTTAAGTCCCAGCAGAATGGGGACAACATCCAGCTTCTTCCCCAGTGCATCGGAATAGTAATAGTGGCCAAAGGGGAAGCCGGTGTGAATGCTGCATTCTTCCGCCAGCCAGCAATAGATCCAGAGGAAGGCCACCAGAAAGAACGTGCTCTTATACCCCCGGACATAGGCAAAATACAGGAAGGCGAACGCTAGGGGCGGGATCAATTTGCCGTACGCCCCTCCCGGAATGGCCGGCAGCACCACGACCTGCGCCAGCAGTGTCCTGGCCACCATGTAAACGAACACCAGGAGAAAGAACACCGATGCGCCAAGAAGGGCCTTTTGACCGCCGGTCATCGCCGGCGGGACCAAGCCGCCACAACCGGATCTGTCGGATGTTATCATCGTACTAGCCAAAGTGGTTCTTGCCTTTCGTTTTCAGAATAGCTGCGCGACATACAGCATCAGCGAGCGCGACTCTGCCGCACCGGATGGCGCGCAAATCGCTTCCTTATAGCTCAGCAGAATTCTCCCATGATGCCACGGGGTGAAGTTGACGGTGACGCCGGCGCTCAGCGTGCTGTCCCGGTTTTCCTGCCACGCGCCATTTACGCTGGTCTCGCCGCCAACGTTGTAATAAAGATCCAGCGCAGCCCACCATCGTTTGCTGAGGTTCTGGCTGGCATGCAATTCCAGGTCCAGGGACGGCTTCTGGCCCATAATCTTATCGTTATCGTAGGCATTGTTGTCTGTGTAAAACGTCGGCTTGACGTATAACTCCAGCCAGGTCTCTCCCTGGTTGGGGGTGTAGCTGAAGTTCACCTCCGGAGTGATCGTCCAGCGGTCGCTGCCGACGTTGACTGGATTTTCGCGCCCGTATTTTCCCAACGGCGCCGTGACGCCCAGGTGAAAGCTGCAATAGGTCTGCGCTATGTAATTGCTGAACTCGGCCTTACTGTAGGCCGGGGCGCCAAAGATATTCACATCCAGGACAAGCTTGGGATCGCCCATGCCGTCTTGTTGATACGCGGCGTGATGATCCCCGGAGAGTTTCACGCATTCGTAGGGAACAATAACATTCCAGCCGCCACAGCGTCCGAAGACATCCACCGTCTCTGTGATCCGGAACAGATTCGCCGCGGAAGTAATCTTCGTGCCGTCCTCCGCGCGGCTTTCGCTGTAGGCAAAATAGTAGGCCGGATACCAGGAGTAAACCGGGACGGCCGAATAATCTCCCGCCAAGTCCGCGCGAGCGCCAACCGGAAAGATGACTACGACCCCGATCAACACTAATAGAATAGAGGCCG
>Ga0182021_10003455_pt1 | contig 18549 bp, 16 predicted proteins | sample 612E3MmetaG_FD_120493 | JGI IMG/M metagenome (GOLD analysis project Ga0182021, IMG submission 120493) | Permafrost microbial communities from Stordalen Mire, Sweden - 612E3M metaG (Illumina Assembly) | ecosystem: Environmental > Terrestrial > Soil > Wetlands > Permafrost | place: Sweden... | reverse complement strand
GCTTAACGCGCTGGGCATTAATAAGATAGTCGTCCTTTCTCATCTCGGGTACGGGCCGGACGTCAACCTGGCTAAATCAGTTGCGGGCATAGACATTATCGTAGGCGGCCACACCCACACATTAATGGGAGGGTCGGAATTTGAACAGATCGGTCTGAAGCCGGAGATGCCTTATCCTACCGAACTAACCGGTCCAACCGGTGACAGGGTCCTTATCGTACATGCCTGGGAAAATAACCAGATGCTGGGACAAATCAAGCTGGACTTCGACGAGAATGGCAAGATCAGCAACTTCAGCGGGCAGCCGCTCATACCTGCTACCAGCAGTTTCAAATTGGAAGACAGTAACGGCTGGAACCACCTGTGTTCTTGCATGGCCCAGTTTGGCAGCATCATGGACGTCATCTCCAAAAACCCTGGAATTAAGATCTACTGGACCAACCCGGAAATGGACAGCGTGCTTCAGCCATTTATAAACCAGGTGTCGAGCGACCTTAATGCTGTAGTGGGAATTGCCGACGACGACCTTATACGAGGCCCCAACCAGGGTCCTGGCCCGATCGTTGCTGATGCCTTCCTGTGGACAGCCGGCAAGGTCAACCCGGCCACGCAGATCGCGCTTGTCGATAGTTACAATGTACGCTCGGACATCTACAAGGGTGAAATTCTTGCAAACGACTTATACATGGTGTTGCCTCTGCAACATAACCTGGTCACAGCGAAATTAAAAGGGAACATGATCAAGATGTTGATCGAGGCAGGTATCGATGCACATATCACAGCCGGAGACCCGCCGCCGTGTTTCGATGTAGCTGGCTTGAAAATGACCATTGATATGTCACGCAAAAGCGGAGACCGCATAACCAATATGCAGGTTAAGGATACGGATGGCAGCTACAAAGACATGAATATGGATACCGAATACACGTTGGTTACAACCGACTATCTGGCCGACAAGGGGATTACGGCATTGATCGATAAAGCGGGATGGTTAAAACCCTTTGCCAGTATCTTGAAGACATGGGCAACAAATACTACCCAATATACATACCTGGGCGTTAAAGATGTGGATGCATTGACCGACTATGTAAAGATACAGAAAGATATCAAGAACACAACCGAGGAGAGGATGACCTTGTTGCAGCCTGCAACAAAATAGTTGCTTGAGATAAAATACCCTGCATAAACAGCCACTTTGTTTAAAGAAAACGATGACCTGCTAAGACGTCACACTAGCTCTCCGTAGATATACGACAGCTCTGCTTTCATAGCGAGGTGTTCTGACGTAGTGCCCTGAGTTGCTCCGGCACATTATCCGGCCCACAGATTTCCTTTCGCCGGGAATATTGCTTTCAAGACTTCACAAATGTATCATAAAAGATAAATGGGAAACGCGCTTATGAGTGGAGGTTTGATATGCCAATAAGAAATAAGGAAGATGCTCACAGGGTTCTGAGGCATGTATCTGATGAAAAAAGGTTCTACTGCCATGACGGAAAAATATTAAACAACCTCTACGAATTGAAAAACGCACTCGAGAATATTAGTCATGCATGTTATATACACCATGTTACCGAAGAAAAGAACGATTTTGCCCGCTGGGTACGCGACGTGTTGGGCGACGATAAGCTGGCCAACGACCTTGCCAAAGCCTCCACCCAAAAAGAAGCAGCAATTATAGTTAAAGACAGAATCGCATGGCTCCAGGATAGGGCTTGACTTGAAGCCGTATGGTGATGTTAAATATCAGATACGGTAATGACAATTGTTTATACTCCTAAAGATGCGGCATTAGATGTCATCGCGATTACTCTGATACTGCTCCCTGAACCTGTAACAACACCTATCGGCATCGCAATACTTTGCCGTAAGAGGGGGGGCGAAGCAACACAGCATGAACCTACACACCCTCTCCACCTTTATCCGGACTACGTGTACAAGGTCGACAATATACGGGGCAGGGAAATCACATGGCAGGCCAGGACAATTTTACCGGGGCAGTTGCCGCTGCCTGACCTGAATAAACCGGATACCAAGATAAAAGAACGTGAGCAATACATCCTTTCCCGCACACGCCCGGAGAAAAGCGCTGCCCAAATGAGAGCCGAGAACTTGCCTCCCGGCGTCAAGGTCCATCACGAGATCTTCCGGCCTCCCCGGTTTCCAGCTTTAAACCAGCCCGCTTTTATCCCCGGGGAAACCATACATCATACCCTTAGGCCGTTTCCGCAGGGTTCGCCCGTTATCAACAGGGGACAGCCCCAACCCTATATTCACCATACTATAGAAAACAGCCCTGGCTATATTAAAGCCCAGGCGGGCGGGATGGATACAGGCTCACAGCCAACAATCATACATCATACGATCAAAGACTCGCCGGCAATGCAGCATGGCAACCCGGCCAACATCTTCAAACCTGTACGTATCGTTGAACATCATACACTCAATACAAATCCCCCCATGACAATAAACGGACGTGTCATCAAGCAGCCTCTTATTCCTCCTGCTAACAAAGGCACACCACCCGGGAAAAAAGACTTGCCCGGCAGCAGACGCTAGACAATTACGCAAGTTCTCACAAGCGTAACCACCCTACCCGCAAAACAGCAAATTTATTGCCAACGCCGGCTGCAAGTCATAAAATTATCACTTGGAGACCGAATTAATCAGTTGGAGCAGGTTCGTATGCCGCTTAAATCAAAAAGACACGACTATAAATCCCACATCATAGAGGAATACTATATTACCGAGGAGCCGTTCTACCTTCCCCTAATCGATGAGATAAAACTTTTTGAAGCAGCCTACGCTGAACGGATCCCGGTCTTGCTAAAAGGACCTACCGGCTGCGGGAAAACGCGATTCCTCGAGTATATGACATACCGGATGAGCCGGAAACTTCACGAGAAAGCCAGTTCGTCCCCAAATCATGATGGGATCCCCCTTATCACCATCGCCTGCCACGAGGACCTCACAGCCAGTGACCTCGTGGGCAAATATTTGCTCGAGGGTGATACTACGCGATGGGTAGACGGTCCTTTGACCAGGGCGGTCAAGAGCGGCGGCATCTGCTACCTCGATGAGGTGGTCGAAGCCCGTAAAGACACCATAGTGCTGATCCACCCCCTGGCCGATCACCGCAGGTCATTGTACATCGAGAAAAAAGGAGAGATGCTGGAGGCCAGCGATAGTTTCATGCTGGTCATTTCTTACAATCCGGGTTACCAGAGCATCCTCAAGAATTTGAAACACAGCACCCGGCAGCGTTTTATTGCCATCGAATTCACACACCCGCCCAAAGAGATCGAGAGTAAAATAATCGCCCATGAAGCTGGAGTTGATGATAATCTAGCCGGTAGGCTCGCCAGGCTGGGCGAGAAAATACGCAATCTCAAAGAGCAGGACCTGTCGGAGGTAATAAGCACGCGCCTGCTAATCTACGCTGCCAGGCTTATTAAAGAAGGCATTCCCGCCAGGCGCGCTTGTGAAGTAGCTGCGGTCTGGTCGATAACTGATGACCAGGAAGTCCAGAAATCCCTTAAGGAAGTTGTCACAGCAATATTTGAATAACTGCCATGGAAACAAGAGTTGTCTATGAGCGAAATAGTAAGCAACCGGGAGCAACCGAAAGGAACGGTAGACACATACTTCGGGATCGAATTCGCCTCGATTGAGCCGGTAATGCTGGTCTACTGCATGGCCATGACCGGCAAAGAAGTGGAAATCTCCACGGGTAAGGATTCAGTAATCTCCCTTCGCAATAACTGGTGGCGCCAGATCACTTCCGGCAATCCACCGGATGGACATATTAACGTATCCGTGCCGGCGACCTTCATGGACTACGCCAGTTACGATGATAATTTCGGCTGGTACAAATCATTTTTAACACAGCAGTTAGGCCATGTTGAGTTCGGATCGTCAGATTTTGATTTTGATAAAGATTCAAGCTTGTTCGAAAACCTCAGGTCAGGAATGCGGCCTGAAAATGGTTGCACTGAATCGAGTTATTACAGGTATTTCTCGCTATTCGATGACCGGTTGCTGGCCACCCGTATCTTCGTGGCCATCGAGAATGCACGCATTAACTACCTGGTGAAGTTTTTTTATCCAGGAGTGAAATACTATTATCAGCGTATGCAGGAAGGCACTCTGCTGGCGCTGGCCCAGCTACCTGGCATGACTCTGCGACGGGCTTTTTGCGAACTGCTGGATGGTCTGGAATTCGATGCCGTCCTGGCCGCCAATATCGACGCTCTATACGAACCTTTGAGTGAAGCTAGGGCAGTGCTTGACCGGCTCTTTTCTCCATCGGCTGCGGTCGAAGATTCTGCCGAAGCGGCAATACGTGTATATTACATAGCTAAAAAAATACCTAAAAACCTTTTTGTCTCTTCTGTCGAGGGTTATGCATCTGAGCATCGCGAACCGGATTTTTCTGAGATGGACGGGCAGGAATTCATGGGCAACTTCAATGTGGGCCAGATGAAGCTCGATATGGAGATGCGGGCGGGCACCGGACCAAAATCTACTATGCCCATGACAGCTGAAGATCTGAAGAAACTGGCCGACCAGAAGATTGGCATTACTGATATACAGGATGCTCAATTCCTTTCGTCTACGGGGCTGTCTGCAGCAGATTTGCCGCGCGGCGTTCACGTCTACCAGTTTTCACAATCGAAATTTCAGCAGGTAGACCGGTATCAGCCAGGAGACCCCAAGTCCAGTATTATGGCCGAGGAAGGCGAGAAACTATTCTATTACGATGAATGGGATTTCCGCACCCGGCGGTATATTGGAGAATGGTGCTGTGTCCGGGAAAAAGTGCTGGGCGAAGGCAGCAGCTATTTTTATGAAAAGACGCTGGAAAGCCGCAAATCGCTTGCTGCAGAGTTAAAGCGTCAGTTCGAGAAACTGCCTGCTGAATTGCTCTACAAAGCAAAGAACCTGGATGATGGCGATGAATTTGATCTTGACCTGGTGATTGGTGAACTGATGGATAAAAAGGCAGGGCAGACCCCATCAGGCAAAGTATACTGGAAGAAGAAAAAGATACAGCGCGATGTAGCAGTCGCCTTTCTTCTCGATATGAGCGGTTCGACCGCCGACCTTATCAACAAGAGCCGCCCGACTATGGAGTACGATGAATCGATCAAATATGATTTTATGAAGTTTGTTATGCAGCCTCGACGGCGCATCATCGATCTGGAAAAAGAGAGCATAGTGCTCCTGATCCATGCCATCGAGACACTTGGCGACAATTATGGGATTTATGGATTCTCCGGTCATGGGCGCTCCAAGGTACAATTCCTGATCATAAAAGACCTTAACGAGAGCTTAACGGAGAAGATCAAACGCCGCGTTGACATGATTGCACCCATTCACGGCACGCGCATGGGCCCGGCCATTCGCCATGCTGTCACCAAGCTGGATGCTTGCGGCAGCTCACTAAAGCTGCTATTCCTGGTAAGCGACGGCTATCCACAGGATTCCCTATATGGGTACGATGACGATGATAAGGAATATGCCATACACGATACCAAAATGGCCCTTATCGAAGCCTCAAAGAAGAACATTACGCCTTTCTGTCTGACTGTGGACTCGGCAGGTAATGATTACCTGCGCACCATGTGTAACGATATCGGCTACGAAGTCCTGGACGATATCGAGATGTTGCCCCATCGCCTTCCCATGCTTTATAAAAAGCTGTCGGGTTAAATCCTCGAATTAAAGGAGGCAGTTTTGGACGAATACACCAGACCCGACTATAACAATATTGCCCTTGTGACCATAGACTTACAAAACGATACGTTGCCTGGGGCGCCGTTGGACGTGAAGGGTACCAAAGAAGTAATTCCCGGGATCATCCAATTATTGAGACTCTTCAGGGACCGGAACAAATCAATCATTCACATCGTCAGGTTATATAACGAGGACGGGACCAATGTGGACATTTCCAGGAAACGCAAGATTGAGAACGGCATGAGGGCATTGGTTGAGGGTTCACAGGGCGCTGAATTGGTGGATGGATTGATACCGACCGACATCAAGCTGGACACGCAGAAACTGCTTCGCGGCGACGTTCAAAAAGTGGCAGCCAACGAATTCATCATATACAAGTCCCGGTGGGGAGCCTTCTATAATACGCCTCTAGAACGTTTCTTGCGGGATAGGGGCATAACCACGCTTGTCTTCGCGGGCTGCAATTTTCCCAATTGCCCCAGGACCTCAATTTACGAGGCAAGTGAGAGGGATTTTAAAATAATAGTTGTACCTGACGCCATCTCAGGAATCTACGAACAGGGCATTGATGAACTGAAGAATATAGGCTGCGAGCTGCTCAGTGTTAAAGACCTGATATCGCTGTGCACGGAGCAACTCTAGGCATATTATCCATCCTTGATTTGACCTGCAGCCCGGCCTATAATATATGCGTTTCCGTCGTTCATATAGATCAGGACAGTCCTAAGATACGAGTTTTTCCCGGACTGAAGGGAGAAAGCGCAGGAGGAAATGGCAATAATAGGAAGTCAGCAGGGTTACATACTGATCGAACTGATGATGGCTATATCGATATTGGGTGTATTGAGCAGTACAACCCTGGTGGCCGAACAGAAATTCATGAAAGCGGGCAAACCTGAAGCTTTGAGGATAGAGTATAAGACTATAATGACTGCGACCCTCGCCTACCTCAATGACAATAACAAGTTACCAACCTCGGCCGAAGAGCTGGCAGCCCAGGGATATATAGACTCCGTACCCACTCTGGCCACTTACACTATCGATTCAAAGGGGAATATCACTCAGACCCCAAATAGCCAATAAGCGATGTACGACGTCTTTCTATTTACACCCGCTGGTGTTTGCCTACTTCATACCTATAGCAGCACGTATAATACTGCCGCGTAGTTGGTTCAAAAGCCTCGCCCCCTTTATGACAAGCGATTCCAGATCAATGGGATAATGAGTCAATAGCTCGTAACCGCTGCCCGTTACAAGCACAGTGTCAGAATGCCTGACACCCCCGATCCCAGGCAAATAGATGCCGGGTTCAACGCTGATAATCATATTTTCCTTCAGTACTTCATCGCTTCCCACAGCCACCCAGGGCCCTTCGTGATTTCCCAATCCGAAGCCATGCCCGGTGCGATGAAGAAGACGGCCTCCATAGCCTTTTTCACGCAGGAACCCATTCGCCACCGCATCAATGTCAGCGCATTTCGCACCCGGCTTTATCATGGCAAAAGCGCGGCTCCTGGCCTCGGTCATTGCCGCAAAGGCCGTTTTCACTTCATCTGCTGGAGCAACCGTGAAGAAGGTACGTTCACATTCAGCGGCATATCCATTTACCCTCACCATTGACAACGCTATGTGTGGTCCTTCTTTCAGGCGGTCTTCGAGCTTCGGTACACCGTGAGGCTGTGCGCTCAACGGAGCAGGCCATGCTCCACACAGGACGTTAGTCGTCAATACCTGGTACTCCGTATCCTTCATTATCTGCATCTGTACTGCCCGGCTCTGCGAAAAAAGCTCCAGGTCGGAAACCCCATAATAGGAAACGGCAATTGCCTTTTGTACGGCCAGATCAGCATAATGCGATGCCTGGCGAACCATATCCACTTCCGCGGGAGACTTAACAAGCCTGAGTCGTTCGACGAGGGGCAGCATCTGGATTGAAAAGCCCTTTAGCTGATTGTGAATTTCCAGCGGCATGGTTGGTTCTACTCCAACGGCTTTGACTCCATTCAATACCTCGTTCAATTTTTCTGCCCACCCCTGCCCTGAAGGCGAAGGATAATCCCAATAAGAGTGCACAACATCTACATTGGGAGCATTTTGCAGATGAACTTTTTCGAGAGACGGGACAAGCAGCGATGGGGAACAATCGGGTTTAACTATAATGAAAAAAGGCCTTTCGAAAGGAAGATAGGAAATCCCGGTAAGATAATATATGCTATCTGTACCTGATACGACAAAGGCTCCCAACTTATTGGCTGCTACCTGCGCTTTCAGGTTGACCATGCGGTCAAGATATTCTTGCTTTGTTATCATCGGCGACCTCCATTTGTAGACTTATTTATTTCTGCCCCCTGGCATATTTCAGCATCTCAGCGGTGACCTGTTTTCCCAACTGAGTGTCATTAAGATCAGGACAGTGCTGACCGTCAGGCACATAGAAATATTTTCCGCTTTTGATTGAATAATCCTTGGAAAGGCCCAGACCCATCCACGGATCCATCCCGCCTCCGACATAAACAAGGGGAACCGTCAATTTATCCAACATTGATCGCGGAGACCAGGCGGGATTGACAGCCGATTTGGGCTCTTCGCCAAATAGCGCTTTGCTCTCAGCAATAAAATCGTCCCGACTTCTGGTAAATACTCCTCCGGGTTGCGCAGAGAGCTCGAATATTCCTGTCTCTTCACATTGCTGATAGCGCCAGACCCTCCACCCGAAATCACCTGTCATCGCTTCATCATGCGTCAGCGTTTTTTTGGAATTTGATATAGCATACTTCCAGCCGCCACCCTTGGCAACTGTACTATCGAGAGTATGCAGGATACCTATCAGCGCCGGTGTGGGCAGTGTAGCACAGAACTTAAAAACAGGAAGTAGTGCCTTATACTGGCCATATTGGGTCATGCCGTGTATGAACGCTATCAGGAACTCCCTTTCCATCCAATTCTGATCAAATAACTGCTTAGGCTCAAGGTTCTTTATATGCGCTGCAAGGCGTTGATAGGTTTCGTCTCCCATAGTGATACGCACCTGCCGGTCATAAGCATCCATGGTAAAGGGCCAATCAATTACTCCGCTGGAACTCAGGATCACTTTTACATCATTGGGATACGTGGCAGCAAAATTAATGACCAGGCCTCCACCGTAGCTGTGCCCGGCTGCCATCCACGGTCCGGTGTATTTAGTCTTGAACTGTTGTATGAGGGAATCGTAGTCGGCCAGGGCCTGGTCGATCTTCACATACCGGGGGACTGACTGGTCGGCATCCTGTGTAATGCTCTGGCCATATCCACGGTGCTCGGCCTGAAAAAAAATAACATCTGAGGGTGAACCGTACGCTTTGTAGTAATCGACCAACTCCTTCGTAGTAATATCATGTTCATTGCCTAAAACAAAGAAAACCGGCGAATCAGCGGGAGCGCCCATGGGAATAAGAATATTCACTTCCTCGTCAAAGGATGGGCCGGCGGGATCGTTGTGATCAACAGGCTGGCGGATGGAAGTATGGATATAATCGTACTCCGATGTACTGAGATTGGGCTGTTGCTGGCTGTTTGCCGCACCTACACAAGAGAACAGGATTGATAGAAGTAATAATAAAGTAATCAGTAAACCCGATCTGTAATTAAACCGGCCAGCTCGATTAATTCTCATCAAACTCACTCCTTTGTTTATGGATTGCAATCAGAATAGTAATCGTATGCCATTACAAAGACACCAAAAACGTAATATGAGCAGTAGTCAGTATAGATTATCAGAGCGAGTTCAGCTTTACAACAAAGCGGGCCATGCCAGGCCCACTTTGTTGTTCATCCAAGTTGATGGATACTAAGATATCCAGGCTTTTCCAACGGGCAAGTTCCATCCGAACTGCGTAAAAATGCCGTGAGCCATCAGATACCAGGCAGTAAGCGCACAGATGACAAGATCTATACCTGCGACAATAGTGAATACAGGCATTCCGCCCAGGAAGCTCAGGTCCAGGCAAATGAATCCAAGCAGCAGTGTCAGGAAAAGAAAAGCCACCATACCGTTCTGCTTCAGTGTACCAATGAAAAAGATAACCGTGATCAGTGTAAACATTACCAGGAACCAGCCGATCTCAACGGTTGAGATCTTCAATATTCCGTATTGCGTCCCCAGTAAGCATCCGCCCAATGCCATCCAGAAAGCCCCGTAGGTAGAAAATGCGGCATAGCCAAAGTTATTCCCTGTTTTGAATTCCTGCAGACCGGCTATCAATTGCATCAGGCCGCCGAAGAATATGGCCGCCCAAAAAACCGACCCGGCGCCGCATAAACCCAGGTTGTGAAATTGGAGGAGTAGCGTTGTCCCTCCAAAGCCGGCCAACCCGACCACTGCTGGGTTACTCTGTGGTTTGTCACTCAATCTAGTGCCCTCCTCAATAGTATTTATTGACCCCGAAAGGATACCATATTTCCTCCGGCCAGAACCCGTGTATGAAGTTGTGTTTGTCCTTATGAAAAATATAAAGCTAACTGTCCCCCTATTAGTCCATGAAACGATGCTTCAAGTCCATGACGTCTCTAAAAAGTATGACTTCCTGTATTCTGTGGAAACTGTCTACTACCGGGATAGAGCGGAACTCGTACCTATCAAAAAGTACGGCGGCTTCTTCAAGAGTGCTCTCGGGATCGAGAGTGATGACCTTGTCTTCCATAATGACTTTCAGCAACGCCTCACCTTCGGCAATGGCCGAAAACATTACTATCGAGTTCATTGCAGCTTAATCTCTGGCTTATCCCCTGTATTCAAAGGAACCTGTCAAGACTCCCAACACGATACTTGAAGGTAAAACATCCTTTAATTCGATATCGTATGCTATCCGGAACAACACCGGAGTGGTAATGTGAAATGTCACTGGTTTATAAACCAGACCATCTTTTAACAGGCAATCTAATAATTTTCTGCCAGCAGTTCGTAATATGCCTGCTCGTGCTTGCACGCCGGGCATATGGCAGGAGCTTCGGTCCCCTGATAGATATATCCGCAATTGCTGCAATGCCATATGGTCTTACTCTTCTTTTTAAATACCTCACCATTGGCAATATTGGCGGCCAGTTTTCTATATCTTGCCTCGTGGAATTTTTCAACTTTAGCTATTTGTTCGAACGAGGTGGCAACTTCAGGAAAACCTTCTTGTTTGGCAATAGCGGCAAAATTAGTATACAGAGTTGTCCATTCAAGGTTTTCCCCTGCTGCCGCAGCCTCCAAATTAGCCTTCGTGTCCTTTATCATCCCCGCCGGGTAAGCCGCCGTTATCTCAACATCTCCGCCTTCTAGATACTGGAAAAATATCTTGGCATGTTCTTTTTCATTTCCAGCTGTCTCCTCGAAGATATTAGCGATCTGCATAAAACCATCCTTCCTGGCCTGGCTGGCAAAATACGTGTACCTGTTTCTCGCTTGTGATTCCCCGGCAAAAGCTTTCAATAAATTCTGTTCGGTCTTCGTGCCTTTAAGCGATTTACCCATTTTCATTCTCCCTCCAACTATTTTGCCTGTATTAATTATCCCAAGCAGCATTATAAATGAGATGAATTATCTACGCCACTATATACGGCTGCTCCCAGTAAGTTCCGCATATTTGTAAAGCGCCCCCAGCGCCTTAACCGTTATCTCACTCGATGGGTAAACAGGATAACCTGCCTGTTCGAAAGCTCGTTTCAGCTCCAGGTTGCTGTTCCTTTCCCCGTCATCTTCCAGGAATGGGTCAAGTGACACAGCCAGAAATACCGGTTTACCCAATATATTGCGGCAGTAATCACTTCCCTCAAGCATCATTTGTGTAATAGTTTTCATATGGGCCGCCGCTCCATCTTTAAGCCCGCGGCGGATATACCGGAACTGGTCAAACATGAGAACCAACGCATCGACATTTTCATCCGAAGCAACCGCCTTTATAATGTCACTGAGATTGCCGCCATCTTTTAAGACTTTATAAAAAATAGGCCAGGCGTCCAGGGGATTGCCTATGCTGGTCCCTGCAAGGGGTACCATTCCCCTCAGCTTCTGCAACGTATCTTGACTGAACCGGGGAACAGCCATGCCTTCAGCCGCGCATAAATCCGTCTGTATTACACTGAAGCCACCCGAGTTGGCTATCATGGCAACCCGGTTGCCCTTCGGGAGCGGCGAATGACTGAAGGCGGCGGCCGCATTCATCAACTCATCGTTGTTCCTGACCTGGATGACACCGCACTGCCGAAACAACGATTGCCACAGCTCAGGGGTGCCAGTCAACTGCCCTGTGTGCGATCTGGCTACGCGATTACCATGATCCGTCAAACCACCTTTAATGGCCACCACAGGCTTTCTGGCTGCTGCATAGGCCAATGCTTCCTTTAATTTCCCCCCATTTTTTGAGCCTTCAATGTATAACGCAATCATTTTAGTTTCAGCGTCGTCCGCCATATATTCAAGAAAATCAGGACAATCAAGATCAATGGCATTCCCGTAACTTACAACTTGACTGAACCGTATATTTTTCGTCTTGCCAAAATAGGAGAACGACTCGGCCACACTGCCGCTTTGCGCTATAACGCCGATACCGCCTTCTTCTTCGGAAGATTCCGGCACTATGGCCAGGCCGGAGCGAGGACAATATATCCCGAAACAATTGGGGCCTATTATCCTGATTCTCCCCTTCGCCATTTCCTTCAATCTATTTTCAAGTTCAATATTTTCCGGCAGACCTGTCTCACTGAAACCGGCAGTATATATATGAACGCACTTTATCCCCTTCTGAATGCAGTCAGCAATCATTTTAGGGACAAGATTGGCGTTTACCAATATAATCGCATAATCTAAGTGGTCTTTGATATCAAGTATCCCTGGATAGCATTTCTTGCCGAAGATTTCGTTATATTTTGGGTTTACCAGGTAAAGCCGGTCTTTAATCCTGGTATTTATGTGGGCTAGAGTGGCTATATCAGCAATAGGTGATGCGCCTATTACAGCCATAGATTCAGGATGAAATATTGCGTCTAATTCTGCGTACTGCTCTTTATTCAAAATTATCGCCTCCTTTATGTAATGCGGCTACCATAAATCAGAAATAAGGAGGAGGACTAGCCCATATTATCCGGTTAAACGTTCTCCCTGCCAGCATGAGTTTGCTATCTGAAGTTACATAAAATTTAATTTAAGTAGTGCAAAATTATATAATATCTAAGTTATTATAATTAAGTTAGCTAAAGACCAACCAAGTTTACACTGCATAAACCACACACAACAAGGGTGAACTACCCGAGGAAAAAAATGATGAAGAACATGAGTAAAATTTATCAATTGCTGGTAATAGTACTGATTGTGGCTATATCGGCATCCTGTGCTGCAACCACAGCAACTGTTAAACCGGTAATCCCCCCCACTACTTCAAATTCAACACTGAAGATTATCGACATCGTCGGAATTCGTGAGTGGAAGCCTTTGCAGGAAAGTACATTGAACTGTGCAATGGATGGCGATGAAGACAATACGCTCAAATATACTTGGTCAGCAGATCAAGGAACAATCAAGGGTGAAGGTAAGCAAGTAACATGGATCGCTCCCAATATAACGGGAGACTTTAACGTGACCGTTGAAGTCTCCAATCCCAAGGGAGAAGGAGTGTCATTTAGTAAGAGTTTTAAAGTGACCAACAATCCCTATAATAATGACACACCGGACAGCACAATTTACCTCAAGCTCTCACTGCCATCCACGTTTGTGGTTACAGGATCAGGACATCCAAGGGTGTATACAACCTCAGAAATTGAATGTGTTGTTGCCGGCAAAGATGCGTCCGAATTAACATACAAGTGGACCGCGCCTACAGGCAAGCTGGCCGGCAATGGGCTGGCGGATGGTCAAGCCAGCAGGGTGGGGTGGATCGCTCCCGGTGTTGCGGGCGATTATAAGGTCTCTGTGATCGTCACTGACAAACAAGGCAACACGGCCAGCGGTGAGGTGAATTTCAATGTTTATTGCTGCAAACCATAAATATGCATGCACTAATAATTCGAGAAAGGAAACCACTATGAAAATCAGCCCAATATCCTCAATAATCAGGGCAATAGTCATGCTGTCCGCAGCTATTATATTTTTAAATATATCTTGCATAACGCCACAAAACCCCCAGGCCAACCGCCCCCCTGTAATAGAACAAATAGACGGGTCCACAAGTTGGTCACCGCTATCAGAGGGCCAATTCATAGTCCACGCTACAGATCCTGATGGGGATAAGTTAACTTACACATGGCTTGCTGACAATGGTACATTGAAGACAGAGGGAAATACAGCATCCTGGATATCCCCGGCGGCGATGGGTAAATACCATATCACAGTAGTGGTAAGCGACGGTAACAATCATGACGTACGTCTTACCAAAGAAGTTACAGTGTTCGTAAACGCTGACGGCAGCCAGACTCCTGATGCGCCTATCATTTTAAAAATGTCACTGCCCTCTACGGATGTAGCTACCGGAGCCAAGAGGATACGTATCTGGACTGCAGCGCCAGTTGAATGCATTGTCGACGGGGCGAATCCCAAGGACTTGAAGTTCACATGGACAGCTTCGAACGGCAAAATACAGGGCAAAGGGCTTAACGAAGGAACCGCCAACAAAGTAACATGGATCGCACCGGGTGTAGCCGGTGATTTTACGTTGGACGTTGTAGTATCAGATAATAATGGTAACCAGGCTAAAGGCACGGTTAATTTTAAAGTATTCTGTTGCGGTAACTGAATGAAATGAAGTCAGGTAATATTATTTTCTCGGAATGGCCAACCCTGCGCAAGCCGGACATGGTGGCTGCATACCTGGGCTGGCCTGACGCAGCGCAAGTTGCAACAGGAGCGGTATCATACCTGATTAACAAACTTCATGCTCCCAAGTTTGCGGAGATAAAATCCGATGAATATTATGACTTCGCCACCGTTCGCCCCAGTGTGAACATTGCAAGCGGTTTGATCCAGCCTCTCCGCATGCCAGTGAACGGGTTTTATTACTGGCAGAATCTTACGGGAGAGAGGGACCTAATTATTCAAACCGGCATAGAGCCTCAGTTCAAATGGCAATCATACGTTGAAGCAATTGCCGATCTCGCCAAGTACTACAGCGTACACCGCATATATGCCATCGGAGGACTTTTCGATAGAATTCCACATACACGGGAAACCCATACAAGCGGGCTGACAAATGATCAAACACTACTTGTTGAGTTGGAAAAGGCCAATATTGAAGCCAGTAACTACCAGGGCCCCAGCAGTATTCATGGTCTGCTGCTAAATGTTTGCGCCGAGAATCGCATACCGGCTCTCAGTATATGGGGACACGTGCCTTTTTACATACGTGCTGAGAGCAACCCAATAGTATGCCTGGAGATCGTAAAAAAGATCATAGAGCTGCTCGAGATCGAAGTTGACATTGACGAACTAAGAAAGGCGGCCGATAACCTTTTTGAAATGTTGAATAAACTAATCTCCGCGAACCAGCAGATGAGTGTTTTTCTTAAAGCACTCGAGGAGCAATATGACCTTGAAGGGAGTGCCCCTAATACGGAACTTGAAGGCGCAGACCAGATAATAAAGGACATCGAAGATTTCCTCAGAAACCAACGGTATAATGGCTGACGGTTTGTTTGGTAGAATGTTGGTGCAGGAGGTTAGCCAATGAGCAAATTCGAGGTAAAGGGGAAAAATGTACTTATCACGGGGGCAGCTTCCGGCATAGGCAAGGAGCTATCACTTCTTTTCGCCAGGGACGGCGCAAACCTGGTACTGGATGACGTTCCGGGTAAACGAGCATTGCTCGACCAGTGGGCAAACGAATTGCAAAACAAATTCAATGTACAGGTATGGCCGTTTCATATCGATCTCGCTGAAGAAAAGGGGCCGGAAAAGCTATATGAAACCGCAAAAGAAGCTGCCGGAAGAATAGATGCGGTAATTAACGATGCCGGCACACTGGAATACGGCAACTTTGCTGACATAGATTACGATAAGCAGATTATTATGATAAAAGTGAATGTGCTTGCACTTTATAAAATAACAAGGTTGGCTATTCCCGACATGATCAGTGCGGGAAGCGGCCAGGTAATGAACTTATCCTCATGTTCCGCCTTTCAACCGACTGTCTATCATGCAGTGTACGGCGCCACCAAGGCTTTCGTACAAAACATGAGCGAAGCCATCAATGCAGAAATAAAGGGAACGGGGGTCAAAGTCCTGACTTTCAGTCCGCCCTACACCAAAACCCCGCTACTCAAATCAGGGAACATGCCGGATAAAATGTTCTGGTATAAAATCAGCGGGTTGTGGTACCCCGCAGTTATTGCAAGCAAAGGATACCAGGCTTTCAAACAGGGCAAAGTAATTTGCATACCGGGACCCATGAATTGGCTCATGCATTCTATAGTGGTCAGAATGAGCCCGCATAACCTGCTTAATGCTATATCACTGTGGGCCATGAAAGGCCAATAACAATAATTCTATCCAGTACGCTAAATAAGATAGAGACAGTTTACATGTTCCTGCGGTACCTGCCGCCGACCTCGTAGAGCGCACCGGTTATCTGGCCAAGTGAAGCATAGCGTGCGGTTTCCATCATCTGCTCGAAAATATTGCCGCCGTCACGGGCAACCTGTTGAAGCTTATGCAGCGATTCCTTTGCTTTAACAGCATTTCTCTTCTGGAAATCGCGAAGATTGTCGATCTGAGACTGCTTTTCTTCCGATGTCGACCGGCTCAGCGGTATGTCAAAAGGAATGAGGTTTTTAGTATCCGGGTTCAAGAAGGTATTAACCCCGATAATAGGCAATTCGCCCGAATGTTTGCGCTGCTCGTACAGCATTGACTCATCCTGGATTTTGCCGCGCTGGTATTGCAGCTCCATGGCGCCCAGCACCCCGCCGCGCTTTGAAATCCGGTCAAATTCGGCCAGGATGGCCTCTTCTACCAGCTCAGTCAGGTCCTCAAGGATATAAGACCCCTGCCAGGCATTTTCGTTCTTAGTCAGGCCGAATTCCCGCATTGTGATCATTTGAATTGCCATTGCCCGCCTCACCGATTCTTCCGTAGGCGTGGTTATGGCTTCGTCGTACGAATTTGTGTGCAGGGAGTTGCAGTTGTCGTAAAAAGCCAGAAGCGCCTGCAACGTGGTGCGGATATCGTTAAACTGGATCTCCTGCGCATGTAGAGATCTCCCCGAGGTTTGAATATGGTATTTCAATTGCTGGCTGCGCTCGTTTCCGCCGTATTTGTGCTTCATGGCGATGGACCAAATCCTGCGTGCTACACGCCCTATTACAGCGTATTCAGCATCCATACCATTGGAGAAGAAGAATGAGAGGTTGGGTGCGAATGAGTCGATAGGGAACCCCCTCTGCAGGTAATACTCCACGTAAGTAAAGCCGTTCGCCAAAGTGAAGGCAACCTGCGTGACCGGGTTGGCGCCGGCTTCGGCTATATGATAACCGGATATTGATACGGAATAATAATTGCGGACATTGTGCCCGATGAAATATTCCTGTATGTCACCCATCATCTTCAGCGCAAACTCGGTGGAGAAGATACATGTGTTCTGTCCCTGGTCTTCCTTCAGGATGTCCGCCTGTACCGTTCCCCGCACATTAGACAGGGTTTCGGCCTTAATTCTCTCGTGCTCATCAACCCAAGGTACTCTGCCGTTTTTCTTAATAAAATTATCCACCTGCTGATCAATGGCGCAATTAAGGAAAAACGCCAGCATTACCGGGGCCGGGCCGTTGATCGTCATGGACACGGACGTACTTGGCGAGCAGAGGTCAAAACCTGTGTAGAGTTTCTTTATATCTTCGAGTGTACAGATCGAGACGCCCGACTCACCAACCTTGCCGAATATATCCGGCCTTTCCTGGGGGTCCTCCCCATAGAGCGTTACTGAGTCGAATGCTGTAGAGAGCCTCTTGGCTTCGTCGTTGCGGGACAGGTAATGAAAGCGCTCGTTTGTGCGTACCGGGCCGCCCTCGCCGGCAAACTGGCGCTTTGGCTCCTCTCCCTGCCGTCTAAAAGGAAATACCCCTGCAGTGAATGGGAACCGCCCGGGTACGTTTTCCAACATCAAATATTCCAGAACCTCGCCGTCATCATTCAAATCCGGGACTATCACTCGGGGTATAGCAGTGCCTGCCAGCGTGGGTTCCGTCAACTGCACTTTGTATTCCTGCCCGCGTACCTTGTAGCGGAATACTTCACCACGGTAGGATTCACGCAGTTCGTCCCAGCCTTCCAGCAGTTTGCGGGCCTCAGGGGACTGTTTCACGTAGAGTGTTTCGATATGCTTTTCCAATACCTGGCGTGCGCTTTCCTCTTTTATCTCCAGCAATGATGTGCGCAAATGCTGAAGGCGTCGCGCTATCTCCGCCTGATGATGCACCGCCTTCTTGTAATCTCTTACGGTATCCGCAATCTCCCCCAGGTAACGGATACGGTCGGGCGGAATAATATGTCTTACACCGCTGGTCAGCGTAACCTGGTCCTCCGGTATACGGCAAACGAATTTGCGGCCGGTCTTTTTCGAAACCAGGTTGATAAGCCCTTTATACAGGCCATTTACGCCTTCGTCGTTATACCTGGCGGCAATTGTACCGTAGACAGGCATTTCTTCAAGCGGCTTTTCAAACAGGGTTTTCGATCGACGCAGCTGCGTCCTTACGTCACGCAAGGCGTCTTCCGAACCCTTACGGTCAAACTTGTTCAGCACTACTATATCCGCATAATCCAGCATGTCGATTTTTTCGAGTTGTGTAGGTGCGCCGTATTCCGCAGTCATC
>Ga0182021_10003454_pt1 | contig 18549 bp, 16 predicted proteins | sample 612E3MmetaG_FD_120493 | JGI IMG/M metagenome (GOLD analysis project Ga0182021, IMG submission 120493) | Permafrost microbial communities from Stordalen Mire, Sweden - 612E3M metaG (Illumina Assembly) | ecosystem: Environmental > Terrestrial > Soil > Wetlands > Permafrost | place: Sweden... | reverse complement strand
CTTCTTTCAACCAGACGTCTTTCTCGGTGGAATACAGCAGCGAGACGACGATCGGCTGGGGGACTGGCAGGAGCGCATCACGCAGCGGGGCGGGCGTCACGGTGCGCAGCACGGGCGATAGCACAGCGCCGACCGTCAGGGCGATGGCGACAACGACATAGACCACAAACAAGATCGGATTCAAACGTGGCATAGATTGCTCATGTGGCGAGGAACTCGTTTGACGATCACGACTGCGCCGCCGTCGTTTTGGCTGTAATAATCACCATGATCGCCCAGACGATCAACCCGACGGGCAGCAGCCACCATGCGGCCAGCAAGCCAGCCGCGATGGCGATACCCAGCGTCGCCAGATTCATCCGATCGGTTAAAGCCCTCATCCAGGGAGAACGCATCGCCGCCTCAATCTCTCACGTCCACGTAGGTAATCCGCACTCCGGGCTTGACGAAGTCCTGAATCCGATCGGCCAACTGCTGCTGTGACGCCGGGCGGGAACTGCTCGCCCCCAGCGCGATGTCGGTACCCGAGGCCAACAGCACATGCACCCCGAAAACTGGATCGCCATCACTGTCTTTGGATTCGCGCACCACGGCGCGCAGTCCACGCAGCGACTCTTCGCGTCGCTGCGTGCCGCGCAAACTTTCACGCTTGATGATCAACACGCCACGATCACGATCGAACGTATAAGTCTGAAAGTGAAGGCTTAAGATTAGCAGCAGGCCGGCGCCGCTAAAACAAAATGGGAAGACATAGATTAACACGCTGGGCGGCTGACTGATCGAGAACGACCTGGCTGTGCTATCATTCAAAAAGTAATTGATCTGTTGCAGCTGTTCATCCGTGAGAGTCTCGCTGCTGAAATGCTCGGTCAGGGGTACATTGTCGCGCGCCGTGACCAGTGCCACCCGGTAGCTATCGCCGTCGCTATCTTCGTTGACTTCGGTGACAGCCTGCCGGGGATTGAGGACTTCGACACGGCGCACCGGCAATCCCAGCACCGTCTCTTTGATCTCGCAGCGCACCTCGCGGGCTTCCAAGCGCGTGCAATCCAGCGCGGCGTGGCGTCCGAACAACCAGAAAGCGGCCAATCCGGCTACCACGAAGACCAAGCCAAACAGCAGCGTTCCGCTGCCGGATGTCCGGCCGGGTCTGATGATGAGTTGATTGTTTTTCTCGACGACACGCATAGTTTAGAAGAAGGTGGCAATTTCGCTGTAGACCTTCATGATGTCGGAGGGATCGCTATTGTATTGCTGGCCGCCGGTCGGTTCGGCCAACTGCTTCAGCACATCCTTGTCGGCATCGCCGCCGAACGCGATCGTGAAAAGTTTGATCGCGTTGCCGCCTTCGCCGCCCGACGCCGCAATCTGCTGCATCACGTCAGGCAGCGTGCTCGTCGATTGCGTGTCTTTGCCGTCGGTCAACACCACCACGGCGCGGATGTGTTTGGGATCGCCGTCCTTCACCAGATCGGTATACGCCTGCTGCACGGCATCGTAGAGCCGCGTCTCACCGCCCTCGATGACGCCCGAGACGCGGCGCATCACGTCGTCGCGCTTGGGGCCGATCGGAGTGAGCGGCGTCAAATCGCTTAATTCGCTGCTGAAGACGATGACGCGCAAGCGATCGGCCTCGTCGAGTTGTTGAATGAACTGCACCAGGCTGTTGCGCGCCGCATTCATTTTGCCGTTGGCCGCCATGCTGCCCGACTTGTCCATCACGATCACCAGATCGACCGGTTTTTTCTTCTCGCGCCACAACTGATCAACGCCCTCGATGACTTTGGCCGAAGGGATTTCCAGCACCGTCTTCGGCTGTGCGGGATCGACGCCGTGATTGGCGTCCAGCGGCGCGGTCAGGGCAATCGACGGATCGGCGGGGCGGAAGCCCAACTCCATCGCGCGCTGTTGCTGTGGCTTATCGAGCAGGAACGCGGCAAAATCTTCGGCCGCCGCTTTCTGTTCATCCGTCACCCACGGCGCATCCAGAATCACATACGGATGATTCGACCAGAACGTGCCTTCCTTCGGATAAATCGCCACGACCGGTGTTTGTTGGCTGGTGCCCGCTATCCGTTTCGCTTCTTGCGCTACCACCAGGTTTTCATATAACACGGCCGCGCTCAGATACGACGGCCCGCGCTCGAACATGCGCTGGCCGAAGAAGCCGGTGCTCGTACCATAGTGAATGATGCTGCTTTCCACCGCACCCATAAAATCTTTGACCTGCGCGTTCTGGAGATCGTCCAATGTAAGTCCGCGCGGTTTGCCCGCACCGGCATAGGCTTCGGCGATGATCGAGACGAGGCCGCTGTTGCTGTAATCGGGATGCGTGTGACCAAACTTGAACGAGCCCCATTCCGGATAATTGAAGGCTGCCCAACCTTTGTCCGATGTCGCCAGCTGCGCGATGTCGGCCCACCCGATTGGCTTGTTCGGCCAACCCAGCGCCTCGGCCATCGGTTTCCACATGGCGATGACGACGGGGCTGAGCACCAAATCCTTGGGCGTGCCGCTGACTAGATCGGCGCTGTGATTCTGGCGCCAGCGTTCGTTCGCCACGGGCAAATACAGCGACGAAGCCGGACTCCAGACCGTGGGCTTGATCTGCTCCGAAAGGATCGCGTCCACCGCCTCGATCGATCCCAGTGCCGTCGCTGTAACGACTATCGTCGAACCCGCGGCGGTTTTGTGCTGGGCGGCATTGTATTGATCGATCAGCGGCGTGAGCCATTCCTGCTTCTCAGAACCATAGACCATGCTGACGGTGACGGTCTTACCGCCGCTAAACGGGGAACCACCTCCGCCGCAGCCGGCGATCACGACCGCGATCAGGCTCAACAGCACGAGCAGGGAATTTCCACGTGTTTTCATCAAGACTCCTTTACTTCTGCACGTTGCGCGACCAGAAATCGAGCAACGTGTTCAACGCGTCGCCGGACGGCAGATCGATCTGGGGCGGCAGATTGGTCGTCAGGCCGTTGGCCGCAAATTGTTGAAAGGGACTGGCAGGCTGATCGAGTGCGATCGATGGATCGCTTGGGCGAAAGCCGTACTTGAGCAGGGCCTTCTCTTGCGCGGGCTGACTCAGCAGATAATCGACGAACTGCTGCGCCGCCTGCGCTTGATCGGGCTTAACCCAATCGGCCTGCAAAACACAAAAGGGATGATCGCTCATGATCGTCGCGGGCGGATAGTACACATGCAGTTCACCGTAACGCCCCCGCGCATTAGCGGCTTGCTCGATCGCGCTGGATTCATAGACAGCCGTGAGGTCATACACACTGGGCCCGTAAGCGACCATGTCTTTCATGTAAGTGCCGGTACTGTCGCCAAACTTGGAGATGGTGCCTTCGATCTCGGCGAACCATTGGCGGAAGCCCGCATCCGCCAGGATTTGTTGCGAAGTCAGGCCGCTGGTCGTGCCGAAGTAATCGTAAGCCATCAACAAGATCGTCATGAAGCCGCTGTTCGATTTGAGTGGATCGGTGTGACCAAACTTGATATAGCCCCATTCGGGATGGTTATATGCTTCCCAGCCCTTGGGATCGATCAGCGCGTCGTGCAGCTTCTTCCACACATCAGCGGGCGGCGTGTTGCCCCACAACACATCAGCCCGCTCTTTCCAGGCGACTAGGACCAGCGGCGTCTGCACTACCGATCGGCAATCGGCGGCCCGCACGATCGGGTTCCCGAACTTGCGCGTGGAGAGGTCTTCCAGGATCGAGGTTTGCAGCGAACTGGCCGGACTGATCAGCGTCGGCTGCTCAGTGCCGTCGAGCACGGCGAGATAGATTTCGCGCGAACCCATTTGCGTCAAGGCTATCTGAATGGGATGACCGTTGAGCGTAGGATGGCCGCTCTGATAAGCAGCGATCACGTCTTTGAGCCACGCGTCTTTCTCCGTGGAATACAGCACCGACACGACGATGGGCTCAGGCGGTGGCAGGAGCGCATCACGCAGCGGGGCGCTGGCATCAGTGCGCGCGCGGAATTGTGGCGAGATGAGTCCGCCGATGAAGACACCAACGGCCACAATCACATAGATGGTGAAGAGGAAACGCTTAAGTGGATGCATAGAGTTATGAGATCTGATTGTGAGGCCTTATACGAATCGCATCTTATCACGGGTGATGTTAAGGAAATTTAACACGCATCCATTTGAACTGAATCCAGTATGCTTCAATTACGCGCGTTGAGTGTGACGGGACGCTCTCGATTGCCCGATATTTCTCATGGTCAGGCGTCAGCATGTTAAGTTGCCTTAACGAGTTGTTAACGGCAAGTTCCGCTGACCGTTGGCTTGTTGAAGATCATAGCGTAATCCGTATCTCTCATTGCCTGTTTCAAGTCTGGCTTGTGCGCCGCAGCGCGATCTAGCTAACGTATCTTTACGTGGCCTTTAGATTCGCATAAAAATTACCTGATACATTAGGGCGTAGGTCGGTGACCTAATCTGATAACTCACAGGAGCCAAGGGAACGATGTTTACGCAAGTACATCACTTTATCAAGAAAGTAGTAAGAGTCAGCATAGGCATAGCCGTGATGGCCGGGCTGGTGCTGGGTGCGAGCAGTATGTCCAATACCAGCGCGGTTGCTGCCAACGCTGAAGCCGCGACGCCGACGGGGCTGAACAAGATCAAGCACGTCATCGTCATCTATCAGGAAAACTGGAGTTTCGACAGTCTGTACGGCTACTTTCCCGGCGCGAACGGCATCGCGAATGCGGGCAAGACTGTCAATCAAGTCGATAAGACCGACCAGCCGTACAAGACCCTACCGCAACCGATCAACACCAATCTCAAACCGCCCGCACCCGATACGCGTTTCCCGGCCAATTTGCCCGTGAAACCGTTCAATGCCGCTTTGTATGTGGCGCCCGATCAAAAGACGGGCGACGCGGTGCATCGCTTCTATCAGGAGCAATATCAAATCGATCACGGCAAGATGGACAAGTTCGTGGCGTGGAGCGATTCCGCCGGTCTGGCGATGAGCTACTACGACGCGTCCAACGGCGCAGAAGGTAAGCTGGCCAAGCAATACACGCTAGCCGACAATTTCTTCCACGCGGCGTTTGGCGGCTCATTCCTTAATCACTTCTGGTTGATCTGCGCCTGCAGTCCCAAGTGGCCGAATGCGCCCACCAGCAAGATCATCAAGCTCGACAAAAATGGCGTGCTTACGACCGATGGCGCGGTGACCTCTGATGGTTACGCGGTCAATACGTCCTACACGATCAATAATCCGCACCCGGCCAGTGTGACTGATCCCAAGCAGTTGGTGCCGCTCCAAACCATGCCGACGATCGGCGATCGGCTGAGCGATAAGGGCCTGACCTGGGCGTGGTATTCGGGCGGCTGGAACGATGCGCTGGCCGGCAAGCCCGATCCGCTCTTCCAGTTCCATCATCAACCGTTTGCGTTCTTTGCCAACTACGCCGATGGCAAACCGGCCAAGACCGAACACTTGAAAGACATCGCCGATTTCATGACAGCACTGGGCAACGATTCACTGCCCGCCGTGTCCTTCGTTAAGCCACTCGGCGCGAATAATGAACATCCCGGCTACGCCGATCTGGTGCAAGGACAAGAATATGTGAAGCATCTGGTCGAGGCCGTTCAGGGCAGCAAGTACTGGCAAGACACGGCCATCATCATCACTTACGACGAGAACGGCGGTCGCTGGGATCACGTCGCGCCGCCCGTCATCGATCGGTGGGGCCCCGGCACGCGCGTGCCTACGATCATCATTTCGCCATATGCCAAAAAGGGCTTTATCGATCACACGTTATACGATACGACCTCGATTCTGAAATTCATCGAGTCACGCTGGGGACTGAAGCCGCTCGGCACGCGCGACGCGAACGCGAACAACTTAACGAACGCTTTCGACTTCTCGCAGTAGATATCAGCATAGCAAGTGGGGACCCAAGCCAAGCCTGATCTATGAAAAAGTCCCGTTGGTCACAAGACCGACGGGACCTTTGCTTTAACGGGTGGGCTGCGCCACTCTCGCGCTGATGCCAGGTTCCCAGTCGTATCGCGTTTCGGTTAAGGTTAAAAAGGCTTAACGCAAACTTGTGCCAACTTTCACTCGGCACCGTTACACTTGTTCTGGTTAGAAACTTTGACGAAACCTATCAGCATGCCTCATACACGTTCGGCCTTACATCATCGCAAATTCAATTCGCTCAGCACCAAGCTGTTGACGCCGATTGTCGGCTTGATGCTGGCTTCGCTGTTGATCAGCGGCGTGGCCTTTCTGATTGACACAACACGCACGCAGGATCAATTACTGCAACAGCAGAGCAGTGCCGATCTCAACCGGGTGCAGCAGGCCCTGCTCGCCCGATCGGAACTGGTGCGTACCACGGCAAATTTGCTGGCGAATGATCCTGTCATCAACGACGCGTTGAAATCGCCGGGAGGGGCCGGCCTGGCGGCACTCAGCGATCGGGCTGTCGTGGCACGCGATCGCTTTGGTCTGGATTTGATCCAGATCTACGATCAGCAAGGCACTCCGCGCACCAATCTGGTCTCGTCGAGTCTGTATCGGGTGTCTTCGGTTTTGAACACGCTGAAAACGAATACGCCCTTGACGTTTGAGGTGGTGGAAAGCAAGCCGCTGCTGTTGGGCCAGGCCAACTTACCCGATGGCAGCGGAACCGTGGTCACCGGGATCGATCTTGAAGCAGAACTGGGACGCATCGTGACGACCGAGCATTTGCCGGTTGATCTGGGCCTGAGCAATCGCGCCGTACGCGCTGGCACGCGCGAGGGAGTGCCATTCGATGTGCCCTCCGGCCACTTTGCTGATCAATTTGTGTGGCACCAGCCTTTGACGCTGGGGGGCACTCCGTTCGATCTGCTGGCGGCCCGCCCGACCTCGGACATCACCCAGGTCACGAACGCCGGACTGACGGTGATGATCGGCAGCGCGTTTATTACCACGCTGCTCTTGATCGTCGTCGGCATTGCGCTGACGCGCTCGATCACACGGCCGATTCGGCGCCTGGCGGATGCTGCGCGTACCCTGGCCTCCGGCGATCTCAGCAAACAGGTGGAAGTGCCCGGCCTGGATCAGCCCTTCGCTAGTGGACCGCAAGATGAAATTGGCGTGCTGGGGCAAACCTTCAACAACATGGTGGCTGAACTGCGCGGCCTCTATCTGGATTTGGAAGGCAAGGTGGAAGCGCGTACCGCGCAATTGGCAGCCGCCTCCGAAGTGGCGCGCGCCGCCTCGGCCAGTCTTGATCTGAATGCGACGCTGCGGACTTCGGTCGATCTGATCTGCGAGCGCTTCGGTTTCTACTATGCGGCGATCTACATTATCGATGCCCGCACGAACAAAGCGGTCTTGCGCGAGGCCCGTGGCACTATCGGTGAAGCGCTCAAGGCGAGCCAGTACGAATTAGCGATCGGCTCGCGTTCACTCGTGGGCGCCTCTACCGCCACCCGCCAGCCCCAGATCATTCAAAACGTTCTCGGTGAGCCACGTCATCTCCGCAATCCACTGCTCCATCAGACCCGCGCCGAAGCGGTATTGCCGCTGCTCTACGGTGATATCCTGGTCGGCGTGCTGGATGTGCAAAGCATCGAGGTCAATGCGTTCCGGCCCGATCTGATCGCTCTGTTAGCGACGCTGGCCGATCAACTCGCCGTCGCCATTCACAATGCGCAGCTGTACACGCAACAACGCGACATCGCCGTGCGCCTGGCCGGGCTGGATCAACTCAAGACGGAATTTCTGGCGAACATGAGCCACGAATTGCGCACGCCGCTCAATTCGATCATCGGTTTTTCACGTCTGATCCTGAAGGGCGTCGATGGCCCGCTTACCGAATTGCAACAAACCGATCTCACGTCCATCTATAACAGTAGTCAGCACCTGCTCGGTCTGATCAACAACCTGCTCGATTACTCAAAGATTGAAGCCGGCAAAATGGAATTGCAGTGCGAGCCGCAGGTTGATCTCGCCAACATCCTCCACACGTTCCTCGCGACGGGGTGGGGCTTGGTCGGTGACAGGCCGATCAACTTGACTATCGACATCCCGAGCGACTTGCCGCCGATCGAGGCCGATCGGTCGCGCGTCCAACAGATCATACTGAATCTTGTCTCTAACGCGATCAAGTTTACGCCGGCCGGCCAGATCGTCATGCGTGCCCGCGTCGTGCATGGCCTGGGGCCGCGCAGTGAGCGGATCGAGCCGTTCGTCGAAATCAGCATCCGCGATACCGGGATCGGCATCGCCGAGCAGGACATGGGCAAATTGTTTCAGCCGTTTTCGCAAGTGGATGGATCGGCGACGCGCCGCGCGGGCGGCACTGGTTTAGGGTTGAGCATCACCCGCCAGCTGATCGAACTGCACGGCGGAAAAATCTGGGCCGAGAGTCAATCGGGCAAAGGCTCAACTTTCACCTTCATCTTGCCGGTTCAGCAGACCGCTCGCACTTCTTCGTTCGAAAACCATGCAGTAACCCAGGAGATTGAATATGCCGTGGCGTAAATTGTTGGCGAGTATCCTACTCGTCGGCGGGTTGGTCGGCTGTGGATCAAATGTCGCGGCAGTGGCCCCGACGGCGACACCCTTGGTTGGGCGCATCACCTTCGCAGGCAGCACGACCGTGCAGCCGCTGGCGGATAAGCTGGGCGCGATCTTCAAACAGGATAATCCGGGACTGGTGTTGGATATTGCCGCGGGCGGATCGGTAGTCGGCATCAAAGCCGTGCACGATGGCACGGCCGACATTGGCATGGCATCACGCGCGTTGACGCCGGAGGAGGCCGCGGGCATCCATCAAGATCAAATTGCGCTCGACGTGTTGGCCATCGTGGTCCATCCGACGAATCCGGCTGCCAACCTCACGCGCGCGCAATTGCGCGACATCTACCTTGGCAAGATCACCAACTGGAAAGACGTGGGCGGGCCGGATCAGCCCATCCAGGTCATCGTGCGCGACACGAATTCCGGAACGCGCGGGGCCTTCGATGAGATCGTCTTGGAGAAGCAAGAGCCGCAAGCACCTCATCAAAGATCGGCGTTTACCGCCGGCGATGTGGCCGCGCTGGTGGCCGCCGATCCGCAGGCCATCGGCTATGTGGGGTTTGGCAATCTTGAGTCCAGCCTCAAGCTGTTGTCGATTGATGAGATCCAACCGACTAAAGACACGGCCCGCAGTGGAGCCTATAAATTAGTGCGGCCGCTATTACTGCTCACCGGCCCGTTGACCCAACCGCTGGCGCAGACCTACATTGATTTTGTGTTGAGCGCCGAGGGACAGAAATTAGTCGAAGCAGACGGCTGGATTCCCATTCAGTAGCGCCCCCCATGGCTTCCTCGATCACACTCCCCGATGCGGATCGCGCCATGTCAATGAACAAAAACACGAGGGACCGGCTCGGTAGCTGGCCCCTCGTGATAACACTACAATCACACCTTGCTCTAAATATAATCTGGTAACTTCTGCGGAATCAGTCATTCCCGCGTGCTGTCGCTCATGCGTGCCGCCGGGCCCCACCGGGGCCTGGGTACGGCAAGGCGGGAATCTCGCAACACATCAGCATGAATGGCTAATCGTCAACCTGGATGCCCGACACGCCCAGCGCGCCTCCGCCACAGAGCGGTGGGTAAGGCGAAAGCATTCGGGCATGACGGTTCAACAGTTACGATTCCGCAGCACTTTCATGAACGTACTTAGAGCTGATACTTCTCCCGCTCGCTCTCCAACTTCTTCAGAAGTTTCTCGCCCTCTGGTGCCTGCGCCGTTTCCTGCAGAGCATGCAGGGCCTCGATCATTTTTTCCAGATTGCGCTTCTTGTCGCGCAGGGCTTTGAACTGCTTGCGATGCCGCTTGCCCGTAATGTGATCGTCCAACTCGATGGTGTCGAAGTCTTTGCAGGCTTCGATCACCAGCCAGTCTTGCTGCGCCAGCTCGGCTTCGAGTTGCAGCTGCTCTTCCAGCGCCGCGCGTTCGACGGTTAAACGATCCAGCGTTGCTTTGATCAGGGACTTCGCTTCACGTGGTGGCGTCATGCTAAATCCTCCTCGGATAAGTGGGGTGAGAAAAATACAGACCACTCGCGCCAGGTGCGAATGGCCTGTTGAAAGTCGGATATTTTGCTGGGTCGATAGGACGTCATGGTTGAGAACCGTTGCCGCATGGATAGGACGTTTCTATTCTCTGCCTGATAAGAAAGCGTGTCAATAGCTGGCGATGTTAAATTTTCTTAACAATCCTCGCGCTACCCAGACGTTTTCTTCGAGCGCGTATACGCGCAGCGCCAGCGAAATTCTTCACTCAGCGGATCGATTAGCCCGAAGCGATCGATCCGGTAAGGCTCAAGATCGAACGAGCAGGGTTGATCGGTGGCCAGTTGCGCTAACGCCAGACCGATGCCACCCGAAGCGGCAATGCCCGCTCCCGAACAGCCCGTGGCGGCGAGAAAACCCTTCAATCCAGGTAGGCCGCCGAGCACGAAGATCCCATCGGGAGTGTAGGTGGACAGACCCACGATGTAGTGCGCAATTTCCAGCCGTTCCAATGCGGGAAAGAAAGGCAGCAGCGCCGGTGCGCCATCAATCAAGGTGCCCCAGCCTTGGCGATCGTCATTAAGGACGAGCTCATTCATATCCGCGGAGAGCAGGCGGGGATCGACGCTCACCACGTGCTCTTCGCGCAACCCAAACAGCAAGCCGGTGCCTTCGGGCCGCGTATAAGCACGGGCATCGGGCAGAATGACGATCGGTTGTTCACGATGAAACAAGCCGTTCTGCGAAGTGGTGATCCAGTAGTGGCTGCGTACGGGCGCCATCGGCAGCGGACAATCGATCTGTTGCGCCAGCAATCCGGCCCAGACTCCGGCCGCATCGATCACGATCGGGCTGGCGACAAAACCGAGTTCGGTATTGACTCCTACAATCTGTTGTCCCGATCGGAGAATGTCGGTGACGGCGGTAGTCTGCCAGATGATCGCGCCATTGTGTTGGGCCGCCCGGGCGTAGGCGTGCGTCAGCACGTACGGATCGATGAAGGCGTCTTCCGGCATGTAAGCGGCCCAGGCGCCGTGGTCCAGTTCAAGCCACGGCGCCATCGCCTCAGCATCTTGTGGTGCGACCCAATACGCCTCCAGCCCGGCCTGCCGCGCGACCTCGACCAATTCGTTTAACTCATATTTCGTCGCGGGCGAAGCAGCCACGTGTAGACTACCCACCCGACGCAGTCCCAGTGTTTCGCCCAGTTGATCTTCCAGTTCTGCAATGACTTGATACGTTTCACGCACCAGCGGCATCAAACACGTTTTGGCGCGTGCGCGGGTGAGCAAGGCCGCGGCGCGAGTGGTGTTGCCTTCGGCGATCAGCCGTCGCTCGATCAGCAGCACACGTCCCACGGCTTGCTGCGAAAGATAGTAAGCGATTGCGCAGCCGATGACGCCGCCGCCAATAATGACGACGTCCGCGCTATGGACGGCATAACGGTTTGAATCGATCATGGTGCCTTTAAGGTCCCTCGCCCTGAGCCAAACGAGCCTCAATGTCTTCTAGCACAGACACCACGTCGGCCAGACCATCGACCACGTAATGCGCGCCAGCCTGAACCAGACGCGCATAACCTTCTTCAAGTCTCACTTTCAAATCGGACGGATCAAGTGCGTTGACGTCGGCCTCGGTCAGGCCGCTCTCATTGCCGGTCTTCACCAACCCGATCGTCCAGGTGCCCGCATTCAGGCCCTCTTCAATGTCGGGCACCGTGTCACCGATCTTGACGATCGCGGCCATGGGATATACCTTCAATTGCTGCGCGTTCTGGAACATCATCCACGGCTGAGGGCGGCCGGCGGGGACTTCATCGGCGCAGACAATGGCCTCGGGGACATAGCCACGCTGTGCAGCCAACGGCGCGAGTTGATCCATGATCGCGCGCGTATAGCCTGTCGTCGATCCGATCTTCAACCCGCGTTTCCGGAAAGCCGCGAGGGCTTCCAGCGTGCCGGGGATCACATCGGCATGTTGAGCAATGACGGCGAGTTGGAGCGGCAGAAAATCGTGATACATCGCTTCGACATCCGCTTCGCCGCACGGGCGACCATACACCGCTTGCCATTGTGTGGCGACGGGCTCCATCTGCGCGATCGCGCGGATGTGATCGAGCTTAAACATGCCCATCGGGGCGCGGGCTTGCGCCATCGTCACGTCCACGCCGCGCTGCCGGAACGTCTCGATGAACACAGCGGCCGGCGCCATGCAGCCATAATCGACTGTCGTGCCGGCCCAATCGAGGATGACGGCCTGCAACGGGCCACGATAAGGATGCTGCTTCGTTTCCATGCTTCATTCGCTTGGCAAAAGATAGGAACGTGTTACTCCGTCAGTGTTGACGTGCTTTCAGAATTCCGAATAGACCGGTCTCTGTCGCGTCACCGCGCCCGGCAGCATGATGCTCATTTCATCCAGCGTAATGCGGATCGCGTCTAGCAGATCGCGGACGTCAGATTCGGTAATGCGGCCCACCGTGCCGATGCGGAAACAATCGGCGTTGCTCACTTTGCCGGGGTAGATGACAAAGCCTTTGTCGTTGAGGCCTTCGTAGAAATCCTTGAAATTGAAAAGCGGGTCCGCAGGATAACGGAAGGAAGTAATGATGTAGCCCTGCAGTTCGGGCTTCAGGTATTCCTCGAAGCCGATGGCACGCATACCCTTGACGAGCGCTTCGTAGTTGGCTCGATAACGCTGGGCGCGGCCTTCGACGCCGCCCTCCTCATCCAATTCAGTCAGCGCTTGCTGAAAAGCGAGCAGGACGTGCGTGGGCGGAGTGAAACGAAATTGCCCGTTGGCTTCCAGCCCGCGCCACTGCGCCAGTAGATCGAGGCTGAGGCTGCGCGCATAGCCGGCCGTCCCCAGCAAAACTTCGCGCCGTGCCAGAGCAAACGCGAAGCCCGGCACTCCCTCGATGCATTTGTTGGCCGATGAGACGAGATAATCGATCGCGCCGTCGGAGAGATTGATCGGCACCGCGCCAAAGCTGCTCATGGCATCGACGATATACTGCTTGCTGTAGTCATGCACCAGCCGCCCGATCGCCTGGATCGGATTGATCAGGCCGGTGGTGGTTTCGCAATGGATGACGGCCACGTGGGTGATCTGCTTCTCGACCGTCAACGCCGTCTCAATCACATGCAATGGCGGAACACTGTCTTCGGCAAACGTCACGGCAAGGCAATCGATCTTCAACGTCTGCGCGATCTGGACGATGCGCCGCCCGTAAGCGCCGTTCACGATGACCAGCAATTTACCGTCGGGCGGGATCACCGACGAAATGACGGACTCGACCGCAAAGGTGCCGCTGCCCTGCATAAGCACGGCTTCATAGTCGCCAGGCTTGACACCGCCCAATTCCAACAGGCGATAGCGAATGCTCTTCACGGTCTCGATGAATTCCGAATCACGCGAGCCGAGATCGCGCAGCATCGCCCGCTTCACGGTCAGGCTGGTGGTCAACGGGCCGGGCGTAAACAGGATTTTGTCTTTTGACATAGATTCACATCTTCTCCATGACCCAACACGCGTGCGAGGGAAACGAAACGGTGTGTGGCTGACCGGCCCGCGGCAGATCGAGCTGGCGTTCGTTAAACACGTCCACCGCGACCTGCGTCCCATCCAGATTGAGCATGATGCGCGCGATGGCTCCCAGGAAGTTGACCGCTTCGATCTGGCCCGACAGGCGATTCTCGCCGCCGCCTGCCCCGATCTGCAGTTCTTCCGGGCGCAACATCAGCGTCACCATGGATCCGATCGGTGCGGAGAGGCGTGCACCGGTCGAGATGACCGTGCCGTTGTAGCCGACCTTGCCGCGATCCGCATCCAATACGGTGCAGTCCAACTTATTGAGATTGCCCACAAAAGAGGCTACAAACAAGGTCTTGGGAAAGTTGTAAATCTCGGACGGTGAGCCGACCTGTTCGACTACCCCGCGATTCATCACGACGATCCGATCGGACAACGACATGGCCTCTTCTTGATCGTGTGTCACGTAAATCGTGGTGATGCCCAACTGCCGTTGGATGCGGCGAATCTCAGTGCGCAGCTCGTGGCGAATCTTAGCATCCAGCGCCGAGAGCGGTTCGTCCAACAGTAGGACCTGCGGCTCGATGGCCAGCGCGCGCGCCAGGGCGACTCGTTGTTGCTGCCCACCTGAGAGTTGATAAGGATAGCTTTTCTCTTTTTCCGGTAAATGAATGAGCTCGAGTAATTCCCTGACGCGCGCGCGAATTTTCTCTGGAGAGTGTTTCTGAATCTTCAAGCCAAAGCCGATGTTGTCGGCCACGGTCATATTCGGGAACAAGGCATACGCTTGAAAGACCATGCCGACATTACGCCGATTGGCGGACTTGCGGGTCATATCGATCTCTTCGATCGCAATCGTGCCCGAGGTGGGCGTCTCAAAGCCGGCCACCATCCGCAGGGTGGTCGTCTTGCCACAGCCGCTCGGGCCTAAAAAAGAGATGAACTCGCCGCGCTCGACTTTGAGATTGAAATCTTGAACGGCGACCCCAGCCGGGAAGATTTTGGTCACATCGGTCATTTCAAGAAAGGTCATCATTACCTCGATTTAGTGCGCGCCAGACATTTGTTGTTGACTAACCGTTCCGCGGCTGATCAGGCTGATCAGACCCAGAGCCACCAAGGTCAGCGCGTAACTGATCATCGCCAAAGCCGCCGGTTCGTAGGCTTTGGTGCGGCCCAATTCGGCCATGTAGGGGCCGAGGGCCGGTCGGGCCAGGAAGGACGCCAGGATGAGCTCGCCCATCACGGTGGCAAATGTGATCAACGCGCCGCTGATAATCGCCACCCGCAAATTCGGAAAAATCACGCGGAACAGGATCGTGTACCAGTTGGCTCCTAAACTCTGTGCGGCCTCAGTCAGCGTGCGAATATCGATCGCGCGCAGGCCAATGTCAATCGCGCGATACATGTATGGAAATGAGAGAATGACGTAGCCCCCGACCAGCAGGATGTCCGTTTTGAAGATGCTGTCGGTCATCAGCAAGGGCGGCCGGCTATACAGACGAATGAGGCCGAAGACCAGCACGATGGCTGGAATGACAAACGGCAGCAGCGTGATCAGCTCAATGACGGGACGCAGACGAGGCAACTTCAGATGGACCCAGTAGGCGGTGGGCACGAGGATGATGATGCTCGTCAAGATAGTAAAAATCGCCATGCGTGCCGAAAATAGAAAAGCCTGAAGGAATTCCGGATCGCTGAGTACCCGCTCATAGGCCGTGAAGCCGAGCTCGCCTTTCGTGGCGCGCAGAGAAAAGTCGAGTGTGCCATATAGGGGCAGGCAAAAAAACAACACGCCCAGGCCGAACCACACCCAGGCCCATAGAGAAGCAGGTTTTACTTGAGCCATCTCGCGCTCCGGCGCTGCAAGATCGTGTAACCGGTGATGCTGATACCCATGACGGCCACCATGCCGAGGACGAGCGCATAGCCCAGGTGGGGATCATTCAGCACATCGCCGCGAATCTGTGCCCCGATCACGATGGTGACCAGATTTAACGTGCCTCCGGTCAAGGCAAAGGCTGTGGCATACGCGCCAAAAGCGCTGCCAAATAGCAACAACAGCATGCCCAGCATCGACGGCATCAAGATCGGCAGTCCGATGTGACGCCAGTATTGCCAGGAGCTGGCCCCCAGGTTTTCAGACGCTTCCCGCCATTCGCGCTTGAGTCCGTTGAAGGCCGGCGTCATCACCAGGATCATGAGCGGCAATTGAAAGTACAGATACACCAGGCATAAGCCGACAAAGCTGTAAAGATTGAAGCCAATATCGTATAAGTTGATACCCAACGCCGTCGCTAAGAAGGCTGTGATAAAACCCGTGCGCCCAACGGTCGCAATAAACGAAAAAGCCAGCGGCACACCGCCAAAATTCGCCGCCAGGCCGGAGAAGATCAACAGGCCCGATCCCAGCACACGCGGCAAGCGACCGAGCGTGATGGCGTAAGCCATCAGAAAGCCAAAGACACCGCCCGCCAGCGCCGTGACGAGACTCACGCGGATGCTGAGGCTGTAAGCTTCCAGGACGTAGGGCGTGAACAATCCGGCGATGTTCTTGAGCGTAAAGTTTCCTTCGGCATCTTGCAGCGCGCCGATGAATAACGCCGACGAGGGCAAGATCAAGAATACGATCACGAAGGCAAAGAAGGGCACCACGCCCAGCCACGTCCAGGAAAACTTCAACCGGGCGGCGCGTGGAAGAGCGATCACTTGTGGATGAGCTTCGGCAACTTGAGATGCCACATCAGCCTCGCAGATATATTCAAACGGTTACGAGGCCCCACCCGATCGGCAGGGCCTCGCAACACCGGGAAAATCGATGTGTGTTACTGCTTCGGATAGTTGACGCCGACCACGCTGTCCCACTGGTTCTTCACGTCCTCACGGACCTTCGACAGCTGATCCAGATTGGGGAAGACCGCCTTGGCATAGGACTCGGGCGCAGGCACTTTGGCGGCGAGTTCGGCTGGCACGACGCTGCGCTTCGCCAGATCACTGTAGCGCATCCCATGGCAGAAACCCTTGAGCAACAAAAGCTGGCCTTCATCGGAATACAGATACTCTTCCCACAGGCGCGCCGCGGCCGGGTGTGGCGCATAGGCGCTGATGGCCTGCACGTAGTAACCACCAAATTGGCCGGAATCGGGAATGACGACCAGCGTCTTGGGATTATCTTTGTTGTTTTCCTTGGCCGCCAGTCCCAGATAGTCCCAGGCAAACGTGATGGGCGTCTCGCCCTTCGCAAACGTGCCGCTGTCGGCGATGACGGGCAGCAGGTTGCCGGCGGCATTAAGTTTCTTGAAGTATTCGAGTCCCGGCGAGACATTGTCGAGCGAACCGCCGTTGGCCAGTGCAGCAGCATAAACAGTCTGAGCCGCTTGATTGGAGGCACGCGGATCTCCCGCTAATGCCACCTGGCCCTTGTACTTCGGATCGAGCAGATCCTTCCAATCTTTGGGCACGTCCTTGACGACATCGGCGTTGACCTGAAGAGTCATTACGCCATAGTAATCGCCGTAATAAGCACCATCGGCGTCCTTGTTCGCATCGGGGATCGTATCCCAGCCGGCTACTTTATATGGTGCAACCAAACCATCTTTCTTGGCCTGCGGACCATACGCGAGGCCGATGTCGATCACATCGGGCGCCTGCGGTCCCTTGCTATCTTTGTTGGCCTTGATCGCTTCGATCTCATCCGCCGAGCCGCCTTCGGGATTCAGATCGGTCACTTCGATACCGTATTTCTTGGTGAAAGTATCCATGATCTCGCCGTAGTTGCACCAATCGCGCGGCAGGGTAATCGTGGTGAGTTTGCCCTCCGCCTGAGCGGCTTTGATCAGCCCATCCATACCGCCGAAATCTGCAGCCGACGTGGTCTTGGCAGCATCCATGGACTTAGCCGGGGCCTGCGTTGCCGCGGCAGGCGCTGTGGCTGCGGATGTTGTCGGAGCGCAGGCACTGACCACGATTGCGATCAAGAGAAACACACTGACCACTAAAACACTCTTCTTGCTCTGCATGATCTTCTTCTCCTTTGACAGTTGAGATTCAACGCGATCATCGTAGCACGGCACTCCGAAGCCATTCTTAAATCTCTGTTAAAGTAGCTTAACGGGCGGGCCACAACACGCACCATCGAGAGCAGCAAGCCGGCAAGATTAAGCAACCTTTACTCAAGTTGGCGCTGGCCTTGACTCATCTCAGCTAAACTAAATATCACTAATCAGAAAAGGATGAGGTTAAGTCATGCGAATTCTTGTTACGAACGACGATGGGATTTACAGTCCGGGGCTGGAAGCATTGGCGACAGTCGCAGCGCGGTTTGGTGAAGTGCGCGTCGTCGCACCCGATGTGGAACAATCGGCGGTGGGGCACGCCATCACTATTCAGCGTCCGCTGAAGTATCACCGCACACGGCTGGGTGACTTTGAGGCCTATCGCGTGAATGGCACACCGGCGGATTGTGTAGCGCTGGGTTTGCATCATTGGGATGGGGCTGATCTGGTTCTCTCCGGGATTAACCTGGGCAGCAATGTGGGGCATGATGTGTGGCATTCTGGCACGGTGGCCGCCGCCAAGCAGGCCACCTTTCATGGAGTGCGCGCCGCCGCGTTCAGTCTAGCGCTCAACGGCGACGATCCAGATTTTGCCGCAGTGCAGTCCTATGTGGAAACGGTCATCCGCCTGCTGCTGGAATTCCAGCGGTCGTTTCTGGTCAACGTCAATCTGCCGCAGCATCCGATTGGGCTGTGCTGGACACGTCAATCGGTGCGCGAGTACAACGGCTGGGTGGTGGAAGGCGCCGATCCGATGGGCCGCCGACATTACTGGTTCGCTGCCAAACCCTTGACCGATCCAGAAGATACTGCCCACGGGCATAAATTGCGGTTTTGTCCTTCGACCTTTTCTGATAAAATCGGGATATGACCATTCAACTGACCTTCACCCCAGACGACCTCGCCGCATTGAGCGAAATGCGCTACAT
>Ga0182021_10003453_pt1 | contig 18549 bp, 10 predicted proteins | sample 612E3MmetaG_FD_120493 | JGI IMG/M metagenome (GOLD analysis project Ga0182021, IMG submission 120493) | Permafrost microbial communities from Stordalen Mire, Sweden - 612E3M metaG (Illumina Assembly) | ecosystem: Environmental > Terrestrial > Soil > Wetlands > Permafrost | place: Sweden... | reverse complement strand
ATCACACATGAGCCCACGTTTTACGGCCACACTGACTCCACCGTGATTCTCGCCGGCGAGCACGACCCGGTATTCGAGGCCAAGGATGCTTTCATCAAAGAGCATCACCTCATCATCTGGCGGTTCCATGATCACTGGCACAGGAGAAGGCCGGACGGCATTCGCACCGGTATTGTGCATGCCCTGGGGTGGGAGAAGTATCAGAACCCGGGAAATGATGGTGTTCTCACTTTCCCTCCGATGACGCTGAAGGAACTGGCGGCAGCCTTTAAGAAAAGCCTCGGGATCCATGTCATGCGGGTTCTCGGCGACCCATCCGCGCGCGTGTCAAAAGTGGCGCTCAACGAGGGTTTCGCCGGATTCGAGTCGAACCGCCATGCGTTTCAGCAGGAGGGGGTGGAGGTGCTCGTGATTGGAGAGGCCCACGAGTGGGAAACGGTTGAGTATGCCGTCGATGCAATCGCCGAGAAGAAGAAGGCAGGGTTGATCATTCTAGGCCATATTCCCTCAGAACAGGCCGGGATGGAAGAGTGCGCCCGGTGGCTGAAGACATTTGTGAAGGATGTCCGGATAGATTTTGTGCCGACTTCGGAGTTGTCCTGGAACCCCGAGTGATTGCCACAAGGCCTGCGGCATATTCTGTGTCCCCCCACCGGCGCATGTCACTGCTTCGTGTCAGACGGAGCTGCGCGGGTGCGGAACCTCCTTGGTTTGGCGGGCGTTTACAGAGGCGGTGGGAACCCTCCTGCCCTGTAGACACAGGCCCTGTGAGCCAAACCCCATCGCGTCAGGGGTCCTGTAGAGGGGCAAAAAGGTATCGATGGCGCTTGATTCTAACACACTGGTTGGCTATGTTTGCTGTCCGATTTTGCGGTCTTCGTGAACTGGTTTTCATCCCTCTTCGATGAACAGGCTGATTCGACAAAGGTCTGCGAGCTTCGTTCTTGCGGGATGGTGCCTTGTGGCGGCCTTATTCGCCGACGGCATCAATCTCGACGACCTGCTCCCGGGCCGATTCGTGATCCATGACCAGGACGATGCCGTTCAGGCCTCGTTCGTTCCAATTTCCGCACAGCCGTCGTCACCTCCGGCACTTGGCGGCTCGGATGGTCGTCGGCTGGGCTCAAAACCGGCAGAGACTCGTCCTTCAAAGATCCTCCGCATCGTGTTCGATGAGGACAGCCCGTCAGAAGCAGCCGGACCTTTGGGCTCGGTGTTTGTTGCATTTGCTTCGGTCGTGGACGATCAGGCCGTCAGTACATCCCAGTCAACCCCTTCAAGCCTGCTGCATCTTCTGCATTGCGCGCTTCTCATTTGAGAGTGCTCTTTCTTCTCTTGCCTGACGCAGGCAGAACCCGCCCGCGTTAGGCGCTCGGCTTTACGATTTCCATCTCATGCAAATCCTTGTGCGCCAGGGGGTGCCCCATGTGTGCGCGCGTGGCCGTAGTGTTGCTGGTTTTGCTCTGTCTGCTGCATGCAACACCTGCCCTTTCGGAAGGTGATTCCCTGCAGATCCATCCCGTACGCCTCGCAATTCTTGGAGGCGTTACTGCGGGCACAGTGGTGGCAGTTCATCTCTATCAACAGGGTGCCTGGTGGCAGGGCGCCCGGGCCCCGTTCCGGTTTGAGAACGATTGGGACTATGCCCTAAACGTCGACAAGATGGGGCATGCCTATGGTGCGTATCTCCTCTCGCATCTTTTCACCTATGGCCTCCAGTGGAGCGGCGTGCAACGGTCGTCCAGCGTAGTATATGGGTCCTTGTTCGGCATGGCCTACCAGCTTTATGTCGAAGTCGAGGACGGGTTTCACAGGGACTATGGGTTCAGTCCGGGCGATGCCATCGCGGATCTGACCGGGGCGATGATTCCCCTTGTGCAGGAGACAGTACCACCGTTCCGGAGTTTTGCCTTGAAATGGAGCTATTTCCCCAGCACGGAGTACCTGAACGAGCTCAAGACAACTCCATCGAGAGTATTCATCGATGACTACGAGGGACAGATTTACTGGGTCTCCTGGACCCCCCGCGCAATGTTCTCCGGGCGAATGATTAAGTGGATACCGGAGTGGTTGGGTCTCTCGTTCGGTTACGGAGCTCGCCAGCTCGCGGATCCCGCCGGGAGACACCAGATCTGGGCGCTGACGCTGGATGTCAGTCTCTCGAGGATCCGGACGGGGAGTGATTTCTTCGATGCCCTGCTCACGGCGCTCGACCACATTCATGTTCCGGCCCCCGGACTCACTGCTGAGCGGGGCGTGGTTAAACTGGGGATCGTCTACTGATGCGTATCTTCGCGGCCTTCCTTCTCTTCGGATGTGCAGTTCCGGCTGTGGCTGGAATCCCGGCCTATGAGGACAGTCAGGCGGTCCCTCTTGCGTCACGGGGCGGCCTCCTTTTCCAGGCCGGCGTCCTGCCCGCCGCTTCGTCCCCCGGGAACGTCCTCCTGGTCTGGTTGGGAACTGGGTACGGTCTTAGTGACCGTGTAAGCCTTGAGATTCTCTTCTACACGGGACACGTGCACGTGGGGTCGGCTCCGCGACGCCCGATCGATGGAACGCTGCTTCTTGGCGGGTCGAGCCTCGAGCTCCGCTCCGTTCTCCTGACATCCGGCCGGGCGGAGATGTTTGCGGGGGTGGGAGGAGGATTGTTCACCGTACTGCGGGCGGGTGTCGGGTACAATGGATCGGGCCTCCACCTGGCTTGCGGTCTCAATTTCCGGCCCTTGTCCGCTGTGGAGATCTCGCCGGTGGTCCAATGCGGATGGTGGTGGTGGCGCAACGGAGTCGGGGATGCCATCGAGCCTTTCGATCCATTCGGGCAATTCTGGATTGGCGGAGGTCTCAGCGTGACATTCCGGCCTCAGATCTAGGACACGGAGGCGGCCGGAAGAAAGGCCGTGTGCGGGTCCTGGGATCTCCCATTGAACGAGGGAGCTGAAAACGTGAGAACAAACCGAACAAAGCGCGATCCGGCATTCGCGCGGAGAGCCAAGGGCTCTCCGTGCAGCTTTGCCTCAATGCAGGGCGTGAAGCGCACGATTGGCAACCTTCTGTTAACACTGGTCACCCTGGCTGCTCCTAGTCTTCTTCTGGCACAGGCGTCGGAGCATAAAGGGGACACAAGCGAGACCATCCGCCTGCCTGCTGCGGGGGACACGCTTGTCCTGACCATGAACGAAGCGCGGATTGCTTTCCTTCAGCGCAGCCCGGCGGCCCTCGCCGTCCGGTACCACCTGAGCTCCAGCGAGGCGGATCTGGTGGCTGCGGGTCTGTACCCCAATCCCCAGCTCTCCGTGAATGCGTCGTCGATCGATATTGCCCACAAGCCGGTCGACTACAGCCTCACTCAGACCTCGTACCGCCTGGACCAGCCGCTGGACGTCTTCGGAAAACGCGGGAAGAGGGTTGCCATGGCGGAGCATTCTGTTGGGAGTGCCCGTGCCGATTTCGCGAATGCGCTCTTCCAGATGACATGCGATCTGAAGGAGGCGTTCCTCAGTGCCGCGTTTGCCCAGCGGCAGGTCGGTCTGGCGCGTGACCGTCTGGCACTGTTTCAGCGCACGCTGGAGACGTCGGGTCTGCGATTCAAAGCCGGCGACATCGCCGAGGCTGAGCTGACAAAGCTTCGCTTGGCCGAGTTGGACTACCGCCAGGGGGAGAGCGATGCATCCCAGGGCCTTGAGGACGCATTATCCGCGCTTCGCCAGATGCTTTTCCTTCCCCCCACTGCGGTGGTGCGGGCGAAGTATTCCTTTAAGCCGGAGCTGACCCACCCGGACGGGGACTCGATGGCAGCGATGGCCGTGGAGCGCCGGACCGATCTTGCCGCGCAGCGGGAGCGGACCCTCATGCAGCAGAGCCGCATAGTCCTGGCGCACAGGTCGTCCTGGCCCGATGTGTCCCTTGGGGTTGAACTGGACAGGCAGGGGCCCGCCTGGAAAAACCTCGTCGGTGGCGGGGTCAGCCTGTCGCTTCCTCTCTTCACGAGGAACCAGGATGAGATCCAGCGTTCTGAGGCGGAGTATGAAGCAGCGGTCCTGGACCAGCATGCAAAGGAAAACGCAGTGGCGAACGGGGTCCATGCCGCCTATGAAAAATTCCACACATCCTACATGATCTTCAGCACGCTTTCGGACACCACGCTCCGGAGCGCTGCAGAGGTCCGTGCGGCGGCGGCCAGAAGCTACGGACAGGGCAATATCGGCCTCGTCGATTTCCTGGAAACCGAGCGCATCTACAACGATGCGGTCAACAGCTATTTGAACGCCCTGAGCAAGTTCGCCGTGAATCAAGTGGAGCTTGAGCGGGCGGTGGGCACACCACTTTTTGAAGGAGAGAGACAATGAGACGGATCGCATGTGTCACCCTGGCCCTCGGCGCCATGATGGCCGGCTTTTTGGCGGGATGCCACCGGCACGAAGAGACTCCGCAGAGTCCCGACACGACGGGGATGAGCGCATCCACCCTGCACCTGAGCGACCCGGAAGCTCTCGCCGAGATCCACGTGGTCAGGCCACAACCTGGTCCCCTCTACGACGAGGCGATGCTCGCCGGCCGCATCGACTTTGATCCCGATCTCGTCTCCCGTGTGTTTACGCCCGTCAATGGCATCGTCGCACACGTGCACGTGAACCCGGGAGACCGCGTGCGGAAGGGAACAATCCTTGCTGACATCGCAAGCGGGGACTTCGCAGGAGTCGTCTCGGACTACCAGAAGGCCGCGGCGGCGCTTCGCATGGCGGAGAAGAATATGGCACGCTCGCGGGAGCTGTCGGAGGCAAAAATCCTCTCACAGCGGGAGCTGCAACAGGCCCTGAGCGATTCTGCCGCTGCCCGGGCAGAGTGTGTCCGGGCCCTCCATGTCCTGGAGCTGCTGAATCCCGGCAGCTCCCCGGGGGGCGCGGTCTTCCCGCTCAGGGCCCCGATCGACGGTGTGGTCCTCGACCGAACGGCGCAAATCGGTTCGCAGGTGAAGAACGACAACAGCCAGGTCCTCTTTACGGTAGGACGAACCCGCGAGGTGTGGGTGTACATGGACGTCTACCAGGATCAGTTCCAGCATATCAGCGCCGGCGACAGCGTTGCCGTTTCGGTGGACGGTGTCCGCGACACTTCGTTCGCCGCACGCATTGAGTTCGTCAGCAGTTCCATGGATCCCGTTACCATGACCGGGAAAGCGCGCTGCAGGCTGGACAACGAGGCTGGAGTCTTCCGTCCCAATATGTACTGCTCCGCCCGCGTGTTCCATCTGCACGGGACGGCGATGTTCCTTCCTGCATCCGCGGCCTTCTACGACGGGGACGGGAAGACATACGTTTTCGTGAAACGGGCCGCGGACCGGTTCGAAAAACGGGAGGTGCACGTGGGGAGGATCCTGCGCGACCGGGTGGTATTTCTTGCAGGACTGAGCCCGGGAGAGGAAGTGGTGGCGAACAGGGGGATCTTTCTCAATGAAGAATTGCAGCTCGGATCGCGGTGAGATCAGGCACACCCGTCCGAAAGCCGTCAAAACCCGTCAATTCATCACCGGTTGAACATGTTCGAAAAACTTGTCGCCCTCTCGCTGCGTGAACGCCTCATCGTCTACTTTTCGACCGGCCTGCTTGCCGCGGCCGGTCTCTACGCGTTCACGCAATTGCCCATCGAAGCCTATCCCGATCTCACGAACGTTACGGTCCAGGTGATCACGCAGTGGCCCGGCAAAAGCGCGGAGGAGCTCGAGAAGTTCGTCACCATACCGGTCGAGACTGCCATGAACGGTATTCCCCACCTCGCGGGCATCCGGTCAGTCTCCCTCTTCGGGCTCTCGGTGGTGACAATGACCTTCGATGACAATGCGGACGATTTTTTTGCCCGGACCAAGGTCAGCGAAAAGGTGCAGGAAGTGACGTTCCCGGACGGCGTCAACACGGGTCTATCACCGGAGAGCGGCCCCACTGGGGAGATTTACCGCTATTCGCTCCAGTCCGACAGCCTCAAGGTCATGGATCTGAAAACGCTTCAGGATTGGGTTCTGGAGCGCCAGTTCAAGAGCGTCCCCGGCGTGGTTGAAGTGGTGAGTTTCGGCGGTCCGACCAAACAATACGAGGTTGTCGTCGATCCGGGAAAGCTTGCCTATTACGGTGTTAGCCTTGCGCAGGTTTCGGATGCCCTCAGGCAGAACAATGCCAATGCCGGAGGCAGCATCATCGGACAGGGGGACCAGGGATTTGTCTTCCGAGGGATCGGCCTCCTGAGCGGCGTCGAGGATATCAGCAGCGTCCTGCTGGCCTCGAACCGCGGGGCACCGATCAGGGTCTCCCAGGTGGCCGAAGTCCGGATCGGCCATGCCGTGAGGCTCGGCAAAGTGGGTCGACAGGACGATGACGATGTCGTGGAGGGCATCGTCCTGATGCGGAGGGGGGAGAACGCCTCGGCGGCCATCGAGAAAGTGCATGAGAAGGTGGAAGAGTTGAACGGACACATCCTGCCACGGGGGACCAGGATTGTGCCGTACCTGGACCGGTCCGAGCTGATCGGGGTCACCACGCACACCGTGCTCCATAACCTCATGATGGGGATGATCCTTGTTGTGGTGGTCCTCGTTGCGTTCCTCGGGAATGTCCGGAGCGCCCTGATCGCAGCCCTGGTCGTTCCGCTCGCGCTCTTGATCGCCTTCATCCTGATGTGGATGAGAGGGATGTCGGCGAACCTGCTGTCGCTCGGCGCCATCGACTTCGGGGTGATCATCGACGGTGCTGTTATCATGATCGAAAGCATCTTTGCGCGGCTCGCCGCCCGGGGCGTAACGGAGGAAGAGGAACGAATCGGGATCATCAGGCGGACCGCAGCGGAGATGAGCAAGCCTATCGTGTTCTCGATCATTATCATCATTGCCGCGATGCTTCCGATCTTCTCCTTCGAGAGGATCGAGGGTCGCATGTTCTCTCCGCTGGCATATACCCTCGGATTCACGCTGCTCGGTGCCCTGTGCCTCACCCTGACCCTCGTGCCGGTGATGGCGGCGAGCATCCTGAAGGGATCACTGAAGGAGAAGAGCGTGCTCCTCGAGTACCTCCATCGCTATTACGACCGGTTCCTGGTCTGGTGCCTGCGGAATGACAGGCCCATCGCCGCCGGCAGCGTCGTTCTGCTGCTGGCGAGCCTGCTGTCGGCCCGGTATCTCGGCTCCGAATTCCTCCCGCACCTCAACGAGGGTTCTCTCTGGGTGCGTGCCACCATGCCCATGAGCGTGAGCCCGGCCATGGCCGATTCCACCGCGCGCCGGATCCGGTCGTCTCTCATGCGCTTCGACGAGGTGCGGACCGTCGTCTCTCAGCTCGGCCGGCCGGACGACGGCACCGACGCGACGGGCTTCTTCAACGCCGAATTCTTCCTGGATCTCCGTCCGGAAGCGGAATGGCGGGGCCATCATGACAAGGAAAGCCTCATCGCCGATTTGAGCGGGGTCCTCGAGCGCATGCCGGGGATCGACTTCAACTTCTCACAGCCGATTGCGGACAACGTCGAGGAGGCAGTGACCGGGGTGAAAGGCGAGCTCGCAGTGAAGGTGTACGGTGAGAATCTCTCATTTCTGGAAGAGAAGGCCGAACAGATCCGGGATGTGATCGCCGGCGTCCGCGGCATCGCCGACGTCGGCATTTTCCGGGAGATTGGCCAGCCGATGCTGCAGGTCGCGGTGGACAGGGTCCAGGCCGCCCGTTACGGCGTCAATGTTTCTGATATCCAGACCCTGATCGAGTCGAGCATCAACGGCAAAGTGGCGACACAGCTGTACGAAGGGGAGAAGCATTTCGACGTGGTGGTCCGCATCGCCGAGCCGTTTCGCGATGAGGTGCGGAAGATCGGGGCGCTGCAGGTCGCAGCGGCGGGTGGGCAAAAAGTACCCCTCTCGCTGGTTTCGGAGACGACGCTGAGACCCGGAGCCGCATTCATCTATCGCGAACAAAACTCACGGTATATCGCCATCAAGTTCAGCGTGCGGGGGAGGGATATGGGCGGTGCGGTGGCAGAGGCGCAGGCGGCTGTCGCCCGCCAGGTGAAACTGCCGGCTGGATACGTCACGGCCTGGGGAGGCGAGTTCGAAAACCAGCAGCGCGCGATGAAACGGCTCGCCGTTGTTGTGCCGCTGAGCCTGCTGCTGATCCTGATGCTTCTCTACTGGTCGTTTGATTCATGGACCTACGCACTGTTGAACCTGGCCAATGTCCCGTTTGTCACCATCGGCGGCATTGCCGGACTGCTGGTGACAGGGCTGCATTTCTCGGTTTCTGCCGGGATCGGATTCATCGCCCTGTTCGGGGTGAGCGTGATGAACGGGACCGTGCTGCTCGCTTTCATCAAGAACAATCGGAACTTGTACCCGGACACTGTGGAACTCCTCAAAGCCGCGGGGAAAGACCGGGTCCGGCCCATCGTGATGGTCGCACTTCTTGCCATGATTGGCCTGATGCCGGCAGCCCTCTCGACCGGGATCGGGAGCGAGGTCCAGAAGCCTCTTGCCGTGGTTATCGTGTTTGGCCTGGTCTTCACGGCCCTGACGAACCTCGTCATCCTTCCGGTGATGGTCAAGCTCATCAATCCGAAAGAGTAGTTCACTTCCCAATCATCGCGGATCAGGCGCCCGACGCTTCCCTGGTGTTGCGCCCTTCTCCCGTAGCGAGCAGGCCTGTCTCCCCGCATGAGACAAACTGCACCCGTGTGGTCGTTTGTTATTGTGGGCTCGCATTGCTATAATCAATTACTCCGACGGGGAGAAACGCACTGGCCTGTTACTCTACCTTTCTCTTGAGCACCCCTTCTGATCTCCACAATGTGCGAGCAATACCACGGGTGCATCTGTCGACGAGTGAATCCATCATGATTATTGAGATGTCTTGAAGGATGTTTTCATCGAGACCACACAAGGGAGAGAGCAATGAGACGTTCTCTGAGAAATGATCTATGCTTCGGAAGAAGAGGGACAATAGCCCTGATCGGTATTCTCCTTGCCACAGTCGCCACGTACGGCAAAGAAGCCGATCAGCCGGCTCAGCCTCCGATCAGGATCGACACGAAAACCCTCCTGGTTTCTGTTGATGCGACCACCTGCCGCTGGTCCGCAGCAGTCAAGGGTTCCGGCATGCAAATCAACGACGTCTATTTCCTTCCTGGCGACGACCCTGCAGGCTGGACGGTGGTTAGGTCGGTCAATAACGACGACTCCACGAGCCTCGGCTCTTTCGTTACAGTGACGCTGCACGGGACAAAGCCTGGACAACTCGACTTCGACTATGAGATCTCTGCAAGCAAGACCGGAAACGACATTCTCGTGAGCTTAAGCCGTTCAAACAACACCGGCAAGACCGTGGACATCCAGGACATGGACTATTTTGTGTCGAACGATGCACGGCTGGGGGGGTCCTGCGACAGATGGATCAGTCTGGGAACGCAGTCTCAGAATCGTGAACTGTACAGTCTGCGATCGGTGGTGAATCTCATCACGCCTCAGATGTACATTGTGAATCATGTGGTCAGAGACAGGGAGACTGGCTGCTGTCTGTTGATGGGACATGTGACAACCTTGAAGGGATCGTCGAGGTTCGAGGTGGCGTCGGGCTGGCAGGGAAAGACTCCCGACCGGATGCGGGTGAGGGGATATTGCAGCTACAAAGTTGCAGTGCCTCCTGGAAAGAGCTTCGCCGGAGAACGGCTGCTCATCTGCTTCAATGCTGATGCGCTCCGCACGTTGGAACACCAGGGAGACCTGATTGCGATTGCCCATGACGTACGTCTTAAACTCAGACGGCCCATCGACCTCAACGACCGGGAATTGGTGGCGAACAACTACAGCCGGTACCACGGATGGATGTCCGGCGGTTCATCCGCAAGTGCAGAGAAGTTCTTCAAGGACAATCGATTGTACGATTTCTATTACGGACTTGGTGGACCCGCCCGGTCGGGTAGCTGGGGAGTGTATGGCTCCGGAGGAGCCACCTTCGGGCGGCCATCCCGGATCAATTATCCGGCCGAATGCTTTCTCCCGATACGAACTGTCAAATACCTCGGGGAAAGGGTCATCGATTTCTCCAATCCTTTGTCAGTCAAACTTGAACGGGAGCGTGCGTTCGAATGGGTGAGCGGCCAGGAGGGAATGACGGGGCGGGTGGAGATGGACTTTTCGGATTGGTGGGACAAATGGCCCGGACAGTATGACCCCTCTGTGAGTGCCTTGGAGGCGTATCACGCGGGCGGTGCCCCCTGGCGTGAAGTGTTGGACAACAAGGCTCCCCGAATGGTGATCCGCTCAAACATGGCGCCGGTTGATTACTCCTATGGACTTGTCGACATCTTGCGGGTCTCAGAAGATGCCGACCAGGGATATGAGGATCCGGAGTCCGCCTTGTCTGAAACTGATTTCACGGGTTTGTTCGCCGAAACAGTGCAGGGCTCGGCGATCAGGTTCTTCTACAATGGTCGCGTGTTTTGGAACGACGGCGATGGTTTTCACATCTACAAGTTTAAGGCCCCCCATGGTAAGACGGGAAGCTATGACTATGGCCAGGCTAAGGTCGTCGCGAATTTTCGGGCCATTGCGGGAAGCACGCTTCTCGTCTCGGAGGCCTTTGATGAGCCATACCCTGAGAACCGGATTGAATTGTTGAAGCGGATCAGTCCGCCGACCATGGATGTTTCTTATCCCGTGGATTTGTTCGTTCGCAAGCCAGCCCGGATCTGGAACATGCCTGTCGATCGCGCGTTTGGAAAGTGGTCCATCCTGGGAGTGTTTAACTATACCAACAAGACCAGTCGTGAGGCGTATGAGTTTACGACTCAGTTGGATGCAGCAAAGGACCTTCGCCTCGATCCCGGCAAAGAATACATCGTCTATGAATTCTGGTCCAGGAAGCTCATCGGGACTTTCAGGGGCACCTTTGTGACGCGTCCGCTGAATCCATACGATTGCGACATCTACAGCATCGTCGAGAACCAGAACCGGCCGGTCCTGATTTCGACCAGCAGGCATATCCGGCAGATGGCATTCGACATCAAGGATCAGGGGTACGATAGCCAGCAGCGGATGCTGCGAGGCGTTTCTCGCACGGTTGCCGGGGATCCGTACCAGTTGCGCATCTATGTCCCGGATGGTTGGAGCGTGAAGCGCGTGGAGTTGGCCAATGGCCTTGCAGCTACAGTGAAGACGGAAGGGAATCTTCTCACTGTGGATTATACATCGTTGACTGTTGAGGATATGGAATGGAAAATCTTCTTTTGAGCCTTTAAATGTGATAGGCCTGTGGGGTCTCGCCGGGACCTGAGGCAGTAAGTCGTCTCGGAGATGTCGGGATCTCCGGCAAGTCCGGAAGTTGAGGTTTCAATAGAGCATGCTTCTTGAAGGATCAGGCGACGACTGCGAACGGGAAGTAGTTGCCTGTCCGCGGCTTCTCAATGCGTGGGGTCTGTCGTCCTTCGCTCAGCGCCCGGACTGCCATTGCTGCATCATCGTGCGCTGAAGAGACCGTGAGGATGGAATAGCGTCTCGGGGACTGTGCCTGACCTCCCTTGATCCATTCCTGAGCGCGCTTGAGGAGACTGAATGAGTAGTACCCGCCTAGTGTCTCATCCTCCCCTGATCGTTCATTGACGCTGCATGAGTACATTACCACTGTCCCCGCGGAACAGCGTTCCAGGTAGGCGTCATAGTATTGACTGCATTCGGCAGCATTGTGAAGCTTCGACGCCTCCGCGATCTCACTTTCAAGATCCCCTGTCAGAACAGGAGCCTCGATACCTCTCCAGCAGTCAAGGATTACCGTATGTTTGGGGCTTCCCTCGCGCAATTCCGTCAAGTCTATGGCCTCGTGGTTATTGATATCCACGAGGGTCGATTTCCCCCCTGAAGCATGTGGACCCTGGCCGCAAAAGATCAACTCCGAATAGTTGCACTGTTTGAGACGCTGAATACCGGCCCGGACTTGGCTAAGGCTGGGCTTATGGAGGATTTCGATACTCCGTTCCTGCCAGTCGCCGCCTGATGGAGAGCGGAGAAAAGAAGCATAGTTCTGGATGTCCCTGTTGACCCCCTCGCTGTAGTCGGAATATCCCTGCTGCCCCGGGTTGGCAATGAGGAGGGCCTTGCGAGTGACCATTGAAATGCCTTTCAGTTTTCGAGTCGCTGACATCCGGGGGCGTTACCTTTGACGGGCCGCCGTCAACGGCTCTTGCCCGGCTGGGAATGGACACTCCCGGGATTGGATACCTCTGTCAGTATGATGTACTCTATCGGTCGGGAGTAGAAATCGGATCGAAACCAGTGATAAAAAAAGAGGGGACGGAAGCCCCAATTATCAGGAATTCATCGGTTCTGTCAGAGAAAATGAAAGGAATGTGCTCCGATTAGCCTGCGTGGAACCTTCTCATCGAGATTGCCTCCTCGATTCCCCTGCGATAGATCAAGAGCCAGGATCGCTCACGAAATTCCCTCCATTCGTTGTCCGATTCAGAGGACCCATGCATAGAGTATCTTCGAAGGAACACACTACCGGATTCCAATGCGTCCGTCGATGCTTGAACCAAACGGCTGCCTGAGCACGGAGCAAAAACGAGCGTGCATCGCGCAATTGCTCTTGGGTCTGTACGACCGAATACCGGCAGAGGTGCGCGACCATGTCTCGACGTGCATCTCGTGCAGGAAGAGCATTGTCGGAGGATTCAATCTCCGAATTCGGGAGCTTGGGAAACGCCTGCCTAAAGGACCCGATATCGGGGGCCTGTGGCGTTTGGCGCGTTCCTCCTTTCATTGCGGGGCCCATGTTCCCGAAGAATCGGTTCATTGATTCTTCGCCGGCCGCTTCCTGCCGGCAATACTTGGATCCGGAGCGATTTTGAATCTCCTGGTCCCGCTTTGTCTTGCTTCGTTCAGATCGGAGGATCTCTTTGTTTCCGCTCCTGAGTGGCGCGACGACGACGTTCGATATCGCGGCGTCGTGTTCATTGTTCGAACGCCCGGTTATTGGAAAATGGCGTTCCATTGCGTACAATGGGGGGCCAGACTCGAGACAGGGAGAATTGATGGGCGAGAATGACGACGATATGGATCTTCTGTACAGCGATCCAAGCATGCTCCTCTCAAGGCTGCAGAAGGTCTTTGTGGCCGTTGCCCGGCTATATAGACGCAGCGGAATGCTCAGAGACGAGGAATTGTCCGAGATCGTCCAGGAGATGAATCTCCAATTCTTGAATAACCTGGAAACCATCAGGAAGAACTATGACCCCTCCCGGACGGATGCTGCTACACTCCGCGCCTATGTCCGTTCACTCGCAAGAAACGTCTGCAACAGATACTATCGCGAACGTCCGCAGTATTCTCCGCTCTCGCTGAGCCATCCTCGCGTTACCGTGAGTGCCGATTCCGTCACCGATCCACTCGCCATAGCCCAGACTGTGCAGGTGTTCCGAGCGGTGATCGATACGTCCGGAGATCGAAAGGCCAAGCTTTTGCTCTTCCTCAAGCTCTACTACCGGATTCCTGTGGTGGCGAACGACCTTCGAGGAGCGTATCCTGAGGCGGATGAGGTGGTGGTCGGCGCTTTCCTCGGGCTCTTTGGGGGGGATTTTGCATCGATGGGGGAGATGTCGATCTTCGAAGCGGCGCGTCCAATCATCAACCAGCTGGAACGTTCAGGGACCTCTGCCGAGAGCTATACTCGCTGGATAACCCGGGAAGTAACGGAGATTTGCGAGATTCTGAACGGTGACCCTCCGGTCTCCGCCTTCGACAGGCACACGCTCCGCATCCTTGTCGATGATTACTTCGAGCCATTCCTCGAGCGTCGTATTGAGCCGTCCAGCGCAATCAGCGCCGGCTCGAATTAGATGGGATTGATGATTTCCTGTAAATGAAGGTGAGCGCCATGACTGATCAGACTCATTTGAGCCCGCGGGAGGTTGAAGAGTTTGCGGATGCAATCAAGGCGAAGGCTCTGAACGCTCTGCCCGGAGAGCGACGCGCGCATCTGGCGGACTGCCTCTCCTGCCGGAATGAGGTGATTTTCCTTTACCGTATCAACCTCAATACGCAGGAAGATCCCGCGGCAATCTCGGTAAGGGCCGGGACTCTTCAGTCTCTGCCGGGGAATGGCAAGCCGGACTGGCTGAGGGGCGGGACCCGGTGGTTCCGAATGGCCGCAGCCATCGCGCTTGTCGTCGGATGCGGGGCATTCCTCGTGTATCTGTCTCTCCGGCATGGCGCTAATCCTCCTCCCTCGCATGATGTCACTGTGACGGAGCGAGGACAGACAACAGTGAGCTCCGGGGAACGCGAAAAGCGCTTTGCACTCCTTCGCCGGAACTCGGTGCCTTCGGCGAATATGGAGGATTTGATCTCAAGCCCGTTCAGAGGGGCATCAATCAGGGTTGTGGCTCCGCGGGTAGGCGATTCCCTGCAACTTCCCTATACGCTAAAGTGGGAGCGGGCAGGAACAGGTCCGTTAACTCTGCGGGTGGAGACCAACAGGGAGGAGGAGCGCATCCGGATCGTGACGCGAGCGAGCAGCTTCACATTACAGGATACGTTGACACCCGGTCTCTACTATTGGGCAATAGAAGAGGACGGGTCACTTGTGTTTGCAGGGAAATTCTACGTGAAGTAGCCTTTTGCTGCCGCTTAGAACAAAGTCGGCATCGTCTTTTCTGTGGATGGAGATGGCTTGTTGGTGTGACCGGCCAAGCTTGTTTGGACGAAGTGCGTTACCTGCCCACCAGCACAAAGTCGGCAGCTCTTCCCTCGGGGACGTAAGAGAGTGGTTCGCCTGTGCTTGCTGCAAAATTCGTTGAGCCTCATCGGGTTACCTGCCTACCAGCACGAACCCGGCCCACTTTGAAGGAAACGCCGTCGAGGTGTCGGACAGAAGCTTCAGCTTGGCAGCACGCAGACCGGCTGCGTACGTGCCGCCATCAAGCAGTACAGAATAGAACGCCCGCATGAGAGCAGCGGTCTGTCTATCGCCTACCGGCCAGAGAGAATACATCAGGTGTTTCGCCCCCGCCTGGAAGAACGATCGTGACATTGCCAGCATTCCCTCGCTTCCCGCAAGCTGACCTCGCCCGCTCTCACAGCTCCCCAACACAACAAGGTCCGCGCTAAGCCCCAGCGTGGAGGCTTCCCCCGCATACAAGGCGTTATCATCTTTGCTCTTCGTGCCGGTCGTGGGGGAAAACAGGAGGGCCGAAAGCAGAGGCTTGTCCTCGTTGACAACCCCGTGTGTGGAGATGTGAATGATGGAACGTGAGGGCGATTCCCGCGTGAAACTCGCTTTTGACGCATCCTTTCCGATTGAGCAGGATGCAACGTGGCCATGCATCCGGAAATCACCCGCGATGTCGGATACTTCCTGCGCCGAGTATGTCAGCGCATCATACATTTTCCCGTTGTGACTGACTGATCGCAGGGCGGAAAATGGGGGGGGGACGGTGTCTTTGTCGGCAAAGACCGGGGCAAAACCCGCAAATGATGCGGTCTTCGGGAGCCGGGCAACGTCCAGCGGAGTCTCAGCGGCAAGGTAAGACTCAGCCGACTGAGCGTACACGATATCGTAAGATCGGATCAGGAACGGGACTCGAGTGAAGTCGGTATTGCCGTTTTCAGCTGCAGACGGCGTGCCTTTCCGGGCAATCGCCTCAAAAGGAAGCCTTGTGAGAAAGCCGTCCGGCACAATGACGAGGCGGGAAACTCCCTCTAGGGACGAGGAGATCGGCCGTATCAGGCTTTGGTACAGTGCATCCGAAGCGCCACAAAACCCGGCAGATTGCACGGTGTTCACAGCCTCGCTGAATGCCCTGACCTGATCTCCGAGCAGTCGGGGGGCCACAATAGAACGGACGACGAGAGTGTCTTGGGTGAGGACAAAAGCGCGGGAGTGTGAGCGACCGACGAAATATGAAAGAATGGCTGTTCCGCGTGGAATTGTACTGCCAGCGTCAGTCCAAACCTGTGATCCTTCTCCCTGCAAACCCGCGGCATCGAGAATTGACGGAGAGGGGAATGTCTTCAGAATGCTGTCTCGCCGGGCCTGGAGGCGGAACAACTCATCTTCAATTCTTATAACATTGCCGCGGATTGCGAACGATGTACCACCTCTCTCAAGGGTGATAGTCCGTGAGGCAATTCTCCGGTCGAGCGATGCGATGGCTCTCAAAGATGAGTCCGTTGCTCCCAGCATTTTCCATCTGTCCTGCCATGCCAGCTCATCGCGCAGGGCCCGTGCCTTCCGTCTGTCGGCGATTCGCATCGCAAGGTAGCGAAACGACGTGTCGCCCGTTCTTTGCGCCAAGTCAATCGACAGATCAACTGCCCGTTCGTAGAGCTCGGCTCTTTTTATCCCGTGTGCGATTCGAGTGGATTCGTATGGGAAGGTGCGCCGCTCGTCCTCGCTGAGTTGAATTGCGGACTCAAGCGTGCCCAGGGCCATCCTCATCCGCAAGATCGGGTCAGGCGAAGTGCGGGCGAGGGCGAGTTGGGCGCCGGCACGCACGGACAGTGCGTCGAGTACGAGATCGGGGAAGCGCACGCCGGAGCCGACAATCAGCTTGTCCGTACGGTCTGCACTTTCCACATACCCCGATATCGTCAGAGTCTGATTGACGTGTTCCAGCGCCTCGAGGAAAGCGCCGCGGCGAAGTGCGGTGGTGGCAAGTGCACATTCCAGGAGAGCCACCTGAGACTGGCTTTTTGTGGAGGATCTCTCGCACATCGCCCTTGCCGACCAGAGCACGGTGTCGGCTTCCGCGTATCGGCCCATTGCCGTCAGAATCTCGCCCCGTTGGGCGAGCAGGTGCACAATGTCGTAGCGTTCGTCGTTAACCGCGTTCCTTCGCCTGAGTGCAAGCGCACGCCGGTTCGCAAGGAGACTCTCCGCATGCCTTCCCAATCCATTGAGAAGCCTTGCTCGAACTTCGTACATCCAGGCAGCAGCAGGATTGCCTTCTCTGTAAAGTCGTATTAGAATTCCGAACGATCGATTCAGACACTGCAGGGCAAGGTTCGGTTTCCCCAGTTCCAGGAGAGCCGCTGCTTTTGCGACATATGTCGAACCGAGCACTGTGGGCCGAGCTGACGGATTACCCTCAAGAATATGGATAGCCCGATCGGCATAGGCCAAGGCCGACTCGAAATCCGCGAGCTCGCAGGAGCGGTCTGAGAGACTACAGAAATAGTCGGCCAGTGCTGGACTATCAGGAGGATAGGCACGATTGGCGAGAGAGAGTGACTGCTCCTGATGTGTGACCGCCTCCTCTTGAAGTCCAATGCTACCTTCGACAAAAGATAAAACAGAAAGGGTAATGGCCTTTAGCCCATCAAATCCCGAATCAAACCTGGCGACATTGTGCAACAGGTTGGAGAGATCGAAGAGCGCCGTGTCATGTTCACCCAGACTAGCGTAACAGAGCGCCAAGTAGACCTTCGTTTGAAATGCGCCCAGAGAAGTGGAGTCTTTGCAGGGCCTCTTCGTTTGCGCCGTCTTGAATGACTGGATAGCCTCGTTGTACTTGCCGCCCTGTCTTAGCGATTCACCGCACAATGAATGGAGATTCGCAATTTCATTGCTGTCTGTTGAGCCGGCCTCCTCCAGCAGTTTGATTCCTTCCCGTGCTGAATTGACGGCCGCCTCGGCATGGTCAAGTCGAAGGTCCACCAGGCCGCGTAGCTCAAGCGTCCGCGCCTGCGAATACGGAGGGACCAGCCTGAAGGCGGAATTGTGAAGTTTCCGGAGGATTCTCCGTGCCGCTAATGGTTTTCCCTCGCGAAGCAAAACCTCGGCCAGGCCGTTGATGCAGTAGGCCTGAAGCTTCGGCCTGCCTTCCTTTCGAGCAAGCATTTCCGCGATTTTGTAGAACCTGTGCGCCGCGGGAGGATCATTCTTCAGAGTTGCATTGTATGCAAGCGACGCGTAAACCCAGGCGGAGTCGCCGGATCCCGTCTGTCCCCGAGCCTGGTGGAAGGGGCTGATAGTTGAGAGAAAGAGGGCTGAGAGGACCATCATGAGCCTGGGTCCCCGAAAGACGCATGAAAACCGGTCCTGTGGAATCCGGAACAAACCTAAAATATTCCTATTGGATGAATCCGGCATTACTTGTCCTTGTGTCCGATTCAACCATGATCTGGATAGAGCAATTAGTCACGGGTATTACCCGGACGAATGGGCTGTCCCACTCAAACAATCGAGGTATATCATGCGGACCCTTACTGCTGTTGCAATCCTCGCCGTACTCCTCATTTCGGGATCTCAACTCAATTCCAGGATGGCCTCAGCTCATGACACCTTTTTTGCTTCAAACCCACCAAACCCCGACTATCCGCCGACGCCCCCGTCCCCGCCGCCTCATTTTGCGTAACTTATAGCGGAAGGCTTGTGCATTCTACGAATCTGCACAATTAAAGGCAATGCGGCTGGACTCCCCCTGGCTGCATTGCCCGGATTATACCGACGCAGACTCTAAATAGGACCTGGGAATGGACCCAACCGACTCAAGGGGAATAGGGTGATCGATCCCTCCGGTCAGGTTTTCTTT
>Ga0182021_10003452_pt1 | contig 18551 bp, 13 predicted proteins | sample 612E3MmetaG_FD_120493 | JGI IMG/M metagenome (GOLD analysis project Ga0182021, IMG submission 120493) | Permafrost microbial communities from Stordalen Mire, Sweden - 612E3M metaG (Illumina Assembly) | ecosystem: Environmental > Terrestrial > Soil > Wetlands > Permafrost | place: Sweden... | reverse complement strand
CACTTCGAGGCCCAGGTCGGCAAGAAGGTCTACGTGAAGACCCTGCTGCCGATCGAGGGGAGCAAGGTATGGCAGGGCATCCTGCGAGAAGCGACAGAGGACTCGGTAGTAGTAGAAGAAGCGGGGCGCGTGGCCCGGATCCCGCTGGAAGAGATCACGAGCGCCCATTTGATATTTGAGTTCTAGACAGGGGGAAGGAATGAACAAGGAGACGATCGAAGCTCTCCGCCAGATCGAGAAAGAGAAGGGCATTCCTTTCGACACGCTCATCGAGGCTCTGGAGGACGCCCTCCACTCCGCCTATCAGAAGACGCCACACGCAGTGCCGTTCTCGGAAGTGAAGATCGACCGGGTCGACGGGCAGATACACGTGTTCGAGCTTATCTTCCCCGAGGGGCAGGAGCCGGTCGTCCAGGAGGAAGAGACCGAGGAGATCGACACCTCCATGGCGGACCGTGTGGAGATCACCCCTGAGGACTTCGGACGGATCGCCGCTCAGACGGCTAAGCAGGTCATCTACCAGCGTATCCGCGAAGCCGAGCAGGGCATCGTCTTCAAGGAATACTCGCGCCGCATCGGTGAGATCGTCACCGGTATCGTGCAGCAGTCAGACAGCCGCTACACGCTGGTGGACCTGGGCAAGGTGGAAGCGCGGCTGCCCAAGAGCGAGCAGGTGCCCACCGAGCGCTACGAGCACGGGATGCGGCTGAAGGCGGTCATCAAAGAGGTGTCGCAGAACCCCAAAGAGCCGCCGATCATCCTGTCGCGGCGCAGCGAGGAGCTGGTACGCCGGCTGTTCGAGCTGGAAGTGCCGGAGATCTCCGACGGCTTGGTGGAGATCGTGGGTGTTGCCCGCGAGCCCGGATACCGCTCCAAGATCTCGGTGGTGTCGCACAGCGACGGCGTCGACCCCGTGGGCGCCTGCGTGGGCCCGCGCGGCTCCCGAGTGCGCATGGTGGTCTCGGAACTCCGTGGTGAAAAGATCGACATCATCCCGTTCGACGATGAGCCGGCCCGCTTCGTGGCCAAGTCGCTGTCGCCGGCACGGGTGCGCGAAGTCATCCTTGACGACGAGCGCTATGAGGCTACCGTGGTCGTCCCGGACGATCAGCGCTCGCTGGCCATCGGCAAGGACGGGCAGAACGCTCGCTTGGCCAACCGGTTGACGGGCTGGAAGATCGACATCAAGTCCGAGACCGAGATGAGTGAGGACGATACGGTCTACGAGCCGGCGCAGGTGGAGTCGAAGGTGGCCGACGGCCGCTGTCACGCGCTGACGTCGGGCGGCAAGCGCTGTCCCAACGCGGCCGAGCCTGGAAGTCTATACTGCGGAATGCCGCAACATCAGGCTCTCGGTGGCGGCCAGTCCTGAGAGACAGTGCATCGGGTGCGGTAGACGAGGGCCGCAGGGCGAGTTCCTGCGGCTGTGTGTCGAGGAACGCGAAAGTCCGTCGAGCGGCGGCGCGGTGAAGGTCGTGACCGCCGGGCGAGGACTGAGTGGGCGAGGGGCGTATCTTTGCAGGAAGCAAGCCTGCTTGGACCGCGCTCTGCACCGTAAAGCGTTCCAAAGGGCTTTCCGGGCCACCGTCGCGGTGGACGAAGATAGTATACGAAAAGCATTGTGTTCCTCCGAACCGGGGGAGTGATAGAGAGATAGGACGGGTGACAGGTGGGGAAACGACGGGTTTACGAGATCGCTAGAGATAGAGGGATGACCAACCAGGAAGTGCTGGATGCACTCCATGCCGCCGGCCTGGACGTCAAGAGCGTCTCCTCGACCGTCGAAGACTCCGACCTGATGCGCGCCTTCGCTCCTAAGATCAACCCCAACCGCAAAGCGGCGGCCGCGCCGCTGCCGCCGAACGCGACTGTTAGGCCGCCGGTCCAGCCGGTCCCTGCCGCTCCGGCGCCCCCCGTGCCCGCCGCGCCTCAGGCCGCGACCCCGCCGGCCGCCGCGCAACCTGCTCCGCAGGGGGCGGCTCAGGCCGCGCCTGCTGCTGCGAAACCGGCGCCCGCTCCCTCGGCCGCAGCCCCGGCTCCTGCGCCGGCCGCGGCCCCGGTCAAGCGTGCTGTTCCCGTGGAGGAACCGGCTCCCAAACCGGCTCCGGCGCCCGCTGCTGAGGCCCCGGCCGCGCCTTCGGCGCCGGCCGCTGCCGCCGCCACGCCGGCCGCCACCGCTCCGGCTCGTGAAGCCAAGATGGTCGAACCGGCCATCGCTCCCGAACCTGCTCCGCAACCCGAAGCTGCTCCGGACCGGCCGCAAGAGGCGCGCCCGGCGGTGGCTCCGGAATCCGCGGAAACGAAGCCCGAAACGGCCGATGCCGCGGCGGCGTCCGCGCCGCGCGAAGCTGCGGCCGCTCCGGCGGAGCCCCAGCCCGCCGCTGCCAGATCCGAAGGCCCGCGTCCTGCTGCGGGACCGCCGCGGGGCGCGAAGCCCCCGATGCCCCGGCCCCGGGGACCGCGTCCGCGCCTGGAAGACATGCCCACCGTGGTCGGTGCCGGCGTGCCTCTCCGCAAGGGCGCCAAACCCTCCGGGAACGTGGTGACCAAGGAAGAACTGATCCGCATCCAGGCCGAGAGGGAAGCCCGGGCCGAAGCGGCGCGCAAAGCGGCCGCAGCCGCTGCGGCGGCGCCCAAACCCGCTCAGCCCGAAGGCGCTTCGTCGCAGGGTTCTGCGCCGCGTCCGGCGGGTCCGCGTCCCGCGGCGCCGGCAGGTGGTGGGGCTGGCCAGCGGCCTGGGTCGTTCCGTCCGCCCGCGCCCGCGCGCGACGCCGCTGATCGCCGTCCCTTCCGTGCGGCGGCACCGGCCACGCCCGAGACATGGACCAAGCCCGATGAAGCGGCTCCGGCGGCCGCTGGGGCCCCGCGTTCCGGCGGCCCCTCGCGCGTGCGCCGCGGCGACGACAAACCGGCCCGCCGCCGGGTGATCATCGACTCTCAAGCCAGCCGCAAAGGTGGTAGGGGTGGTATTCGGGGTGGGCGTCCGCTGGAAGCGGAGCGGCCGGCCATCAAGAAGAAGGCCCTTCCGGGTACCGAGACCCCGGCCAAGATCAAGAGCGGCGCCAGCGTCAAAGACCTGGGTGAAGCGCTCGAGATCAGTGCGGGCGAGCTTATCAAGACCCTGCTGAAGCTTGGCGAGATGGTCACCATCACCCAGTCTCTGGCGGACGATGTCATCCTCATCCTTGCCGAGGAGTTCGAGCGCAAGGTGGACATCCAGCACGCCGAGGAGGAGAAGGAGGGGCTCGACCAGTTCGTCGACGACCCTGCCGACCTCACGGGTCGCGCGCCGGTGGTCACCATCATGGGTCACGTCGATCACGGGAAGACCTCGCTGCTCGACGCCATCCGCGAGACGGAGGTCGTCAAGACCGAGGCCGGCGGCATCACGCAGCACATCGGAGCCTACCAGGTAACGCACAACGACAAGAAGGTCACCTTCCTCGACACCCCGGGCCACGAAGCGTTCACCGCCATGCGCGCCCGCGGCGCTCAGGCGACCGATATCGCGGTCATCGTGGTGGCGGCCAACGACGGGGTCATGCCCCAGACGTTGGAGGCCATCAGCCACGCCAAAGCGGCAGAAGTGCCCATGGTCGTGGCCATCAACAAGATGGACCTTCCAGACGCCAATTCCGATCACGTGAAGCAGCAGCTCTCCAACGAGGGGCTCATCCCTGAGGCTTGGGGCGGCGACACCGTCATGGTGGAAGTCTCCGCCAAGAAGAAGATGAACCTCGAAGAACTCATGGACCTGATCCTGCTGGTGGCCGAGGTGCAGGACCTCAGGGCCAACGCCAAAGCCCCCGGTTCCGGCGTGGTCATCGAGGCCCAGCTGGACGTGGGCCGCGGTCCCGTGGCTACCGTCCTGGTACAGCGCGGCACGCTCCGAGTGGGCGACGCCATCGTCAGCGGCGAGTCGTACGGCAAAGTCAAGGCCATGTTCGACTTCACCGGCGCGGCGCTGACCAAAGCCACGCCGTCGGTGCCCGCCCAGGTCCTCGGCTTCAACACCTTGCCGGTGGCCGGCGACTTCGTCATGGTCGTAGACGACGAGCGCGAGGCCCGACAGAAGGCCGAGCAGCGCACGTCGCGTCTGCGCGCCGAGCAACTGGCCAAGAGCCGCAGCAGCGGCAGCAGCCTGGACGAGTTCTATCGCCGGCTCAAAGAGGGCCGGGTCAAGGAACTGCCCCTGGTCATCAAGGGCGACGTTGGCGGTTCCGTGGAGGCCCTCGAGGAGTCGCTGCGCAACGTCTCCCACCCGGAGGTCAAGGTGGAAGTGGTGTACGCCGGCGTGGGCGGCATCAACGAGTCCGACATCATGCTGGCGTCGGCCTCCAAGGCCGTCGTCATAGGCTTCAACGTGCGGCCCTCCGTTGCGGCGAAAGCCTTGGCAGAGCAGGAAGGCGTCGACGTACGCACCTACCGGGTCATCTACAAGGCCATCGAGGACGTCGAGGCGGCCTTGGTGGGCATGCTCGAGCCGGAGAAGGTGGAGGAAGAGATCGGCACCGCCGAGATCCGCACGGTGTTCCGGGCGTCCCGGATCGGTACCATCGCCGGTTGCTACGTGCTCACCGGCAAGATCGTCCGCTCCGCCAGGATCCGGCTGGTCCGCAACGGCAGCATCATCCACGAGGGGACCATCGGCTCGCTCAAGCGCTTCGCCGACGACCAGCGCGAGGTGCTGGCGGGCTATGAGTGCGGTCTGCACGTGGACGGGTATGACGATATCCATGAGGGCGACATCGTAGAGGCGTACGAGATCAAGGAAGTGGCCCGTACCCAGTAGGAGCGAGAAGGGCTACGTCGGGATCCTCTCGGCCGACCTGCATTTCCCCGAGAGCGGCTCCCTCAAGAGTAAGCGGATGCACCTGCGGAAGGTCCGGGACCAAGTGACCGGGCGTTTCGGGGCCACGTTCGCAGAGGTGGGCCACCAGGATCTGTGGCAGCGGTCGCGAGTGGTGATCGCTGTGGCCGCGTCGGACTTACGGGTGCTGGACGAGACTCTGGCCAAGATCAAGACGTATCTCGACTCCCAGGACTGGGTGCTGGAGTCCAGCGACATCGAGGTGGTGGACGTAGATGCGTGACACGGCTTCATACCGTATGCGCCGAGTGAACGAGGCGATCAAAGAGATCATCGGGGCGGCGCTCACCAAGGATCTGAAGGACCCGCGTATCGGGTTCGTGACGCTCACCGGCGTCGAGACGGCGCAGGATCTGACCCACGCCAAGGTGTTCGTCTCGGTCTACGGCAAGAAGGTCGAGAAGGACGCCACGATGGAGGCGCTACGCCACTCGCGGCCGTATCTGCAGCGGCTCATCGCCGACGAGATGAAGCTGAGGCGCACTCCCGCTCTGGAGTTCGTGTATGACGAGAGCGTGGACCGAGGGATGCGCATCCAGGCCATGCTGAAGTCGAGCGGGGCGGCCGACCTTCCACCGCTCGAGGAAGAAGGCGTCACCGACGCCGAGGGTGCGGAGGCCGAGGCCGTGGGCGCTGAGGGCGAAGACGCTGAGGGCGTGGACTCCGAGGAAGAGTGAGGCATCGAGTGGCCGGACGGAGGGTGACGGCGGCGGAGGTGGCGGAGCGACTTCGCGAGGAGAAGCACGTGCTCGTCGTCTCTCACGAGTCGCCGGACGGGGATGCGCTCGGATGCCTGACGGCCTTTTCTCTCATGTGCGAGCGGCTGGGCGTCCCGTACGTGGCGTACGTGCCGGGGGATGCTCCCTTCCCCGCGGAATACCAGTTCCTGCCCCGTCTGCACGACGTGGTGCGCGGCACGCCTCCCGCCGTCGGGCCGGAGACCACGGTCTACATGCTCGATTGCGCCTCGCTGGCGCGCGGGGGCTGCCAGTTGTTCGGCGAGGGTATCACCCTGGTCACCATCGACCATCACCAGGACAACCCGGGCAATGCCGAGCTCAACCTTATCGACCCGAAGGCGGCCTCGACGACCGCCATCCTGTTCGGCATCTTCAGAGCGGGGCACTTCGCCATCGACGTCCAGGTGGGCGCTTCGCTGTACGTGGGGCTGGTCACCGACACCGGCCGCTTCCAGTTCTCCAACACCGACCCGCGGGCCCACCGCATGGCGGCCGACCTGCAGGAGCTCGGTGTGGATGTGGCCGCCATCGCGGCGCAGGTGTACGAGAGCGTGCCGCCGGCCAAGCTGCGGCTGCTGGGGAGGGCCCTCGAGCACATGCGATTCGAACACCGAGGGCTCATCGTGACGTCCTGGCTGCGCGAGGCGGATTTCGCCGAGACCGGGGCGGATCCCAGCCACTCCGAGGGCATCATCGACACGCTGCGCACGGCCCGGGGGGCCACGCTTGCCGTGCTGGCCCGGGAGAGTATTAAGGGCGACGGACTGGAGACCAAGGTGAGCCTGCGCTGCACCGACGGCCGGGTGGATGTAGCGGCCCTCGCGGCGCTGAAGGGCGGCGGCGGACACAAGCAGGCGGCGGGCTTCACCACCACCGGCGACGTGATCGAGGTGCTCCGCTGGACCGAGCAGCAACTGCAAAGGGCGCTGTGACGGACGTTCCCGACCGCGTCGTGCTCGTTGACAAGCCTGTGGGCCCGACCAGCTTCGCCATGGTAAGGGCCGCGCGGCGCGGCACTGGCGGGCGTGTGGGCCATGCTGGGACTCTGGACCCGTTCGCTACGGGCCTTTTGCTGGTGATGACCGGCGCCGCCACCCGGATATCCTCGCTCCTGATGGGACTTCCGAAGGAATACGACCTGCTGGTGCAGTTCGGAGCGACGTCGTCCACCGGCGATCCCACCGGCGAGATAACGCCCTGCGGCCTCAGCGGCGGCCTGGAAGCGGCCGCACCGGCCGGGGCCGGCGCGCCGCCGGTCAGCGCTCAGGACGTGGTCAACGTCCTCGACCGTTTCCGGGGGCTCATCACCCAGCGGGTGCCGCTGACCTCGGCGGTCAAGGTCGACGGCGAAGCCCTCTATAAGAAGGCCCACCGCGGCGAGACGGCGGAGACGCCCGAGCGAGAGGTCATGGTATACGACCTCAGCTTGGTGGAGTTCGACCCCGAGGTGCGGACCGCTCGGCTGCTGGCGCTGGTGGGCAGCGGCACGTATGCGCGCTGCCTGGCCATGGACATCGGGGCTGCGCTGGGGTGCGGCGGCTACGCGGCGGCGCTCCGGCGCACTCGCATCGGGCCGTTCTCGGTGCAGGAAGCCCTGCCCCCCGATGAGCTCTCGCCCGAGCGGTACCAGACGGGCGGGCGCGGAGTGCTGACCCTGGACGAGGCCCTGGCCTTCATCCCCGCCAGGGAGTTGGGGGAGACCGACACCCGCTTGGCCTCCAACGGCAACGAACTGCGCAGTCTTCCGGCCGGCCGGTTCCGCGTGCACGGTGGAGGACGCCTGCTCGCGGTGTACCAGGGCGACGGGGAGCGCTCCCGGCCCCTCGTGGTGTTTCCGGGGGCGGCGTGACCATGCGCGTCTATCACGCTCTGTCTGAAGTGCCGGACCCGCCGGCGGCCGGCCGGGTGGTCGCCATCGGCGTGTTCGACGGGGTGCATCGCGGGCATCAGGAGATCCTCGGCCGGGCCGTGGAGGCTGCGCACGCCTCCGGCGCGGCGCCTGCTGCCGTCACGTTCTACCCGCACCCGGATGCGGTGCTGCACCGCCGGTCGGCCCCGCCCATGCTGACGCCCCTCTCCCGCAAGGCGGAATTGGTGGAGGCGCTCGGCATCGGGGAACTGCTGGTGGTCCCGTTCGACAAGGAGTTCGCCCAGCTGACGCCGGCCGCGTTCTGCAGCGCCGTGCTCTCCGACCATCTGGGCGCAAGGGCGGTGTTCGTGGGGGAGAACTTCCACTTCGGGCACCGCGGGGCCGGCACTCCCGACGATCTGCGCCTGTACGGGCGGTCGCACGGGTTCGAGGTGGTGGCCATGGCTCTTGCGCGCGAGGAGGGTGAGGTCATCTCCAGCACGCGCATCCGTGAGTCGATCAGGGAAGGCAATGTGGCCGAGGCTGCGCTTCTGCTGGGACGGCCGCACCGCGTCGAGGGCGCCGTCATCAGCGGAGTGGGGCGGGGGAAGGGACTCGAGGCTCCCACCGCCAACATCGCGCCCACCCTGGACATGGCGTTGCCCGGCTTGGGCATCTACATCACCCGCTCGACTGTCGATGGCACGGAGTGCTATCCATCGGTGACGAGCGTGGGCACCAACCCCACGTTCGAGAGCGACGGGAAGATCCGCATCGAGACCCTGCTGCTCGACTTCTCCGGCGATCTGTATGGCCGGCGCCTGGCCGTCGACTTCCTGGCGCGCATACGTGACCAGGTGACCTTTCCCGATGGGGAGTCGCTTGCTGCCCGTATCAAGCTGGACGCGGAGACAGCCCGGGCCTACTTCCCCGGGCTGGCAAAGGAGATAGCATGAGCGCCGGTCTGCCGGACGACGTGACGCGAGAGTGGCGTACGGAATCCGACAGCCTGGGATCGGTACAGGTCCCCGCCCGGCGCTACTGGGGAGCGCAGACACAGCGGGGCCTGGTCCACTTCGCCATCGGCACGGAACCCATGCCTCTCGACGTCATCCACGCGCTGGCCCGCATCAAGGGCGCCGCCGCCAGGGCCAACATGGCCGCCGGCACCTTGGCGCCCGACCTGGCGGTGCTCATAGAGTCTGCCGCGGCTGAAGTGGCGGACGGGCGGCTCGACGGCGAGTTCCCGCTCACCGTGTGGACGGGCGGCAGCGGCACCCAGTGCAACATGAACGTGAACGAGGTGGTTGCCAATCGGGCCTGCGAGTCCGCCGGCCGCCCACTCGGCGTCTACCGTCCGATCCATCCGAACGACCACGTCAACCTGGCCCAGTCCACGAACGACGCCTTCCCCTCCGCGGTGAACATCGCGGCGGCGCTGGCCGTCACCGGGCGGCTGATGCCTGCGGTGGAGGGCCTGCGGCAACGGCTGGCCGCCAAAGCCGAAGAGTGGGCCGGCATCGTGAAGTTGGGGAGGACCCACCTGCAGGATGCGGTGCCGCTCACGCTCGGGCAGGAGTTCTCCGGGTATGCGGCCGTCGTGGAAGACGGCGCGGCGCGCGTAGCCGCCGCGCTGCCCGGTATCTGCGAGCTGCCGTTAGGCGGGACGGGGGTCGGTACAGGCCTGGGGACCAAGGCGGGCTTTGCAGAGGCGGCGGTGGCAGCGCTGGCCGAACAGACGGGGCTCCCAGTGCGGGTGGCCCGCAACCGGTTCGCCGCCCAGGGGTCCCACGACGGACTGGTCGCCATGAGCAGCGCTCTTCGGACTCTGGCCGGCTCCCTGTACAAGATCGCCAATGACGTCAAGCTGCTGGCCAGCGGTCCCCGGGCCGGGCTGGCCGAGTTGCGGGTGCCGCCCAACGAGCCGGGCTCGTCCTTCATGCCCGGCAAGATCAATCCCACCCAGTGCGAAGCCCTGGCGATGGTGGCCGTCCAGGTGATGGGCAACGACGTCGCTGTGGGGCTGGCGGGCGCCGGCGGGCAGTTGGAGATGAACGCCTACAAGCCGGTGATGGCCTACGCCCTGCTGCAGTCCGTCCGTCTGCTCGCCGACGGGTGCCGCAGCTTTGCCGAGCATCTGGTGGAGGGGTTGGAGCCCGATCCGGGCCGCATCGAGGAGCATGTCCGCCGGTCGTTGATGCTGGTGACCGCGCTCGTCCCGCGCCTGGGATACGAGAAAGCGGCCGAGATTGCCCTGCATGCCTCCCGCACCGGCATCACCCTCGAGGAAGCCGCCGTGACCCTCGGAGGCCTGACCCCGGAGGAGTTCGCCGGCCTGGTGGATCCCGCGTCCATGACCAACCCTGAGCAATAAGACGCCTTTGGGTGCTGGATAAGCCGTGTGTTGAGGCTCTCATAGGGATTTGCCATCGAAAGACCGCATGGTATGTTGACGTTAGTCTTTCGCATATCTTTTTTGTCATAGGCTGGTGAGTAAGGGAGGGGTTGTGGCACCTGTGTGTTTAGCTGCGTCCGGGGCACCTCGTGCAGGCAGATGGATGGCTCGGACGGTCACCGGGTCTGCCGCGCTCCTCGTACTCTCACTCCTCGTCTTCTTAGCTGTCTTCCCGTCCGCCGCTCGCGCGGCCGATGCGCCGGCGGTCACCTCGCTCAGCGTCATGTCCGGACCGACCACGGGAGGGACGACCGTGGTCATAACCGGCACCGGGTTCACCGGCGCGTCCGCAGTCGCTTTTGGGGGCAGCATCGCCTCGAGCTACGTGGTGAACGGCGACACCCAGATCACCGCGGTCGCCCCGGCTCACGCCGAGGGCGCGGTGGACGTGCTCGTGACCGCCTCCGCTCTCACGAGTGCGACCACGGGCGCGGACGAGTTCACCTTCATGACCCGTTACGACCAGGGGGACGCGCGGTTCGCCTATGCCGGCACCTGGGCCTCCTTCGCGGCTTCGCCCGCCTGGAAGGGCGGCTACTGGCGCTCGGCCACCAGCGGTGCGTCGGTGACTATGACGTTCAACGGCACCCGGTTCGATTGGATCGCCATGAAAGGGACCACGACCGGTGTCGCCGACGTGTACCTCGACGACGTCCTCACGGCCACCGTCGACCTCGGCAACGCAGCGGCAGCTTACCAGCAGGATGTGTGGTCCACAGGCACCATCAGTGCCGGGGATCACAAGATCAAGATCGTCCGGAACGCCGGAAGCGCCCCCGGCAGGTACCTCACCATCGACGCGGTGGATGTACTGGGCGCCATCACCGGCACCGCCCGGGTGCAGCAGACCAGCAGCCGCATCGCGTACGGTGGCGGCACCTGGGGTACCGTCTCCGCCGCCAGTGCATCCGGGGCCAGCTACATCCGGTCTGCCGGCAGCGGAGCAGCGGCCGTCGTCGATTTCAACGGTACGTACCTCGCCTGGATCGCCACCAAGGGTACGACCTTCGGCAAAGCATACGTCTCCTTGGACGGCGGGTCCCCGGTGAGCGTCGACCTGTCGGCGGCCGCCGCGGTCTATCAGCAGAAGGTCTGGGAGACCGGCACGGTCACGGCCGGTGACCACGAGGTCAAGATCTGGTACGACACCTCGAACGCCTCGGGCAGGTACATCGACATCGACGCCTTCGACGTGGAAGGCAGCCTCACCCAGGCGTACTTCACCACCCGCTACCAGGAGGACGACCCACGCTTCCTCTATGCAGGCACCTGGTCCACGACGTCTTCGTCGTCAGCGTCGGGCGGCACGTACAAGATCGGCACCACCGGCACGGGTGTAACCGTTAACTTCACCGGCACCCGCCTGCAGTGGCTCGCGACGCTCGGCCCGGACATGGGCGCGGCCGACGTCCAAGTGGACGGGAAGGCCGCCGTCAAGGTCGACCTGCACAGCGACACCACCGCCTACCAGCAGGTGGTCTTCAGCACCGGCGTCCTCGCCAGCGGCAAGCACGTGGTGGAGATCAGCTGGGATGAGGGCAACACGCCGGGCACCACGTATGTGAGCGTCGACGCGTTCGACGTGGTGGGGTCGGTGCCTTGGGAGCTATCGCTCTCCTCTGCGCAGGCTCTGTGGGTGGAGCAGCGGCTCTCGGCGCTGTCGTATCGCCCGGGGACCGTCGACGGGGTGTTCGATACCAAGACCAAGGGTGCGGTCATCGCCTTCGAGAAATGGGAAGGGCTCACCCGGGACGGGGTGGTATCGGCCACGGTCCTTAACCGCCTGGTCACCGCGAGCCGGCCCAAGCCGAGCAAGAGCGGCGCCACCAACCCGTGGATCGAGGTGAACAAAAGCAGGCAGGTGCTGCTCTACTGCAAGAACGGGGCTGTGGTGTGGACCATCCCGGTATCGACAGGCAGCGCCAGTGTGGGCATCGTGACGCCCTCGGGTACCTACTATGTCCACCGGAAGACGCTGGAGAGCAGCCCGCGATATCTGCCTTTGTACATCTCCACGACGCTGCTGGCCATCCACGGCTACACCAACGTGCCCACCTATCCGGCGAGCCACGGCTGTGTGCGTACCCTTTACTGGGACCAGGACGCCCTCTATCCGCTGATCGCGGTGGGGACGTACGTGTACATCTACTAGGCTGACGAAGCGACCCAGCGGAGCCGCGGGCGGCCTTCGGCGCCGCGCGGCCCCGCTCGCGGCCGGGGCCCAAGGCAGTGCCGAGGGCCGGCGATGCCGCCGGCCCCGCATGATTGGCTTTGCTTTCCCTGTGGTACCCTACATCACCGCACCGGAGCGACGCTCGTGCGGGGTGGCCCCGGCAGACCCGGGCGCCGCCGGCATTAAGCGGCAGCTGAAGGACCAGCCGCCCGTAACCTGCGTCTCGGCCCGGACCGCAGTGTCCCCGCTGGGAGCATGGAGCCCTAAGGAGGCCATGCAATATGTTGAGCAAGGAACGCAAGACCGAGATCATCGACCGCTTTAAGAAGCACGAGGTCGACACCGGCTCCTCTGAGGTGCAGATCGCCATCCTCACCGAGCAGATCAACGTACTCACCGAACACCTGAAGATCCACAAGAAAGACCACCATTCGCGCCGCGGCCTGCTGCAGATGGTCGGCCGCCGCCGCCGTCTGCTCGACTACCTCCAGCGTGAGGACGTCGAGCGGTATCGCACCGTGGTCAAGGAACTGGGTCTCCGTAGGTAATAGAAGTTTGGCCAGCCCGGATACATTCGGGCTGTGGGGCGGAAAGAAGCGGCAGAGAAGAGCGAATCGGTAGGAACGGGGGCCAAGGAGGTCCCCAGACGGGAGCAAGAGAAGTGGCAAGTGGAGTAAGTAGGACAGAAGTAACGGTAGGCGGCAAGACGATCAGCTTCGAGACCGGCAGGTTGGCGAAGCAAGCAAGTGGCTCGGTGCTCATCCGCACGGGTGACACGATGGTGCTCGTGACGGCGGTAGTGGCCGCCAACGAGCGTAACGTGGATTTCTTCCCGCTGACCGTGGACGTCGAGGCGGGTATGTATGCGGCCGGCAAGATCCCCGGCGGCTTTATCAAGAAGGAAGGTAGGGCGACCGACCATTCCATTCTGACCGCCCGGCTCATCGACCGGCCCATCCGGCCGCTGTGGCCCAAGGGCTTCAACAAGGAGACGCACATCGTCGCGACTGTGCTCTCCGTGGACAAGAAGAACCCCTACGACGTGCTGGCCGTGACCGGCGCGTCGGCGGCCCTGTGTCTCTCCGAGGCGCCGTTCGGCGGCCCCGTCGCTGCAGTGCGTGTCGCCAAGGTCGAGGGCGAGTGGATCGTCAACCCGACCTATGAGGACCTCGAGCAGAGTCCCATCAACCTTGTCGTGGCCGGTACCAAGGACGCCATCGGCATGGTGGAAGCCGGGTGTAAAGAGGTCGACGAGGCGGACGTTATCGCAGGGCTGGAAGTGGCGCACGACGCCATCAAGCAGATCTGCGCCGCCATAGCCGCGTGGGCTGCTGAGGTGGGCGAACCCAAGATGGAGTTCGCCCCCAGGGTGGCCGACCCCGCTCTCGTGGCGAAGGTCAAGGCCCGCTACGGCGACCGCATCGTCGAGGCGTCCAGCGTGCTCGACAAGCACGGCCGCGCCGACGCTCTGGCCGTCCTCAAGCAGGAGGCCGTCTCCACCTGGCTGCCGGAAGACGCCACCGACGAGCAGATCGCCGAGGCCGTCAGCGTCTCCAAGGCCTTCGATGCTGTGGAGAAGGAATACGTCCGCAAGTCCATCGCCGTGGACAAGAAGCGGCCCGACGCCCGTGGCGTCGACGAGATCCGGCAGATCAGCTGTGAGGTCACGGTAGCTCCGCGTACGCACGGCTCGGGACTCTTCACACGCGGTCAGACACAGGTCCTTACCCTGCTCACCCTGGGCGCCGCCCGTGACGAGCAGCGGGTCGACGGCCTGGACATCGAAGAGTCCAAGCGCTTCATGCACCACTACAAATTCCCGCCCTTCAGCGTGGGCGAGACCGGTTTCATGCGCGGTCCCGGCCGCCGGGAGATCGGCCACGGAGCTTTGGCGGAGCGCTCTCTCGTCCCCGTCGTGCCCGATGAGGAGAAATTCCCCTACACGATCCGCCTGGTCTCGGAGACCCTGGAATCGAACGGCTCCAGCTCCATGGCCAGCGTCTGCGCCTCCACGCTCGCGTTGATGGACGCCGGCGTGCCGATCACCCGCCCGGTGGCCGGCATCGCGATGGGCCTCATCAAAGAGGGCGATGACTACGTGGTGCTCACCGACATCGCCGGGGTGGAAGACCACCTGGGCGACATGGACTTCAAGGTGGCGGGCACCGACCAGGGCATCACTGCGCTGCAGATGGACATCAAGATCACCGGTGTGACCTTCGATATCATGCGCGACGCTCTCGCCCGGGCCAAGAAAGCCCGCCTCTTCATCCTCGACCGCATCGCTGAGACCCTCAGCGGCCCGCGGACCGAGCTGTCCGACTTCGCGCCGCGCATCGCCACCATCCGCATCGACCCCGAGAAGACCGGCGCGGTCATCGGCAAGGGCGGCGAGACCATCCGCGGCATGGAAGCGGAGTTCGAGTGCACCATCGACGTGGCGGAAGACGGCCTCATCAAGGTCTTCGCCACCGACGGCAAGCTGGGCGACCAGTGCATCGAGCGTATCGGACTGCTCACCCGCGAGACTGAGGTCGGCGACATCGTCGAGGGCCGCGTGGCTTCCACGACCTCCTTTGGCGCCTTCGTCACGCTCAAGCCGGGCACCGACGGCCTCGTCCACATCTCGCGCCTGGCCGACCGCCGGGTAGCGACGGTGGAAGAAGTCGTCAACCGGGGCGACCTGGTGCGCGTAGAAGTGCTCGACGTGCAGATGCAGGGTGGCAAAGAGAAGATCAGCCTCAAGCTGCTCGAGAACCTTTCGAAGTCATAGGAAAGAAGGATAGTGTCTGTCGGCGAGTATCGGCTGGAGAACCTCCCCAACGGCCAGCGGCTGGTAACCGAGAAGCTCGACCACCTGAGATCGGTGTGTCTGGGGTTCTGGATCCCCGCCGGTTCGAGGGATGAGCCTGCCCGCCTCGAGGGCGCCACTCATTTTCTAGAGCATCTCCTCTTCAAGGGGTCGTCGAAGTACACGGCGGAAGAAGTCGCCCAGGTCTTCGACACCCTTGGAGGGGAGTTGAACGCCAGCACCTCCCGCGAGTACGTGGTGGTATACGGCCGCTTCCTCGACGACCAATTGCCCACGGCCCTGGACGTCATGGCCGACATGCTCATCACGCCCACCTTCGCCGATCTGGACCGGGAGCGGGAAGTCATCCTGGAAGAGATCGCCATGGTGGAGGACTCGCCCCAGGACCTCATCCACGATGTGCTGGCCGAAGTGGTGCTGGACGGCCATGCGCTGGCTCATCCCATCCTGGGCACCGTGCAGACCATCACCGAAGCCTCTGAGGAAGAGATCCGTGGCTATCACCAGCAGCGCTTCCAGTTCAGCGACATGGTGGTGGCGGCGGCCGGCAACGTCTCGCACGACGAGTTGCGCGAGCTGCTGCTGGAGCGGCAGCCGGCATCCACCGGCACCGAGCCCCAGAGGGCCGCGTCGCAGCCCGTGTCCAAGCCCTGCCGGCAGTTCGTGGAGAAAGAGACCGAGCAGATGCACGTCTGCCTCGGCGGCGTAGGTCTGGCCCGCGACGACGACCGGCGGTATCAGCTCTCCGTGCTCGACAGTCTGTTCGGAGGGTCGCTCAGCTCCCGGCTGTTCCAGGAGATCCGCGAGAAACGCGGCCTGGTCTACAGCGTCTACTCGTTCTCCAGCCTCTACCAGGAGACGGGGCTCACCGGCCTCTATTTCGGTTGCCGCCCGGAGCGTCTGGAACCCGTGATGGAGACCGTGGGGCGCGAGCTACAGCGCTTGGTGAAGGAACCGGTGCCCGCCGACGAACTGCAGCGGGCCAAAGAGCACCTCAAAGGCCGGCTGATCCTGGGCTTGGAGAGCACCTCCAGCCGGATGACCCGCCTCGGCAAAGGGGTACTCACCAACACAGAGATACTTTCGCTCGACGAGCTGGCCTCCCGCATCGAGGCGGTCACGCCCGAGCAGCTACTGGAGCTGGCCTCCCAACTGTACCGGCCGGAGAGGCTGTCCGTGGTGGGCATCGGCTCCGACCGCTCGCAGTTCGAAAGCGTGGTCCCCGTAGACTGCCTCGCGGCATTGGCCTGACGGGACGGGGAAAAGAGCACGGGATGACGGACGCGATCAAGATCCGGGTGGCCGTATGCGGCGCCTTGGGCCGTATGGGCAGCGCGACCTGCGTGGCCGTGAAGGCCGATGTTGAGCTGGAACTGGCCGCTGCCATCGACACCGGATTTGCCGGAGGCGCGGGCGCGCTGCTGGGCGTGGGTAGGGACTACGCCGACCTGGAGCAAGCCTTGGAAGAGGTAGACGTCGACGTGGTGGTGGACTTCACGGTCCCCGCGTCGGTGAAGGCCAACATCCTCATCTGCCTGGAGCATCGCGTGGCCGTCGTGGTGGGCACCACCGGCCTCAGCGCCGCCGACCTGGCCGAGATCGACCGGGTCACCGAGCAGCAGGACACGCCTGTGCTGGTGGCCCCGAACTTCGCCATGGGCGCTGTGCTCATGATGGAGTTCGCCAAGCAGGCCGCCCGCTACTTCAAGGCCTGCGAGATCGTGGAACTGCACCACGACAAGAAGCTCGACGCTCCCTCGGGAACGTCCCGGCTCACCCGCCTGCGCGTGGAGGAGACCTGGACCGAGTTGGGCATAGACAAAGAGGTCCCCATCCACAGCGTCCGTCTGCCCGGCCTGATGGCTCACCAGGAAGTGCTTTTCGGCGGGCTCGGGGAGACCCTGACGATACGCCACGACTCGCTCTCCCGGGATTCGTTCATGCCGGGGGTGGTCCTCGCCGTCAAACGCGTGCGTTCGCTGCAAGGACTCGTGGTCGGTCTGGAGAACATCCTTTAGGACTGCTGCGGCGCCATGCGCGGTGCGCGGGGCGGCGGTCATAGTCGCCATCTAGCGTACCGGAGGCATCGATTCGCAACGTGACTGAACAATCTCTCAAAGTCATCCCCCTCGGGGGATTGGGGGCCATCGGCAAGAACATGATGGTCCTGGAGTATGGCAAAGCCCTGCTCGTGATCGACGCCGGCCTGATGTTCCCCGATGACGACATGCTGGGCATCGACCTCGTCCTGCCCGACTACTCGTACCTCGTGGAGAACAAGGAGCGGGTGCTCGGCATCATCCTCACCCACGGGCACGAGGACCACGTGGGCGCCCTGCCCTATTTGCTGAAGGAAGTGGACACCCCTGTCTACGGCACTAAGCTGACACTCGGCCTGGTGAACTCCAAGCTGGGTGAGCACGGGCTGCAGGGCAAGGTGTCGCTCAACGAGGTCTCGAGCGCCAAGCCGTTGACCCTGGGACCGTTCACCCTCGAGTTCCTGGAAGTGAGCCACAGCATCCCCGATGGAGTGGGACTGGGCATCCATACGCCGGTCGGCACCATCGTACACACCGGTGACTTCAAACTGGACCAGACGCCCATCGACAATCGGCCCACGGCGATGCAGCGCTTCGCCGAACTGGGCAGCAAGGGCGTGCTGCTGCTGATGTCCGACAGCACCAACGCGGACATCCCGGGCTTCACCACGCCCGAGCGCACTGTGGGGAGGGCTTTGGAAGGCATCTTCGCCCTGGCGCCCGGCCGGGTGATCGTGGCTTCGTTCGCCAGCCACATCCACCGCATCCAGCAGGTGATGGATGTGGCCGCCAGCCACGGCCGGTCGCTGGCCGTCATCGGCCGGAGCATGGTGAAGAACGTCAATATCGCCCAGAACCTGGGCTATCTGAAAGTGCCCGACGGCCTGCTGATCAAGCCGCATGACATCGCCCTGCTGCCCCCGGACCGGGTGGCCATCCTATCGACCGGCAGCCAGGGGGAGCCGTTGTCGGCTCTGGCCCGCATCGCCTCGCGCGACCATCCTTTGGTGGACATCATCAAGGGGGACACGGTGGTCATCTCCGCGCGCGCCGTCCCTGGGAACGAGACCAGCGTATACCGCACCATCGACCGGCTGTTCGCGGCGGGTGCCCGGGTCATCTACGAGCATTCGGCGGGCGTACACGTGTCCGGCCACGCGGCGGCGGAAGAGCTCAAAGTGATGCTGAACCTGGTGCGGCCGAAATACTTCATGCCGGTCCACGGCGAGCACCGGCACATGCACTTCCACTCGGAACTGGCGACGGCCACGGGCATACCGGCCGAGAACGTGTTCCTGCTGGAGAACGGCGATGTGCTCGAACTGAACAAGGACAGCGCGGGCATCGTGGGCAAGGTGCAGGCCGGGATGACCCTGGTGGACGGATTCGCCATGGGCGACCTGCGCGACTTGGTGCTGCGCGACCGCCAGCACCTGGCCAACGACGGCCTCGTGATCATCGTGGTTGCGCGGAGCGCCCAGGACGGGCAGATCGTCGGCGACCTGGAAGTGGTCTTCCGCGGGTTCGCCCACGCCGGCGATATCGACGAACTGACCGAGAAGGCCAAGCAGCGGGTGATGGAAGCGCTCGCGGGTGAGGAACTCACCCAGGTG
>Ga0182021_10003451_pt1 | contig 18554 bp, 17 predicted proteins | sample 612E3MmetaG_FD_120493 | JGI IMG/M metagenome (GOLD analysis project Ga0182021, IMG submission 120493) | Permafrost microbial communities from Stordalen Mire, Sweden - 612E3M metaG (Illumina Assembly) | ecosystem: Environmental > Terrestrial > Soil > Wetlands > Permafrost | place: Sweden... | reverse complement strand
TGCCGGACATTAGGCAAGGCTTCTTTTGCATCAGGATTATCGTTACGGTTAGGCTGACCTGCCCATACAGTATTTTCATTGAGCTGAATTGTTTCTCGATAAGGGTTTCCGAATACCATAGCACCCAAACGGCCGTTCCCCACGGGTAATGCTTCAACCCATTGTTCAGCAGGTCTGTTGTACCAAAGTTTCAGCAGAGTATCGTTTTGGGCCGTTAAGTCCCATGTTGATAGTAGATTGTAGGTGAGAAACAGCAGTAGTGTTCTCATAAGATTGGTTTTTAGCGTCTGGGTTTGCAGTAGATCGTACGCTTGGCAGGGAGTCGTGAGCCGTTCTTTTCCTTGGCAGGTTCATGAGTTGCCACAGAGAACGAATCATTCACGAGAAGGACGGCTCACCAGTGAAACACGAAGAAGCACAACAGTTTTTTGACGAAGTCCATCGGTTGCATGGATTGGGTCAGAACAAAACCCAGATTGCCGAAGCTTTACATCTACGCCGGGCTACGGTGATCGATTGGCTCGGCCGTGAGGCGTATCAAGAGCATATCGCTTCTACAGCCCTTTGTGCGGTGGGACAATATGCCCCCCACGCTTCATTCAGTTGTTGGTCCCTGCTGAGGCTTCGGTCTATTCTTGCTGCCCTTCGGTCTGCCGGCTCTTTTCTTCTTGACTGTTTTCTTCCCGGTCTTCTTGCGCTTGGTGTATTTTCGCTTTGGCTCCGTAGTTTCAGAGCTCTTTTTCCGACCCCTTTTGCCTCCCGACATTCGCCCTTTTGCTATTTTCTCGCCTGGTAGCAGCAGTCCCATGTCTAGGAGCGCGGCAGTTCTCTCGGCAAGCTGAGCCACAGATTCTTTTGGTGCCTTGATCGTTATCGTTGCGCCGAATCGCTCCAGCATGTGTTCCGCCTCAGCCCTCACTTTCTCATAATCTACGGATGAACTGAGGAACTTCTGTTTATATTCGTCGATCGTGAGCGGCATAATTGGTACCTCCATTGATGATTGATGTTGCGAACTAGTCCCAGTCACTCGCGACAACTTATCTGCGCTATGACATTACCTTTCTTCTTCTTGCTCCCAAGACATGCCTGCCAGGTCAATATAGGAAATACTTCTGTTGTGCGAAACCATAGTGTCATCTTGGAGAGAGGATATTCTCTTGCAGGCTAATCTCCTCCTCCAATATTCCACAAGAGATGCAACATCATTTATCCATCCATTTTTTCTGATAAGTTGGTCTACAGGTATCTCCTTCTTCAGGATTTGTCTTTGCGACCTGGGACCTGGACCAAGAGCAGCTCCCGATTGTCTCTGATGATCCCGGAAGACGTACACCGATCCTCCGTCGCCCCTTCAAAACCAATGACTGGAAGGGGCGTACGGTTTTCCTGCGAAGTCAGCAGTAGCGCTTGACATCAGGAAGTGTATCTTCTGCCCTCAGCAAAATTCCATCCTTCGAGGTATGGACAATTCTTTTATGGTACGAACTGGAAACCCACTGCCTTCGGCAGTGGGTTTCCAGTTCGTAGTGAACTACTACCGTCAGAGGAGGTGGTAGTTCCCTCTTGGTCTACTCCGAACTTCAGTGTCCTTTCAGACCAGGAAAATCCGCTCGAGAATCCGCCTTGCTCAGTTTAGGCCACGAATATCCATACACCGCGATGAGCGCAAAGCAACCCAGTGGCACGAGGAAGCTGAAAGACATGTTATAAACGTCTCCGAGGTAACCCATGAACTTCGGCATGATCGCTCCACCAATGATAGCCATGACGATGAAACCTGATGCTCTCTTCGCCTGTACGCCAAGACCGTAGATACCAAGTGCAAAGATCGTTGGAAACATTATCGACATAAAGAAGAAGCTCAGAAACATGGCTGCAACCGAAACCCAACCGAGCCTCAGAATGACAATGGCGCAGAGAAAAACATTGGCGATCGCGTAAGTGCCCAGCACCCGATGCGCTCTCAATTTCCTCAAAATCGCCGCTCCCGTAGCGCGGCCAATCAGGAAAAGCGGAAATCCAATTGTACCGAGCAAAAACGTAGCCCCTTGTTCATTCACGTAGTGTGCACCTTCGCGCAGTATGGCGCGATCTTTAAAAAACCAACTACTTGATAGTCCGAGTGAAATTGAGGGCATTTCTTCAATTATATAGTTAATGAAAAAACTGAAAATGCCCGCTTGCGCCGCGACATACAGGAATTGAGCTGCGACTGCACCACCAAAATGCGGGTGTGACCAGATGGAACGCTTGACGTTGGCTGCAGTCGAGTCACTTAAGTGATACTCATCCTCAGTATTGAGGTCGGGGACGTTAGCGAAGTAGAAGACAACAGACATCACAAGGACGATGACTGCTACAGCAAGGTACGGAATGTAGAGTTGACCTTGGGCTACCTCTGAGCCACCTGCAGAATAAAAGAATACTCCCCCGACAATCGGTCCGAAAATCCAACCAATACCGTTGAACGATTGCGCAAAGTTGATACGCGCTGCGGCAAAGTGTTTTGGGCCGAGTACCGTAGTATAGGGATTAGCTACCGTCTCAAGAATTGTTAATCCCATTGCGATGACACATACTCCAAGCAGGAACGCCCAGAATGATGAAATATAGGTAGCCGGAACAAACCAGAATCCGCCCAGCGCTACGAGCAACAGCCCTGAAATGATACCTCCTTTATAACCGAGTTTGCGCGCCAGCCAGCTCGCGGGCATGGCCATCAAAAGATAGCCCAAGTAGTGCGCAAACTGGACCCACGCCGACTGTGCTTTCGTTAAATGCAGTTGATCCTGAAAGTGCTTGTCCATCACATCGATCATTCCGTTACAAGTTCCCCACAACAGGAACAGGGTGCTGACGAGGGCAAACGTGAATACGTAGTTTTTGCCATCCTCGGCTTTGAACATTTTGGATAAATCCATGATGACTCCCTTTGGTTTGGGCTATCTCCAAACTCCTGAGTGGGTAAATCTGCGGCATTCATGTCGTCTTCAGATGTCGGGCAACATCGCTGTGAGGATCTTGAGCCTGAGGTCCCTTTCGTTCCGAAGGCCGTGGGCCCGGCGTTGGATCACCCGGATCTTGTTGGTCAAGCCCTCGACGAAGCCGAGGGAGATCTTGCTCTCTCCGGGAGGCAGTGAGCGGCGATCCCCTCACTGAGCGGTCCTCACCACCGAACCAGTTGGGCCGGCGGACCTCCAGGTCGCTGACGATAATGCTGCAGGTGTGGCCTTTGCGAGAAGAGTTTTACAGTAACGTTTGAATCTTATCATTCTCAAAACCTGACTTTGATTTTGAGAGACCCGGCAATTTCACTCTCCGACGCAACGACAACGTAACCGCCGCCGCTGCCGGAGGTAGTTGCACCTAAATAGTCAGGGAAATATCTCGCTTCCATTTCTTTCATCACACAATCAGGAACAGTATATGGCAGCATCCTTTTCCAGGCGAGAAAAGTTCTTGTCATCGATTCGCCCAAACCTGCCGCATCCTTCCGAAGAATGCTTTTCCAGCATTGTTCGCCCGCATCGCCAAGCTCTTTTACATTGTTTATAGTGAGATTTTTCTCTTTGAGGGGATCATAGCCGGCCGGCCTTGGCTCCAGGGGAATCAAATGAATTATGTTTGAAAACCAATCGCAAATATCTTTGTCTCTTGTAGAATCTATTTGGCTGGGCCAATACTTGCCTTCATAGTAGAGACGGCTTATTCCCGGATTTAACAAACCGATGTGATCCTGTGAACCGGAAATATACTTTGAACCCGGAGGATTTTCCGCACCGAAGAGAATCCTTGCATTGGCAATTGGATTTCCGCATGGAGGGCTATTTCCCCAAACTTCAACAGCAACTTTTCTCGAACTTGTAGCCATGCCGGAACGGTCATTGAACTCAAGTGTGGGCCATAGTTGAGCAACGACAACGATGCCGGGATGAATTTCCGAAACCCACGGTTGGTCCATCCAACCGCCGGCTATACAGATTCTGTAAGGGAACTGTAGTTCCTGTTTTGTGGACGAACTCGCCCGCGCTGGAAGTCCCGGTTCTGGAATTCTTTCCAATATTATATATTCGATGCCGAGATTGTTGCACATTGCTTCTTTGTCGTGGGTATGACCATCCTGGTTCACGACGAATACATCGGGTTTGATTCGCTCAAGATCAGGTTCAAAGTCCAGCATACCCGAACCTGATGCAACAAAGGCATTCTCGACATAACGGACGGAGTTTACCATGTACACTCGCTCTTCTTGAGAAAAGTATGGAGCCTTTCCTTTCAACTGGCGAACATTCTCATCCGCACCGACAGCTACGAATAGCTTGCCAAACCGAGCGGCTGTTTTGAAGAAAGCAACGTGACCGGCGTGAATGAGGTCGTAACAACCACTTACGAGAACTTTTCTATCCATCAATGGAGTAGTTCCGGTTTTCTATGCTTCGTTGAATACTACTTTCTTTGAATTTGTTCCCTTGCTCTTGATCATTTCTTCATGTATCCAATCGTAGGTTTTTCTTAATCCATCTTTTAGCGGAATCGATGGTTCCCAACCAAGATATTGTTTGATCAAAGTGTTTTCGCTGTTCCTTCCGCGCACTCCCTTCGGAGCGTTAAGATCATATTTTCTTTCCAGCGTATAGCTCGCAATCGCTTCCACATAATCGACTAATTGGTTGATGGAAACCATTTCACTACTGCCGAGATTGATCGGTTCTGTTATAGTGCTGTACATGATATCAAGAACCCCTTTGATGCAGTCATCGATATACATGAAGCTCCGGGTCTGATGCCCGTCTCCCCAAATCACAATATCTTTTTTCCCCAGCATTTTCCCTTCAATGACTTTCCTGCAAATGGCCGCAGGAGCTTTTTCTCTGCCGCCATCGTATGTGCCAAACGGCCCAAACACATTATGGAATCGGGCAACACGTGTGAGCAACCCGAAGTCTTCGGTAAAATGGCGGCACATGCGTTCACTGAACAACTTCTCCCAACCATATCCATCTTCTGCGAGAGCCGGATAAGCATCGGATTCTTTAAGCCCGGGATTGTTGGGATCAGTCTGCTTTTCTCCGTTGTACACACAAGCAGATGATGCGTAAAAGAACCGGTCAATACCGCATTCCTTTGCCGCCATCAGCATATGCGTATTGATCAGCACACTGAGCATGCATGCTGCTTTGTGAGTCTCTATGAATCCCATACCGCCCATGTCCGCTGCAAGATTGAAGATCTCGTTACACCCATTCGCTGCTTGAAAGCAATTCTCTTTGATACGCAAATCGAGGACCATGTTTTCAACGCCGTCGTGAACTTGATACCATTTGTTCAGTGGCTTGATATCCACTGCGCGAACGTTATGTCCCATGGTGTTCAATGCTTTTGTTAAATGGCCGCCGATAAATCCGCCAGCTCCAGCAACAATGATGGTTTTCATAACTATATTCTCAATACTATTTTTTGATAATCGAATTATTCCAGATGAATTCTTCTTCTATTATAACGTTCCGGGGTTTGTTCTGCTTGGTGTTTTGCATCTCTTCGATAAGCACCTCCAACGCGACAGTCCCTAGTTTACGAGGATCTTGATGAATAATTGATAACGTAGGTGAAAACATCTGTGCGGTTTCGCTAAATCCGAATCCCATTATGCCGATATCTCGTGGAATGTCCATGCCGACTTCCTTTATGGCTTTGTATACGCCTAACGCCACGCGATCATTCACTGTAAAAACTATTTCAGGCATTTTCTTCGTCCGATATAATGTCATGAAGGAAGTGTATCCGTCCTGTATTTCAAATCCTGCTACAAGAATCCATGCCGGATCAATCTTCAATCCATTCTTTACTATGGCGTTCCTATATCCTTCACAGCGTTTCTGGCCGATGCTTACATTCGAATATCCCGCAAAGTGTGCAATGCGTGAGTACCCATTATTGATGATTTGATCAAGAGCATCGACAGCACCTATGCTATCATTAAATGTGACGCTCCTAAAATCGACTCCTTGTAATTGACGATCGAAGAATACAAATGGAATATTCCTCTTTTTCACTTCTTCGAAGACATGAGGATCAGATGTGCGCTGAGTAACACAGACGAGCAACCCGTCGACGCGCATGCCTATCAAACTCTGAATGTTGTATTGCTCATTCTGTTCGTTTTCTCTCGACACTGTAAGAATTGTATGGTAATGATGTTCCGAAGCAGCGTCGACCATGCTATCTACCGCATAAGAGAAGAAGCTGTTTTCCAGATCGGGGACAACAATTCCAATGGTCAGAGTCTTCTTTGAGGCTAAGTTCTTAGCGATGAGGTTGGGAGTATATCCCAATTCCTCAGCAATTTCTTTCACACGCCTTTTCATGTCAAGAGAGATATCGGGATGATCCCGAAGAGCTTTTGAAACTGTTACGCGCGAAACTCTTAGTCTATTCGCGATATCTGTTTGGGTGTAAAATGCCATAATGTGTTCCCTTACCCGATAACTTACTCGTGTAAGTAACGACTTGCTTTATTAAGAGTCAAGGAGAAAGAGTAGTCCCATTGAAGAGACTCTCTTGTGGTCAGAATTTGTAGTTATGCAACGGTCAGTGAGGGTAGGAGAAAATACCTGAGAAGGCCCAGGATGTAGTACGGCGACACCTGTCCAATACATCTTGTGGTGTAGAGAAACAAGGAAGATAGACGGGTCGCCCGATTGGTATTCAATTTGACAATTGGGTACTGATGAAATCATCTATATACTTCGTCATCCCCACGATATTCAAACCAATCGAACCGGGAAGCATTTTTGCAGGATCTCCCCTGTGAAGTCGCATAGAGAGCATACACACAGCCCACAAATCCTCCTGAAACTCTTGTGCTCAAGAATTTGGCGTCAACACTGTCCTTGAACAGGATCCACTTCTGAGGTTCATATGCATAAGAAAAGGAATACACGGATCCTCGAGCTTCTATTCTTAGCAACAATCCTTTGGTGATATTCTCATTCCCAATTTGTTGAGAAGTTATCAACTCCATCTGATCGTTAGAACTATCATTGTCAGAAGATTTGTAGAGCTGAATGACCGGTACATTTCCTTCCAATGATTTGCACAGGAAATAGAAATGCTTCTCGTTCTGGAAAACTACTAATCCAGCTTTTTCATTTTCTGTTTCCGGTACAAAGCCGATTTCAGTACTTGCTGACCCACAAAGATGCTGCTGCCGATAACCCAGAAAACTTGGATTACTATTTCCAGAACATGACTCGGGTCTTACCTGTATCGATAAAGAACCTGGCGTTTGTTGTAAATCGTACCATTGTTGTTTGGGCGTTCTCAAGAACATCCACTCACGGGATAGAATGCCGGTGTTAAATTCATCTCTCCATGTAAAGTTCCCGCTATACTGTCTCCCGGTGTCTTTCAGATTCAGCGGCAGGGGAAGTGGATAATGATACTGTACTTCTTCATTTCCTTTGGCGATGACGGGCCATCCTTCCTCCCATTTCACAGGAGCCAAAAAGGTCTCCCTCCCGGTATTGATATATCCTTCTTCAAACGGACGGTATGGCCTGCATCCCAAGAAGACTGCCCACCAACCATGAGCTTCCGTTTGAACAAGATCAGCATGACCAGTGCACGTAATAGCATTCTCTCTTTTTGGATTCAAGTGTCTTTGAGTCAAAATGGGATTCTTTTCGTAAGGGATATATGGACCATCAACACTCTTGCTTCTAAAGACGACTACGGAGTGTTGATCACCAGTCCCGCCTTCGGCAGCAATCAGGTAGTAATAGTCGTTCCTTTGAAAAAGATGAGGTCCTTCTATCCAAGCAGGTTTTTTCCCAATGTCTACGCCGCCATTGACCAGTATTTTCTCATCACCGATCACTCTAAGATTCTCGATGTCAAATTCGTGCATTCTCAACGTTCGGTGTCCGTCATAAAGCGGCTTATCGTCCGGAGGTATACTATTGTAGATGATGTATGCCTTGCCTCTTTCATCAAAAAACAGAGAAGGGTCGATGCCGTTAATCTGAGGAATCCAGACAGGATTGGACCAGGGACCAGAAGCTGATTTTGAAGTGACTATGAAATTTCCTCCAATATCAACCAACGTGCAAGTCACGTAGTACGTACCATCATGATACCTTATTGCGGGAGCATAGATGCCTCTAGAGACTCCCTGACCTTCCAAATTCAATTGTTCTGGCCTGTCCAGGACATGACCAATGAGTTTCCAATTCACGAGATCTCTACTTTGAAAAACCGTAATTCCCGGGAAGTAGGAAAACGTAGAGTTTACCAGATAATAGTCATCGCCCACTCTGCAAATGCTCGGATCAGGATAAAATCCAGCTAAGATTGGATTTGTGAACACTTTATCCTCCTGTGCAAACACAACAGAACATAGAATAACAAAGGAACATATGAGGAAGATCAATGGTCGCTTCATTTGGAATTCTCCTCTTGGTAGATCTAATGACAACCTTCCAGCGGTTCTCCCTACCATCCGGTTGAAAGGTGTCAGGTTGGAAGGTGAACAGATTCAATTGGTTAGCGTCGAACGAGAGCGCGGACTGCGCTTCCCGCATGGTACAGCGAGGACCCCACAGAGCGCAGACACGTTTCAATATTCCAGAGGCTCTCGCGGCAAGTGAGCTGCACGAACGCCAGACACAGAAACCGGTTCCAACAGAAGAAGCGCCGCACACGATACTCGCCCTTGTTGCTCTTGACGATCTGACGGAGCTCGCACTGGGGCACGAAGTCCACCAGCTGCGAAAGGACAGTTCCCCAAGATACATGCCATCGTCTCTGAAAAAGCGGCAGCGAAGGATTGGAACCCCGCCGCCAAGATACGACAGAGTTCAAGTCGATTGCAAGGCAAAACATCGCGCAACGCCTAAATGCCAAAGAACTTACAGCCACCGACAAAACCCTCAAGCGGGCAGTAATGATAGCAAGCAAAGAGATCAACACACATCAAAAACCTCTCAAGAGGTTCAATAGGCTTTTCACCAATACCACACAATGATTGAACGGTTTGACTATTCGAACAATTTGTATTAAACTCATGCTAGCGGCATCTCTTGTTCATGTGTCATTAATCAAATAGCAAAGTATGAAATGACATTGCTTTCGAATGTTATGTCTGATTTTTACAATTTGAACAAACTGACCTTTTTGAAATAACCGAAGCAAGAAATGAAAAAGATAACCATTGAGGATGTCGCCAAGCGAGCGAGAGTTTCGAAAGGAACTGTCTCGGCTGTTATAAATGCGAAGAAAACTGTCAAGCCGGCGACAAGAGATTTCATATTGGAAGTAATGAAAGAACTCAACTTCCGTCCCAATGGTGTAGCAAGAAATTTCAAAAGTGAAAACTCTGATAAAAGCATTGGAATAATCATCAAAGATATAACTTATCCTTTCTACACTGCGATAGCAAAAGGTGCAAGCGAATATGCAAACAGCAAAGGATATTCCGTCATTGTTTCCAGTTCGGATGATAGCAACGAATGGGAAAAGAATCTATCCCGTCTTTTCTCCACGAAGGATATCAATGGTATCATTATCGCTCCCATTGTGGAAGGCACAGCTGAAATAGAACATCTTTTTAGACTAAAGATGATTAATTATCCTTTTGTCTTATTGGAAGATGTTAAGGGAATACAAGCAAATGTTGTGGCAATTGATAACAAAAAGGCAATAAAGAGAGCGGTGAAATATTTAATAGACAGCGGCCACAAGAAAATTGTGCACTTTGCAGGACCTCCACAGTCATCACATACGCAAGAACGTATGGAAGGATTCCGTTATGCTTTCAGTGAAAGCACGTTAGTCTTCAAGAATGACATGATTATCTCGGTGGGATCTCATTTTAAAGAATGTTTCGACAAAGCCCTCGAATATTTCAAGAATAGAAACCGCGATAATTTTCCGACTGCCATAGTCTGCTTCAATGATCAACAAGCACTTGCGGTTATGCTGGTATTGAAGGAACTCAATATTCGAGTACCCGACGATATATCTATTATTGGCAACGATGATATTTATTATGCGAAAATGTATCCAATTCCCCTGACAACAATAAGGGCACCTCAAGAAGAGATTGGAATGATGGCTGCAGAAATTTTGATCCGCAACATTGAATCTCCGACAATCTTGCCCACTGAACGAGTTATCCTGGAGACAGAATTCATTGTCAGACAGTCATCGAGGGTCCTGAGCACCTGATCGTACCTGGAAGCAGTCAAGTGTATTCGTTTCAGTATTAAGTGCTCGGCAAGCCCCGTTGTGGTCACATGGTCTACCGGATATTCCAGAGCAAGAAGTCAGGTTCTCCGATCAACCCCCCCCAATGTGGTTCCCGCCAGAGTCAACCGAAGCTCCCAATCTGCCAAGCCTCGACTGTGCACGTCTCCCGTCTCTGCGTTGGATTCTCCGTTCATCGATGACCGTCCAGCTTGGTCAGATAGTACACAATGTCCAAGCCAAAGCTCCTCGATCGCGGGCCTGCGCGATATGAGCCGGTCGAAATCTTTCCAATCGGCCTTTGCACACTCGTCCATTCGAAATCATGGGCCTGCGCCCGCCACCCAACTGCGGGATCAAGGTCTGACTGAGGTGGTTCCATGCGCGATTCAATGCCCACACTCGTATGGACCGCGACGTTGTCGGCCTGGGGCTCCTCACAAACATCGTCGAAGCTTCAAATCCACGCTCTCCCATGGGGCGCGACAGACGCAGATTTGTTCCGACTCATCCAATACCTTGACTCCCTCCCAGGCTCGTTCTCGTGTTCAATGCACTGGAATATCGTAGAACGGTTGCCGCCATGGAACTGTTACTAATGATGAACATCGAATCATTGCAGGCTGGATCAGGTTATTCACGGGAAAGGAGACGCGAATGCAAAACGATCATTCATCCAAACCCAGGGGCCTCCCCGCTGCTACCGTGGCAAAGGTCACAGAACTCATCAACTATCAGAACGGCGCGGTGGTGAGCCGTGAGATCATCAAGATGCCGGGGGGCAATGTCACTCTCTTCGCATTTGACAAAGGTGAAAGCCTCACCGAGCACACATCGCCGTTCGATGCGCTTGTCCAGGTCCTGGACGGTGCCGCAGACATCACCATTGCAGGCGTATCACATCGCGTCCAGGAAGGCGAGATATTCCTCATGCCCGCTCACCAGGCGCATGCGCTCATGGCGACGGAGCGTTACAAGATGATCCTCACAATGATCAAGTGAAGTGATCATGCGATCGGCAGACAGTCTCCGCCCGAAACCCCGGTGCTCTTAAGCAAAGAAACACGCGAACTCTTCTTCAGCCGGCAGCACACAAATTCAGGCCAGCCGATTGATATGACCCTGGGGCGGCACATCGGCTCCTTTGAAAGCGAGCGATTCTATTTCAAAGAGGGGGGAGGCGGGGGTTCCCATGCAGAAATGAGGATCTATCCCGGCCGCGCCCTGGCAACCGTCATGATGGTAAATGAAACCAGCTCAGCATGCACCGGGCTGCAGGGCAGGTTGGATAGAGAATTCGTCCTCTGATTGAACCTCAATTGTTCTGTATGACCCGTCGGCCGACCGGCTCTTCCGGCACTCCATTCTCCTCAATCTGGACCCCCATACGGCAACCCGATCCACCCGGCTCTCTGCTGGCGTCTGACAGCACGCTTGTTCCCGTTGAAGGTTTGACTACGTCGATCCATTGCCTGTCATTTGGACCTGGCCGCACCGCTGGCAGGAGTTCATTCCCGCATATCGGAATGCTATTCCCGCAGTAAACATGAAGAAACATTGTGAAAACAACCTTGGAAATGCCGGTTCCGGAACTCAACGCCTGGCACTTCTTTTGTTGATCCTCAAGTCGTCATTGCAGTGACCACGGAATTCTCCCGGGAATACCCGGAAGGATCGGGAGATGCACTACCGGTATTCAACTTTACTGACATGTAGGATGCTCAAAGGAGGGCCACAAACAGGCCGCACCTCACTGTTGAACGGGTCCTGGCCTCCTTTCTGTCGACAGGAAAATGGTCTTTTCGGACTCTGTTCGTCCTCCGGAAACCCAGGCAGCGTTCCGGCGGTCAGGAGTCTCATAATCGTTTCATCATAACTTTCCTGAGGAGGGTGGTACATGAAGAAGCTCTATGCCTGGTGTGTTCTCATCGGACTCGTCGCGCTGAGCTCGGTGGCTGGCGCTCAGCCTGCAATGACTCCGCCCACGCCAACGGCGCTCAAGGCGGCGTTACACCCTGCCGGCATCTATTCCTTCGACAGACTTGAGTGGTCGGCAACACCCGGTCCCTGGTTTTTCCGGGTCTTCCGGGCTGTCGATGATACAGGACGTTTTCATGCGATGAATGTCACCGACATGCGCCGGTATGATGATTACTTGATCCGTCCGGGACACACATACCATTACTTTGTTGTGTCCTTCACCTGGATAGACAGCGCCCTGATGGAAAGTGCTCACAGCGATACCGCATCGGCGAGGTTCCCCAGCCAATCCGAACACCCCCATGGAGTCATCTCGGGGATGGTGACAGACAGCGTCTCAGGAAAACCCGTTCCTCTTGTCCGCGTGCAATTCTACCGGAGATCTCTGGAATGGCCGTTCATCCCTGAGGTCTGGACTGACTCAACGGGTCAGTACCGTGCGACTCTCGATACGGGGACGTATCTCATCCGTGCCATCCCCTGGCTCGCCACTGCCAGGGCTCCGCAGCTTGAACCCCAGTGGTACAATAATGCGGGGTCGGCGGCACAAGCTACCCCCGTTGCTGTGGATGACAGTCAGCAGGTTACTGCCGACTTCTCTCTTCACCGCGTTGTTCCCCCTGCCACTGCCACCATCAGCGGAACAGTCCGTGACACGGCAGGCAATCCGCTCAAGCTGGCGAGGGTTGTAATCGTCCGAACCTTCCAGGATCTGCGGATGGAGGCCGGGATGGGCAACGGCTCCCCCGATAACGATGAGGACATGGATATCGACGATTTGGGCTTCGTGCGGGGCGTTGCGTGGGCCGGATGGACCGATTCCACCGGGAGCTATCAGGCGCGTCTCCTTGCCGGAAGAGCCTATACTACCGCTTCAGTGAAAAAGTTCTACCTCCCCCAATTCTTCATGAATAAGCGGAGTGAGGATGAGGCAAACATCATCAGGCTTACCAGGGACACCACCGGAATCGATTTCAGCCTGAGCCCGCTTCCGGTGATCAACAACAGCGTCGCCGGAATGGTCATGGATTCCACCGGAACGGGCATACCCTCGCGGATCATCCTGATTCCCAAGCGTTATCAGAAGGCCCCGCTTGTGGTCCGCTTCACACACACAGACTCCACCGGCGCCTTCAGCCTCGCGTCCGTCCGCACGGGGGTCTATGTTGCGCTGGCGATCCCTTACGGAAATTTCGCGCCGGCCTTCTATAAGGCGGGCGCATTCGGCGTCATCAGGTGGAAGAATGCCGACACGATTGATGTGCATGGAAACGTCACGGGCATTGCAGTTGGTGTCGTGCCGGTTCAGAGCACTGGTGTAGCTTCCGTTCATGGAACGGTCAACACGACCCAGCCGCTCCTCTACAAGACCTCTGGCTCCGCCAGTACGGCAGCTAGCTCACCTCTTCCGGGCAGCAATGTCTACCTCCAGGACAGTCAGGGGAATATCGTGGGATACGGACTTTCGGATGACAACGGCGGATTCACCATGGAGAATGTACCGGCCGGGAGTTTCACCCTCACCCTCGAAAAGGCCGGCTATGCGAGCGCCTCAATGCCCGTTGGGGTTGCCCTCGGAGGTTTCGACATCCCGGTGTCAGGCTTGAACCAGGACCCGGAAAACACGACTTCGGTGAGCGAAACCGGCGGCGTGGCAACCGAGTTCCGGCTTGAGCAAAATTATCCGAACCCGTTCAACCCTTCGACAGTGATCCGCTATGCCCTTCCTTCGGCGGGCCAGGTGACCCTGAAGATCTTCAATGTCCTGGGCCAAGAAGTTCTCACTCTGGTGAACGGGTACCAGGCAGCTGGAACATATTCTGCGGTTATGGACGGTCGCGGCCTTGCTTCCGGCGTGTACTTCTACCGGCTTGAGGCTGCAGCGCACGTTGACGTAAAACAGATGGTCTTCGTGAAATAGGTGAAGACCCGGCGGTCCTTCCCCGGTCGAAGCATGAGGGAAAGGGCTTCCTGTCTCCAGACTCCTTACCGTGGCGTACCCTCGGCAAGGCGCGAAGTGAGGAGCCGACAGACAACCGGCAGTTGGTCAACTCCGGGCGACCAGTGGGCATTTTCCAGCGGCCGCGAAGCCCAAGAGAAACGCCTCCTGTCTTCTTTTATTGACAGGAGGCGTTTCAGCCTCTTTCGCAATCGGGCGATGTGATGCCACGGAAGGGCCCGGACTCCATGCCCATCAGACAACGTCCAGGCCGAAGAGGATCAGAACAAAGCTTCGGATCTGAGCGTCCTTGCGCTGGTCAGTTGCAGCAACATGCGGTCTGACAAGCTGTTCGATATCTCACGGCTGCCTGCGAGTATTTCTTCAGTAGGACTTCAGTAGATCAGATACCTGTTGCACGGAAACGACCACCTTGCCCGTCGTTGTTCCGGACTGAAGAAGGCGCACAGCTTCCTTCAGACGGTCAAACGGGAGCACCACTCCAACATGAGGGTTCGGAAGCTGCAGCGCCTGAATCTCGCCGAGGAATCGACTCAGCATGTCGGCCCGGTCGTACAGCCAGATGAGGTTGAAGCCCAGAATCGATTTGTTCGACTTAATCAGCGTGAGGGTGTGGTAACGGGGCATTGCCAGAAACCGCCTGGCCAGCATGAGAAAGTCCGGCGTCGCGCGATGCGAGGCAAACTCCGAGATGCCGTATGCGACAAGTCTGCCCGAGGTGGCCAGCATCTCGAAGCTCTGCTTCTGGACCTTCCCTCCGATTGAATCAAGAACGAGGTCAAGTCCCCTCCCTTCCAAGGCAGCGCGGAGATCATCCGGAAAACGGCCACCCCGCAGGATGACCGCATCACAGCCTTCCTCTTCCGCCAAGTGGACCTTGGAGGTGCTTCCAACCGTGCCAATCGTGTATGCGCCAAGAAGCTTCGCAATTCGGACCGCATAGATCCCGACGCCTCCCGCGGCACTATGGATAAGCACTGTTTGATTTGGCTTCAGGTTTCCGAGCGTGAACAGCGCGTAGTACGCCGTAAGAGATTGGACGATGAACGAAGCGCCTTCCTCGAAACTCCATCCGGATGGAATCGGCAGGACATATCGCTCATCAATGTTGAGGCGGCTGGTGTAAGCCCCGAACCGGATGGAACCCATGACACGGTCGCCCACCCCTACCCGGGTCACGTTCTTCCCACAGTCAACGACCACGCCGCTGAATTCAATTCCGGGTATGCAGTTGTTTCTGGGGGCGGCCCCGTATAGCCCGAGGACGGTGAAGACATCGGCGAAATTCAGTCCGATGGCCTTGACGGCTATGGCGATTTCGCTCGCGGCCGGTGGTCCTATCTCGTCACTCACCAGTCGCAATCGATGGAGCGATCCGGTCCGGGAAAGTCGATACGATGAACGTTGCATGGGGTGGTGCGTTCCTGAAAAAGGCCATAATAGAGGAAGGATCCATCATGTGCAAGAAGAAACAAGAAACCAGTGTGCGAACAAGAAACATGCGCCATACTCGAGTGATCTTCACACACGTATGATCCTCCGCGGTCCGGTTCGTTCACATCGGCATTTTCAATGCTCCTGGTGCATATCCCTGCAACCAGTCGGACGATACTCCCGTACAATGCTGAAACAGTGGGTTAAAACCTGCTTTGAGAATGGACGCAACGTTGAGCAGGTTTGGACTGCGCTCCCCTCGATGCAAACGAATCTCTCGTGAACGGTTGTCAATCCACCAGGAGTATCCGATAGACCGCAACGAGTTCATGAACGTGGCAGCCAGGGCGGGATTGGCGTCGGTGCGCTTGGCCGTTCAGGAGAGGCTCAGTTCCTGATTCTAAAGAGATGCAAGATGAGGTCCATCTTCCTGACCCTTTAGGGAATATGCAGCATCGCATAGACAGGGTCAACCTGTACCTTTCCAATCAATCGAGGAACTTCCATGAAAAAGAATATGGGTGTTGTCGACCGGACCATCCGTACCGTCGGGGCGATCGTGATAGGTATTCTCCTCATTAACGGGACGATCAGCGGAGCGTGGGGAGTAGTGCTGGGCATTGTGGCAGCAGCGTTCCTGCTTTCCAGCGCCTTCGCCCGCTGCCCCCTCTATGTACCCTGTCATATCAGCACGCGAGGCAAAGAGACCCCTGTCGCATCGAAAGTCTGAGGAGACCAACAGAGCCCTTGATGGTCCCCCTGCGCCGCTCGGCATCCGAGCGCACGTCAAGAAGGAGAGCGTTACGAGATGTGACAAGTGTGTCGACCTCCGATGCGTTATACTGCTTGAGCGAACGGGATTGCAGCGCCTTGCGCACGTACACGAGGATCAGCAAACCTCCGATCACGTAAAAAAACAGCTGTGGCTCCATGGAGATGTCTTCCTCTGTTGCGTGCCGTTCCCTCAGGAAACGGAAATGGTCCCGGCTGTCCTGGTATCCTTGCACGCCGGCTCGATTCTGTACGAATGCGTAATGTGGACTGAGTCCCGCAGCATGGCCGAAACCGCGCAATATTTGGTGGTCGAAAGCTCTATCGCACGTTCCACGTCTGACGTTGCGATGCCGTCTCCCCGGAACACATATTCAAGGTGTATATCGGTGAACACTTGCGGGTGCTCTTCGCGGGTATTGGCAGTAATACGCAGTTCGAACCCCTCAAGGGGGACCCTTTTCTTCTTGAGAATGGGGATGACGTCGCTTGCCGTGCAGCCCCCGAGGGCAAAAAGGAGTAGCTCCTTGGGCCGTGCCCCGGCATCGTTCCCCTCGAAGCTCTCTGCCCCGTCCATGACCACCCAGTGCTTTGAATCTGCTTTTGCCACGAACGTGATACCCTGGACCTGTTTGACAATAGCCTGCTTGGTAGCCATTGCGCTGTCTTTCAATGTGATTGGGGTCAGCGAACATCTCCGAGCATATGATGCATCAGAGAGGGCAAAAGAGGCGGCCTCTTAAATAATTGTGACTTCTGAACCGGGGTGATGAACCGGCTCTCCGCCCAGGGTCCCGGTTGTATCTAGGGGTTTTTTGGAGTATCATTGCGGTCAGGAAATCGCAATCCAGTGCCCCACGGCGGATGACCGTGCAACAACGCATTTCGGCGATCCAGGGACCGGAGAGAGGTCGATCCGCCGGTCTCATGTTGAAGGGCATTGCCCCCAGGCCCTGCGAGAGTCCATCTACCTCGAACTCAATCTGCTTCATTCCACACCTTCCATGCAGTCGACACTGTTCGCCGGAAATCTTTCCTTGGGGAATGCCGTGCGACGAGCCATGCTAGAGACGTCGAGTGCAGGATCCTGGCGGACTGCCTGTCGCTGGTAGAAGATGCCAGACGGTGGTGGGGCAGAAAAGCCTCATTGACGAAAAACGGAGGATAGTCCAGTGAAGACCGCGAAGCTGTGTTGCGCAATGCTGCTGTTCGTCTTTGCTATCGTGACGCCCCTCTTCGCCGGCGGCGATTCCGTTCGTCCGGTTACGGCATCCCCTTCTCCCGAAGCGGTCAAACTCCTGCAGTACCTGTATGAGATCTCCGGCAAGCATACGCTCACGGGTCAGCATTGTGTCCCGCTGGTCGGTTCGACACGACTGGCCGGCGTGCAGAAAATGACGAACCGGTACCCTGCGGTATTCGGACAGGATTTCGGCTTTAGCCAGCCGGGAACGTGGGACGGGATCAACTACCGCCAGCAGCTTGTGGATGAAGCCATCCGGCGGAACAGCGAGGGATTCATCATCACGATCATGTGGCATGCGGTGCGCCCGATCGAAGAGGAACCGGTCGACTTTCAGCAGTCCATCCAGGGGAAGCTGACGGACGAACAATGGCATGACCTCATCACGCCGGGCACCACCATCAATGAACATTGGAAGGCACAGGTTGATGTGGTCGCCTGGTTCCTGAAGCAGCTGCGCAACGCCGGGGTCCCCGTCCTCTGGAGACCGTATCATGAAATGAACGGAGACTGGTTCTGGTGGGGGAAGAAAGAGGGAGAGGATGGCTACAAGAAACTGTACCGTATGCTCTACGACCGGCTTGTGACCTTCCACGGGCTGAACAATCTTCTCTGGGTGTTCGATGCCAATGAGATTCGGGAGAACATCGATCCTTATGACAAGTATTTCCCCGGACAGGACGTCGTCGATATCCTCGCGACGGACGTCTACAGAAACGGCTTCGCCCGGGCCGATTACGACAGCCTGATTGCGCTGGCCGGCGACAAGCCGATCGCGCTGGGAGAGGTCGGAGCCATTCCGACTCCGGAAGTCCTCCGCAACCAGCCTCGATGGACCTGGTTTATGGCATGGGGCGAAGGAAGTTTTGGACCACAGGGTTTTCAGGCAATGCGCGCGGTGTACCAGTGCGATGAGGCTCT
>Ga0182021_10003450_pt1 | contig 18555 bp, 18 predicted proteins | sample 612E3MmetaG_FD_120493 | JGI IMG/M metagenome (GOLD analysis project Ga0182021, IMG submission 120493) | Permafrost microbial communities from Stordalen Mire, Sweden - 612E3M metaG (Illumina Assembly) | ecosystem: Environmental > Terrestrial > Soil > Wetlands > Permafrost | place: Sweden... | reverse complement strand
TGCATCACGTTCTCGATGCTCTTCGCGGCCGGTGTGCGGCTGCCGACCCTGGCGAGCTCGGGGTTATTTGTCCTGGCCGTCGGCTCTTTTCTCGCGCTGTCGGCCACCTACAGGCGCGACCGGCTGCTGTCGTTCGTCAACCCGTTCGCACACGCGTCGACGACCGGGTACCAGGTCGTGCAGTCTCTGGCGACCCTCGGGCTCGGTGGTGTGACCGGGAGCGGCGTCGGTGCCTCCGTCACGCCATGGGGCTACCTGCCGAACGCCCATACGGACTTCGTCTTCGCCGTCATCGCCGGCAACCTCGGCCTCGTTGGGGCCCTAGTTGTCCTCGCCGGCTTCGGAGCCTTCGGCTGGGCGGGCTTTCGCATCGCAGCGCGCGAAAGGGACCCCTTCGCCCGTTTCGTCGCCATCGGCGTCACCTGCTGGGTGCTCGCCCAGGCGGTGATCAACATCGGCGGGGTCGTCGACGCCTTGCCGGTGACGGGAATCCCCCTCCCGTTCATCTCCTATGGTGGAACCTCGTTGGTCCTCGTGCTGGTGGCGGCCGGGCTGCTGTTCGGGATCGCCCGGCGCCAGAGTGCAACGGCGAGGGCGTAAGGATGGGCGCGTGACGCCTTCGCGGGACGGCCCGGCACGCACCTTTGCGCTTCTCACCGGCGGAGGCACTGCCGGCCATGTGCAGCCAGCCCTGGCCGTGGGCGAGGCGCTGGTCTCCCGCGGCCACGAGCGCTCGAGCGTCCGTTTCGTGGGCTCGAGGCGCGGCATGGAACGAAGGCTCGTGCCCGAGGCCGGCTTCGAGGTCACCCTCCTTCCCGGGAGGGGCATCCAGCGTCGCCTCACGTTCGAGAACGCCGGCGCCGTGGGCGGTCTCCTCCTCGCGTGCGCTCTGGCATTCCGGATGCTGCTTCGGCGCCGGCCGCGCGTCGTCGTGACGGTGGGCGGGTACGCCGGCCTTCCTTGCGCCGTCGCCGCCATCATGCTGCGGGTGCCCCTCGTCGTTGTGAGCTACGACGCCGTGCCCGGGGCGTCGAACCGTCTCGTGGCGCGCTTTGCCCGCAAGTGTGCGGTCGCGTTCGAGGGCACGGGACTTCCGCACCAGGTCGTGACCGGGGCGCCGCTGCGAGAAGCGGTGCTGAAGGCCGACCGCAGCCCCGAGGGTCGTCTCGAGGCCCGCGGGGCCATCGGCGTGCCCGCCGGACGCTTCCTTCTTGCCGTCGCGGGAGGCTCGCTCGGCGCCCGCCGCCTGAACGAGGCAGCTTTGCAGCTGGCCAGGAGCTGGGCCCTGCGCGGCGACGTCACGATCTACCACGTGGCCGGGGAGCGGAACCTCGCCGGCACGGCGTCGCAAGCAGCGGGACTCGGTCTCGGGCCTTCGAGCCCGATCAGGCCCGGACTCGACTACCGCCTCGTCGGATACGAATCTCAGATGCCGGCCCTCCTCGCCGCTTGTGACATCGCGATCTGCCGGGCAGGCGCCTCGACCGTGGCGGAGTTGGCCGCCATCGGGACGCCGAGCCTGCTCGTCCCCTTGCCGGGCGCGCCGCACGACCACCAGACGCGCAACGCCGAGGCCCTCACCAAGCTCGGTGCGGCCGTGCTCGTCCCGGACGGCGACTGCACGGCCGAACGGCTCTCCGAGATCGTCGAGTCGCTCCTCGCGGAGCCTGAGCGCCTCTCGCAGATGGCCGCGGCAGCCGCGGCGGCCGGTCACCGCGACGCGGCCGACAAGGTGGCCGCGCTTGTCGAGTCTGTTTCCGAAGGTGCCGCGTGACTGCCGGGCGCGGGCCGCACTTCGACCTGAGCAGGCCGCTTCGCGTGCACGTCGTCGGGGCGGGCGGGGCCGGGATGAGCGCCATAGCGGCGGTGCTTGCCGCCATGGGCCACCACGTCACCGGCAGCGACATCAAGCCCTCACCGCCGCTCGAGCAACTCGCCTCGCGCGGCGTCGAGGTCGTCATAGGACACCGGCCGGAGAACGTCGCCGGGGCGGATGCGCTCACCTATTCCACGGCCGTGCCGGAGCAGAACGTCGAGATCAGAGAGGCCCGCCGTCTCGAGATCCCGGTGCTGACGCGCGCCGAGATGCTGCAGGCGATCGTGGCGTTGCGAAGGACCGTGGCCGTCGCCGGGACCCATGGCAAGACGACGACGTCGTCGATGCTCGCCCTGGTGCTGGTCGAGGCCGGATTGCACCCGAGCTTCATCATCGGTGGCGAGGTGAACGAGATCGGGACGAACGCCGCCTGGGACTCGGGCGAGCTGCTCGTCGTCGAAGCCGACGAGAGCGACGGGACCTTCCTGCAGATCGCCCCGGAGATCGGAATCGTGACCAGCGTGGAGCCGGACCATCTCGAGCACTATGGGAGCGTCGAAGCCCTCGAGGCCGCTTTTGGGACCTTCCTCGGCCAGGTGGGCCTGGCCGTGGTCTGCGCCGACGACCCCGTGGCAGCCTCGCTCGCGCCCGCCTCCTCGGTGACCTACGGCTGTGCGCCGGGCGCGACGGTGCGGGTCGTGGGAGTCGAGTCGGGCCGCAACGACCTGAGCTTCGAGCTGCTCGACCGCGGCGAGAGCCTCGGCCTGTTCGAGCTGCCCGTCCCAGGGCTCCACAACGCCCTCAACGCCGCCGGCGCCGTGACCGCCTCGGTCGAGCTCGGCATCGACCCCGAGCACGCCCGGCGGGCCCTCGCCCGCTTCGCCGGGGTGGCGAGGCGGTTCGAGTTCCGGGGGGAGCTGGGCGGTGTCACGTTCGTCGACGACTACGCCCACCTGCCCGGCGAGGTGCGCGTCGCGCTGCGGGCCGCCCGAGGGGGCGCCTTCGGGCGCATCGTGTGCGTCTTCCAGCCGCACCGCTACTCGCGCGTCGCCGCCCTCGCGCCCGATTTCGCGGACGCGTTCCAGCAGGCAGATGTCGTGGCGGTGACCGACGTCTATCCCGCCGGGGAGCTCCCCAGACCCGGGGTGTCGGGCCGGTTGGTGCTGGACGCCATCGTGCGCGCCCATCCCGGGGCCGAGGCGGTCTATGTTCCGAACCGGGAAGATCTCGTCACCTATCTGCGGGCGACATTGCGTCCTGGGGACCTGTGCATCACGCTCGCCGCCGGCGACCTCACGAACATCGCCTCCGAGCTCGCCGGGAACGGGCTGCGGTGAGCGCCGTCCTGCACCATGAGCGCTCCGCGGCAGTGGAGCTGGCAGCCGAGCTCCTCGGGCCGCTCGCGACCCGGGAGCGCCCGATCGGCGAGCTGACGACATATCGGGTCGGGGGTGCCGCCGCCCTCTTCTCCGAGCCGGACAGCGTCACGGCGCTCGAGCGGCTCGCCGAGGTCGTCGGCGCCACGCATGTCGCCGTCCTTGTCATCGGCAAGGGGTCGAACCTCCTCGTCGCCGACGCCGGGTTCGACGGGCTGTGCCTGCGGCTCGGCGACAGCTTCGCCGAGATCGAGATCGCGGGCGACCGCGTCCGGGCCGGCGCCGCGGCCGCCTATCCCGTGCTCGCGCGGCGGACGGCGGCTGCCGGCCTCACGGGCCTGGAATGGGCTGTCGGCGTCCCTGGCTCGGTCGGCGGCGCGGTCAGGATGAACGCCGGCGGGCACGGGGCCGAGACCGCGGATCGCCTCACCGCCTGCCGGATCGTCGGCCTGAGGGGCGAGGGGGAGCGCGTCGTCGACGCGAGCGCCCTCGAGCTGTCGTACAGGCACTCCTCGCTCGGCCCCTACGACGTCGTCACCGAGGCGTCCTTTCACCTCGAGCCTGGCGACGCCGTCGCCTCGACAGCTCGGATCTCCGAGATCGTGCGCTGGCGACGAGAGCACCAGCCGGGCGGCCAGAACGCGGGGTCGGTGTTCACCAATCCTCCGGACGACGCCGCCGGTCGCCTCGTAGAGGCGGCCGGCATGAAGGGTTTCCGCGTCGGTTCGGCCGCCGTGTCCGACAAGCACGCCAATTTCATCCAGGCCGACGAAGGGGGATCGGCGGACGACGTGAGACGGGTCGTGGAGCAGGTTCGCGCGCGAGTCGCCGAGCGGCTAGGAGTCGAGCTCCGGACCGAGCTGCGCATGATCGGATTCGAGGAGGGACCGTGACCGACCCGAGGATTCAAGCAAGGCGCGTGAGCGTGGAGCGCGAAAAAGGGCACCGCCGGCTGAGCATCCTGTTGTCGGTCCTGGCTGCCGCCGGTCTCTCGGCCGGGGCGCTCGCGATCCTGCACACGTCGTTGTTCGGCGCGCGCACGATCGTCATCGCCGGGGCGGTTCACACTCCGAGAGCCGAGATAGTCAATGTCAGCGGTCTACAAAAGGCACGACCGCTCCTAGACGTCAACGCCGGGACCATATCGAGGCGCCTCGAGCGACTCCCGTGGGTTGCGAACGCCACGGTCCGCGTCGAATGGCCGTCGACAGTGGCGATCGCAGTCGTCGAACGGGTGCCCGTCGCGACGGCCCGGCTTTCGCGTGGCGGCTACGCCGTCGTCGACTCCACCGGCCGCGTGCTCGCAGATCAGGCCACGCGCCCGATAGGGCTCCCGCTCGTTGCTCTCGCCGTGAGCTCATCGCCGCCGGGCGCCTCGCTCGGGGCGTCGGCTCAGCCGTTGCTCGAGACTGCCGCCCAGCTCCCGGTGGCGCTCGTGCCTCGCGTGCGGGAGATCGTCACCGGCGCCGACGGCGTGGTCTTGCGCCTAAAGGGCGGGATGAGGGCGGTTATGGGCGATGACCAGGCACTTGGCGAGAAGTTCATCTCGCTCGCGACGGTGCTGGGGAAGGTGGATCTGGCCGGTGTCGGCTCGATCGACCTCCGGGTCGCGACGGCCCCGGTCTTGACCCCCCTGGTCAGCGCCTCTAACGTTCAATAAAAGGGTGATGGCTGAGATCGCCCGCGACGAGATCGGTGCTGAGGGGTGATCTTCTCGCCGGGGTGGTTCGCGTAGCCGACCAGCGGTGGCCCCACTGGTACCCAGGGAGAAGGATGGAGCGCGGATGAGCACGCCAGGCCAGAGCTTCATCGCCGTTATCAAGGTGGTCGGCGTCGGCGGAGCAGGGGTAAATGCCGTCAACAGGATGATCGACGCCGGGCTGCAGGGGGTCGAGTTCGTAGCGGTCAACACCGACGCCCAGGCGCTGTTGATGAGCGAAGCCGACATCAAGCTGGACATCGGGCGGACTTTGACGCGCGGCCTCGGGGCCGGCAGCGACCCGGAAGTGGGGCGCATGGCGGCCGAGGAGCACCTCGAGGAGATCGAGGAGGTTCTGAAGGGCGCCGACATGGTCTTCATCACCGCAGGCAAGGGCGGCGGCACCGGTACCGGAGCGGCCCCGGTGATAGCCGGCACGGCCAAGGGCCTCGGGCGCTGACGATAGGCGTCGTCACCCGGCCCTTCGCGTTCGAGGGCCGCCGGCGGTCGAACCAGGCCGAGGAAGGCATCCAGCGTCTGCGCGAGAAGGTGGACACACTCATCGTCATCCCCAACGAGCGCCTGCTGTCGATCTCCAACGAGCGCACCTCGATGGTTGAGGCTTTCTCCATGGCCGACGAGGTGCTGCTCCACGGCGTCTCGGGCATCACGGACCTCATCAACGTGCCCGGCCTCATCAACACGGACTTCGCCGACGTGAAGATGGTGATGAGCAACGCCGGATCGGCGATCATGGGCATCGGGACCGGCTCAGGCGAGGGCCGTGCCGTGAACGCCGCCCGTCATGCCATCACGAGCCCTCTTCTCGAGGCCTCGATCGAGGGCGCGAGGGGGATCCTGCTCAACATCGCCGGAGGCAGCGACCTCACCTTGTTCGAGGTGAACGAGGCCGCGGCCATCATCCACGACGTGGCTCATCCCGACGCCAACATCATCTTCGGCAACGTCATCGACGACGCCCTGGGCGACACCGTGCGCGTCACGGTCATAGCAGCCGGATTCGACCGTCTCGAGCCCTCGGAGGCGACGCGCCACGCAGCCGCCCCCGCCCGCACGGCCGCTGAACCCCTGCCGGCACGGGTTGCGCCGGAGTCCGGGGCAGCCGGCACGGCCGACGCCGACGCCTCGGCGCCGCGCCGGGACACCCAGCGCGGACGCGACGTGTTCGACGTCGGCGGCGACGACGATCTCGACCTCGACGACGACTTCGACGTCCCCTCCTTCCTCCGTTAGCCCTCCCTCCGTGAGGAGGATCCAGATCGCGGGCACTCCCGCGGTCGTAGTGCTCACCGGCGCCGCCGAAGGCGACCTGGGCATCAACTCGGGCGCGCCTGACGAGGTGATCGCGGCGCGAAGGCTGGCCGTCGCGTCCGGCCGGTGGCGGTGGCTCCGCCAGCGCCACGGCGACGGAGTGGTCGTCCTCGGTCCGGAGGAGGTCTGCGAGGGACGCGAGGCCGACGCGCTCGTGACGACTCTGCCGGGAGCCCCGCTGGCCGTCTTCTCGGCCGACTGCGCCCTCATCGGGCTCGCCAGCCCGGAGGGGATCGTGGGGGCTGTGCACGCAGGTTGGCGCGGTCTGCTGGCCGGCGTGATCGAACGGGCGGCCGAGTCCATGCGCCGGGCCGGTGCCACAGGCATCTCGGCCGTCGTCGGTCCTTGCATCGGGGCCGAGTGCTACGAGTTCGGCGTGGACGGCATCGTGCCGATGGAGGAGAGGTACGGGCCATCGGTGGCCTCGCGGACCTCATCAGGTTCCACGGCGCTCGACCTGCGCGCCGGGGTGCACAGGTCGCTCGAGGGCCTTGAAGTCCAGGTGGTGGCCGACCATGCGTTCTGCACGGCGTGCGATCCGGGCTGGTACTCCTGGCGTGCACGGAAGGACACCGGGCGCCAGGCTCTCGTGGTGGTGACCTCGTCGTGACCAGTCTCGCCGAGGACATCGCCGCCCGGGCAAGCGCCGTCCGCGAACGGATCGAGCGCGCCGGAGGCGATCTTGAGGTCGTGAGGATCATCGCCGTCACCAAGACGTTCGGCCCCGCCGAGATCGCCGCCGCGTTCGAAGCCGGCCTAACCGAGTTCGGGGAGAACTACGCCGACGAGCTCGTCGCGAAGTGGGCGACGCTCGGGCGTTCGGCGAAGTGGCACTTTCTCGGCGCCGTGCAGCGCAACAAGATCGGTCGTCTCGCCCCCTATGTGGACTGCTGGCAGTCGGTGGCGAGAGTCGTGGAAGGCGCGGCGATCGAGCGCCACCGCTCCGAGCTCCCCTGCGCGCCCGACGGCCGGGCGGGCCCACCGGCCTCGCTGCTCGTCGAGGTCGAGACGACGGGCCTCGCGGGCCGGGGAGGATGCCCGCCGGAACAGGTCCCGGGCGTCGTCGCCGGCTTGCGCGCCGCCGGGTGCCATGTGGACGGGCTCATGACGGTGGCGCCGCCGGGGGACTCGCGCCACGCGAGAGCTGCCTTCGATGCCGTCGCCGGGCTGGCGGCGGAACTGGGCCTCGGGGAGCTCTCGATGGGCATGTCCGAAGACCTCGAGCAGGCCGTCGCCGCCGGCGCGACGATGGTGCGCCTCGGCACCGCCCTGTTCGGTCCTCGCCCGCAACGCCGCAGGCTGTAACAATAGAGTTCTCGGAGGAGGGCTGGAAATGGCTTCGTTTGTGCAGAGGGCGCTGATGTACCTCGGTCTCAAAGATATCGATGACGAGGAGGACTATGACAGTGACGAGGAGGAGGTCGGAGAGCCTGCTCCCGGTCGCGTGCGCCAGAGCGCCTATCCCGAGCCCGTGCCGCCGCGGGCGACTGTCGCCACCGTCCGTCCTCTCGCCCGTGAGGAGGGACGCGAGGTGCACACTCCGGTTGCCCGCGGAGCGGTGGTGCGGCCGTTCGTGACCCAACGTCACTCGAAGCCCCAGGTCGTGGCCCCGGCCCGTTTCTCGGACGCCCAGGAGATCGGCGACATGGTCAAGTCGAGCATGCCGGTCATCGTCAATCTCCAAGCGAGTGAGAAAGACCTGGCGAGACGCATGATCGACTTCTGCTCCGGGCTCACCTACGCCGTCGGCGGCTCCATGGAGAAGGTTGCCGAATCGGTCTTCCTGCTCACGCCGTCGAACGTCGAGGTCTCCCCGGAGGAGCGCCAGCGCCTGCAGGAGAACGGATTGTTCCGGTCCTGAGCCTCCGAGCCCGCCGTGGAGGTCCTGTGATCGACAGGGACGCTGAGCCATGACGTATGTCGTCGACATCCTCAACCTGTTCTTGTTCGTGCTGGTCGTGCGCGTGGTGCTCTCCTACGTACCGTCCCCGCCCGGATCGGCTCTCTCCGGCGTGACCCGCTTTTTCGAGGCTGTCACCGAGCCCGTGCTGCGTCCCGTGAGACGCGTCGTGCCCCCCCTTCGCGTTGGCAACGGGGCCATGGACCTATCGCCGATAATCGTTTGGATCGTCATATTGATCCTCAGCCGGACGCTCTAGCTGACGACGGGCGGTATCCACCCATTTTCGGGGTGCGCCAGATAGCATCCGGAGATGGATCTTTCCGCCAAAGTCCTGCGAGAGGTTGAGTTTCGCGACCGCCTTCGCGGTTACGACACCGACGAAGTCGACGAGTTCCTGGAGAAGGTAGCCGTCGCGGTGGAGGAGCTGCAGGAGAAGATGCGCCAGCTCGCCTATCGGGCTGAGCGCGCCGAGCGGTCGATCTCGGATCGGGCAGCCGACGACGACGACGACACCATCCGCCGCACTCTCGTTCTCGCGCAACGGACCGCCGACATGGCCGTCCGGGAGGCGCAGGAGCAGGCCGGCGTGCTCATGGACGGCGCCCGGTCCGAGTCTGAGAAGGTGATGGCCGAGGCGCGGGAGAGCGCGAAGCGGCTGACGACCGAGGCGGAGCGCCGCCACTCGGACGACATCAAGCGGCTGGAGCGCCAGCGCGATCAGGTCCGCATCGAGCTCAGGGAGCTGTCAGAGCTTCTCGAGTCTGAGCGCAAGCGGCTCGCGGCGTCGCTTCGCGATGCGCTCAGGTTCGTGGAGAGGTCGTTGCCGAAGAGCGAGATCTCGGAGCTTCGGCCGGTCCCGGCCGACCAGCGCGACATGGACGACGAGATCGAGGCGCAGATCAACGAGGACGCCGAAGCCGCGGCTCCGTCGATCGCCTCCGGCGAACCGGCCTCAGAGGGCGAGGACTCCGGGGCCGATCAAGATGAAGGGCGCGCCAGCCTCACCGCGGTCCCGCCTCTCGACGACTCCGGACCGCCGACCCAGGTCTGGCAGTCGGAGCCCATGACGATCTTCGGCGAGGGCGGCGAGAGGGCCCAGGCCTCCCTCGACGCCGGTGCCCAGCCCTACGGCCGCACCGGTCCCGACTGGATCGCCTGAGCGGACGCCTCCCGGGACGGGAAGGGCGCCCGCCGGTTGGCCGGCGCTCAGCCGAGGCGCCGGATGCGCGCGGTCACGGCGGCAGCGTCCGACAGCTCGTCCACCGCCGTGAAGATGTCGTCGTTCCAACCCGTCTTCTCCTCAGTGGGCGAGCCTGCTGCGATCCCGATCTCGACTTCGACAGCGAGCACCTGGCTGGCGACGTGCTCCTTCCAGCTCTCGAGGATGCCGGCCAGATCCCGGCTGACGGCGACCGCAAGCCCGATGCGGTCGGTCACCTGCAGCCCGGCGTCGCGCCTGGCCCTCTGCACCACGCGGATCAGGTCGCGGGCGGTTCCCTCGGCCTCGAGCTCCGGGGTGGTCTCGAGATCGAGGGCGACGATCCCGGCCTGGCCGGGAAGGGTTCGGCTGGAGATCGGGTCTGACGGCCGCAGGCGCAGGTCGAACTCACCTTCGAGAAGGTCGATGCCGCCGACTCGCACCGTGCCGTCGTCAAGGCTCGACCAGTCGCCGTTGCGGGCGGCGGCGATGACCTGCGGGGTGCGCGCGCCCAGCCGCGGTCCGATCGCGGCCGGGATGACGTTGAGCACCGTCTCTGCCAGCGCGCCCACGTTCTCGAGCAGCTTGACCTGCTGCACGTTCACCTCGTCAGCGATCAAGTCCGCGTAGGCGATCAGGCGGCTCGCGCCCGGGGCAGCGACCGTGAGCGACGACAGGGGAAGACGGGCCCGGCGCCCTGTCGCCTTGCGGATCGAGTGGCCGGCAGAGCACACCTCCCTCGCGAGGTCCATCGCCTCGACGAGCTCGGCGTCCGCAGGCAGCTCGTCGGCGTCGGGCCACGGGCGAAGGTGAACGCTGCGTTCCGCCGTGAGGCCCCTGTAGACCGCTTCGCTGAGGAAGGGCAGGAAAGGTGCCGCGACGCGGCAGAGCACCTCGAGAACGGTGTGCAAGGTGTCGTAGGCGTCCTGCTTGTCATCGGGGGGGGCACCGGCGGCGCCGGCGCCGGTGGCGTCGACGGGGCGCCAGAAGCGGTCCCGGCTGCGGCGCACGTACCAGTTGGTCAGGGCGTCGAGGAACGCCGAGATGTGCCCGCAGGCCCCGGCCAGGTCATAGCCCTCCATGGCGACGGTGACGTCCTCGACGAGGCGTCGCGTCTTCGCGAGGACGTAACGGTCGAGCACGCCGGGCTGGTCCGTGCGGACCCGACCGACCAGTCCGTCGGCGTTGGCGTAGAGGGACAAGAAGTACCACGTGTTCCAGATCGGGTTGCACACGAGCCGCAGCGGCTCGGACAGCCCCTTGTTCTCGATGACGACGTCCTGGCCCCGGAGCACGGGGGAGCTGAGCAGGTACCAGCGCATGGCGTCGGCGCCGTAGGCGGCGAAGACCTCCTCGGGGTCGGGGAAGTTGCGCAGCCGCTTGGAGAGCTTCCGGCCGTCCTCGCCCAGCACGATGCCGTGGGCGATGCAGGTCTTGAACGGCGGCCGGTCGAACAGGGCGGTCGCCAGCACGTGCAGGGTGTAGAACCAGCCGCGAGTCTGGCCCACGTACTCCACGATGAAGTCGGAGGGGAAGTGCTCCTCGAACCGCTCGGCGTTCTCGAAGGGGTAGTGGAGCTGGGCAAAGGGCATCGAGCCGGACTCGAACCAGCAGTCGAGCACGTCCGGCACGCGCCTCATCACAGACGCGCCGGTGGGGTCGTCGGGATTCGGCCTGGTGAGCTCGTCGATGGCGGGGCGGTGCAGATCGTCCGGGCGCACGCCGAAGTCGGCCGCCAGCTCGTCGAGGCTGCCGTAGACGTCCACGCGGGGGTAGCGGGGATCGTCGCTCTTCCACACCGGGATGGGAGCCCCCCAGAAACGGTTCCGGCTGATCGACCAGTCCCGCGCCCCCTCCAGCCACTTGCCGAAGGCCCCGTCGCGCACGCGCTCTGGCACCCAGTTGATCTCCTGGTTGAGCTCGACCATGCGGTCCTTGAAGGCGGTGACGCGCACGAACCACGAGCTCATCGCCCGGTAGATGAGCGGCGTGTCGGTCCGCCAGCAGTGCGGGTAGCTGTGGGTGTACTCCTCGGTCTTCACGAGCGCCCCGGCCTCCCGGAGCCGCTTGACGATCGCCTTGTTGGCCTCGAAGACCTGGACGCCGGCGTAGTCGGGGACTTCCTCTGTGAAACGTCCCGTCTCGTCGACCGGGCAGATGACCGGGATCCCGGCCGCTTCGCAGGCACGCTGGTCGTCCTCGCCGAACCCGGGCGCCATCTGGACGATGCCGGTGCCCTCGTCCGTCGTCACGAAGTCGCCGCCGAGCACCACGAACGCGCCCGGCGTTTCGGCGAAGTAGGGGAAGAGGGGCCGGAACGACCGCCCCACGAGATCGGCGCCCTTCACGGTGCCGAGGACCTCGGCTCCTTCGAGCTCGGCCTCGTAGGCGCCCATGCAGTCGTTTCCGATCACGAGGCGCTCGTCCCCGAGCCGCAGCACGCTGTAGGAGAGCTCCGGGCCAACGGCGAGGGCGAGGTTCGAGGGCAGCGTCCAGGGCGTCGTCGTCCAGGCGAGCATCCCGGTCCCGGCGCGGAGCAGCTCCGGGCCGTACGAGACAGGCTCGAGGTCGAACCGCACCGTCACCGCCGGGTCGGTGCGGTCCCGATAAGAGTCGTCCTGGCGGGTCTCGAAGTTCGACAGCGGCGTCTCGCACTCCCAGCAGTAGGGCAGGACCCGGAAGCCTTCGTACAAGAGCCCCTTGTCGTAGAGGCGCTTCAGGGCCCACAGGACGCTCTCCATGTACGAGAGATCCATCGTCTTGTAGGTGTCCCCGAAGTCGACCCAGCGCGCCTGGCGCGTCACGTAGCGCTCCCAGGCGTCGGTCGTCCGCTGCACGAGCTGGCCGCAATAGGAGTTGAAGTTGTCGATGCCGTAGGCGATCACGGCTTGGCGGCCCGAGAGCCCGAGCTCTTTCTCTGCGGCCATCTCGGCCGGAAGGCCGTGGCAGTCCCAGCCGAAACGGCGCTCGACGCGATGCCCGCGCATCGTCTGGAAGCGGGGGACGGCGTCCTTGACGAAGCCGGTCAGGAGATGGCCGTAGTGGGGCAGCCCGTTCGCGAAGGGCGGCCCGTCGTAGAAGACGTATTCGGTGTCCTCGCCGTGCAGGTCGACCGACGCCTCGAAGGTGCGGTCCTCGCGCCAGAAGGCGAGGACCTCCTCCTCGAGGGACGGGTAGCGCGGTTGGCTTTGGACCTGCGGGTAGCGACCCGCGCCGGGCGCTTCGGACATGGCCATACAGTAGGCGGCTGTGGCCGAGGACCTGTTCGAAGTCGAGTCGACCGATGAAGGGCCCGTCGCCATCGTGCTCAGGGTCCGCGTGCAGCCGGGCGCCGGGCGTTCCGCGGTGACCGGCCGCCACGGCGACGCCCTGGCCGTCAAGGTCGCCGCGCCGCCCATCGGCGGCAGGGCCAACGTGCAATGCGTAGAGCTGGTCGCGGATATCCTCGGCGTTCGCAAGTCCCAGGTCGAGCTTGTCTCGGGGGAGAAGAGCCGGCAAAAGCGCCTGCGGGTCGCCGGCATCGAGCCCGCCCGGGCGCGAGAGGCCCTAGCCAGAGAGTTGAGCTCCACCATGTCCCGGCAGTCCGCGGTCGGCCGACGGGACGGGCTGGGCAGATCGAGGCCGTGAGACAGGTGAGGGGATGTTGGCGGGTGCCAGAAGCTAGGGCTATCGTCGGTCACCCTCGCCGTGACAGGAGAGACCAATTGTGCCGACAAACACGCTGGCGGCCGATACCAAGAAGGGAGCAGTCGTGAAGGCGAACGCCTCGAAGGCGTCCGCGAAGGCTGCGGTGGCCAAGACCTCGGTCGAGTCGTCGAAGAAGGCCGCCGCGGCAACGGATGCTCCCCCACGCGGCGCCACCAAGGCCGTGCCGGCAAAGAAGGACGCGTCGGCGAAGAAAGCCGTCCCGGTGGTCGCGACGAAGGCGGCCGCGCCGGTCCGGAAGCCTTCCAAGGCGGCCCCGGACAAGGCCAAGGGCTCCCCGACCACGAATGCGCACGCGAAGGCGACCGCAGCCGCGCCTGTGAAGAAGGCGCCCGCCAAGGCAACGGGCAAGGCGTCCGGCCACGCCGCGGTGCCGGCCAAGGTTCCGGCTCCGGCCAAAGCTGCGGCAACGTCCGCCAAGTCCGCAGCGGCCACCAGCGCGGCCAAGGCGGCCCCGGCTGCGAAAGTGAACAAGGCCGCGGCGGCGAGCACGAAGACGACGACCAAGCACGCGGCCGCGGCGAAAGCCGCTCCTGCGGCTACGAAGTCGTCCGGCACCGTCAAGGTCGCCTCGGCTCCGCGGACGCCCCCGGCAGCCGCGGCCCCGGCACGGCCCGGTGGCGGCCTCGGCGCCGTCGCGGCGCCGCCGAAGCGCGCGACCGAGGGATACACGAAGGACGAACGCTTCCTTGCAGTGCAGCGTGCCGCCCTTTTGCGCGAGCGATCGACCTATCTCGAGCAGGCCGCCTCCTTGAAAGCCGAAGCGGAGTCGCTTGTCGAGGAGATGGAGCCGGGCGACATCCAGTTCGACGACGAGTCAGGCGAAGGCGGCACCGTCACCGTCGACCGCGAGCGTGACCTCGCCCTCTCCGCGCAGGCGCTCGCGGCGGTCGAGGAGATCGATCACGCTCTCGCGAAGATGGACAACGGGACCTACGGGATCTGCGAGAACTGCGGCCGCCTGATCCCGAAGGCGCGGCTCGAGGCTCTGCCATACGCCCGCTTGTGCATCGACTGCAAGAGCGGGGGGCTCTCCAGACGTTGACGACGGCCGGCACAGACCGGCCCGGCGTCACCGGGGGAGCGAGATCGGGTGGCGCGGTCCGCCGCCGGCGAACAATGGTTGGTATTCTCATGGCCGTCTTGGTGGTCGTCGCGGACCAGGTGACCAAGTCCCTCGCCGTCTCCGGCCTCTCCGCGGCGCCCGTCCATGTGATCGGTCCTTTCTCGCTCGAGCTGTCCTACAACACGGGCGTAGCCTTCAGCATCGGCTCCGGCCTCACGCTTCCGATCGTGGTGATCGTGGCGATCGTCGTGGCCATGGTGGCTTGGTTCGGGCGTGCCGTGCCCAACACCACCGCCGCCGTCGGGATCGGCATGATCCTCGGCGGAGCGATCGGCAATCTGGCCGACCGCCTGTTCAGGGGGCACCATGGCGCGGTGATCGACTTCGTCTATTCCGGCTTCTGGCCGACTTTCAACGTTGCCGACGCCTCGATCGTCTGCGGGTGCGTCGTGCTCGGCCTCGCGCTCTGGCGGTCAGGTGCCACAAGTACCTCGGCTGAACACCAAGGCCAGGGCGTCAAGTGAGCGAGTCCGACGCCCGTGCAGCCGTCTCGATCCCGGCGGCGCTCTCAGGCGAACGTGTCGACCGGGTCGTGGCACTGCTGTCGGGCAGGACGCGCGCACAAGTAGCGAAGCTCATCGCGGCCGGTGGCGTCCGATTGTCGGATGTCATGGTCTCGGCCGGAAGCCGGAGGGTGCAAGCGGGCGATCTCTTGGAGACCGACTTGGAGCTGCTCGAGGAGGCCGCCCGCACGGTGGCGCGACCGGCTGGTCCAGGAGAGGTGGTGTTCCGGGTCGTCTACGACGACCCGGACGTGATCGTCGTGGACAAGCCACCGGGCCTCGTCGTCCATCCCGATGCGGCGCACGAGTCCGGGACACTGGTGGCCGGCCTGCTGGCCAGTTATCCGGAGCTCGCCCGGCTTCCCGAGCTCGGCTGCGGCGAGGCGGACCGACCAGGGATCGTCCACCGGTTGGACAAGGACACGTCCGGTCTGCTCGTCGTCGCCCGCAGCGCCGAGGGGTACAGGTCGCTCACGGCCCAGCTGGCTGCCCGCAGCGTGCGGCGCACGTACCTCGCTCTCGCCTGCGGCGCGCTAGAGGCCGACGCGGGAGTCGTCGACGCTCCCATAGGCCGCTCTCTCCGCCATCCGACACGGATGGCGGTGGCCGTCGGTGGGAGGGCCGCCCGCACGCACTACCGGGTGCTCAACCGCTTCTCGCTGCCGCTCGAGGCGACGTACCTCGAGCTGCGCCTCGAGACCGGCCGCACCCATCAGATCCGCGTGCACCTGGCGGCGATCGGCCATCCTGTGGTTGGCGACCTTCGCTATCGCGGCGACAGAAGGCGGTCGGGCGCCGTCCGCACGTTCCTACATGCCGCCGGCCTCGGCTTTACGCATCCCACGAGCGGCGAAGAGGTCAGCTTCGCCTCACCCTTGCCCGAGGACCTCAGCGCCGTGCTTGCGCGGTTCTCCTGAGGAGCATCTCGCCGGAGGCTCGCGTCCAACCTGGCCGACCTCGCCGGATCGGCGCCGGAGCACCTCAGGCGGCGTCGTGAACTCCCTCTACCTCAGGCTGGATGGCCAGGAAGGCGAGGGCTGAGGACTCTATGCGCCTGACACGGCGGACACCGATGCCCAGGGTCCGGGCGGTCGACTCGAGCGAGGCGGGAGGGCTGCCGTCAAGTCCGAAGCGCAAGCGGACGACATGACGCTCGAGCTCGGGGAGACGGTCGATGGCCGCGTCGAGCTTGCCGAGCGTGAGCGTGTGGGCGATCTCGTCTTCGAACGGTGTCTCGTCCCCGCTCACGACGTCCCCGAGAGTTGCGGTCGCTTCGCTGGTCAAGGGCTGGTCGAGGCTGGCGACGACGCGAGGCAGCCGGACGTGATCCGGGTCGGCCTCGAGCTCGGAGGCGAGTGCGTCCTCGGGCAGGCGAATGGCTCGACCTTTGGATTGCACGGCGCGCTGGAGAGCCTGGCGGATCCACCAGGTGGCATACGTCGAGAAACGGAATCCTTTGCGCCAGTCGAACTTCTCGACCGCGCGCATGAGCCCGAAGGTTCCCTCCTGAACGAGGTCTATGAGGTCGACTCCCCGCCCCTGGTAACGGCGCGCCCAGTGCACGACAAGGCGCAGGTTCGAGCCGATCATCTGCTTGCGGGCTTCTTCGTCGCCCAGCTCGATCCTCTTGGCGAGCTCAGTCTGCTCGGACGCGCTCAAAAGTGGGAAGCGGCCCAGGTCGTCGAGGAACAGGCGCATGAGGTCCGGCCCGCCGGAGCTGGGCTCCCTCGTGACGCGGCTCCGCTCGCCGGCGCTCAGTTCCGGCACGTTCGTATCCTCGATCTTGTTGTCGGCAGGAATGACGCTCCACTCCTTCCTGGGTTCGGTGGGCACCTGTTGCAACGCCAATTGAGGCCCCGCCATTCCGCGTCCTTACGGGTTTAGGCGTGACTGATCGCGCGGATGGTGATACCCGTTCTCGGGCACGACTAATCACGGGTGGCCCCTGGTCATCCGAGCGGCACCTGGCGACCGGGAGGGCACCGTCGGCGGGGCGCCGCGGAGCAGTCGGACGGCGGCTGTCAATCGAGCGGGGAAAGGCGGTCAATCGAGCGGGGAAAGGGGAGGCGCGTCGCCCCTGGCCCGGAGAACCATGTCTTTCAGGGTAAAAGAGTCGAGATGGTGGCGCATGTGCTCGCCGACGTCTGCCCACACCGCGAGCAGCACGCACTGGCCCTCGTGGTCGCAGGCCCCGTTCTGGTGGGGCGGGCCGAAATCCCCGGCGACGATCGGACCGTCAACCGCGCTCACGATCTGGCCCAGGGTGATCTGCTCGGGCACGCGGGCCAGCACGTAGCCTCCCCCCACCCCGCGCTTTGACCGCACGAGGCCGGCGCCCTTCAGCGCGAGGAGGATCTGCTCCAGATATGGCTGGGGGAGACCCGTGCGTTCGGCGATGTCGCGGACCGAGGTGGGAGCCACTTCCTCCCGGAGCGCCAGGGAGAGCAACGCCCGGCTTGCGTAGTCCCCGCGGGTCGACACCTTCACAACCTTCATCGTACGGCGAGAGGCGCCGCGGGCGGGACTTCTGCCGGACGCTTTGCGTCCCTGCGTGCCCGGGCGGGAGGCGCATCCGCCTGCGCTGCGGGCTGGTCAATCAGAATGGGACAATGACCTTCGAGGCCGACAGGGCCGTGAGCTGGCCTGATAGGGTCCGCACGCGGGTGATGACGTTCGGTGCCGGGAGCAAGGGGTAGGTGCGTGCGCAGTCCTCGTAGGTTGCTCGGCGCGCTCGCGGCTGTCGCCCTTTGCGCGGCGGCGTGCGGGAATGCCAAGCCGGCGATCTCCCACGCGGGCAACGTTCAGGGCGTCACGGCCTCGCGGATCGTCGTCGGTGGCGTCGCCTCGTTGACGGGCCCGATCCCTGCCGCCTTCGCCCCGATATTCGACGGGGTCAATTCCTATCTGGACATGGTCAACGCGAACGGGGGCGTGGACGGCCGCAAGATCGACTTCAAGTTCCCGCTCGACGACGGTTCCAACCCGTCCCAGAACACCGACCAGGTGCGCACCCTGGTGGACCAGGACCACGTGTTCGCCGTGCTCGGCGTCGGCACGCCAAGCTTCGCCGGAGCCGGCTACCTCGCCGCCAACAACGTGCCCACCTTCGGCTACACGGTCAGCACCCAATGGGCGGCCGGACCGAGCCTTTTCGGCTCGGAAGGCTCGTACCTCGCCTTCACGCGTCCCGGGCCCGAGCCGGCGTACCTGGCCGAACAGCTTCGCGCCAAGGCGGTCGGGGTGCTCGCCTATAACGTGAGCGGCTCGTCGCAAGGCTGCCAGGGCGTCGCCTATGAGATGAAGCGGTTCCACATACCGGTCGTCTACGAGGACCTCTCGATCCAGGCGCCGCCTGTGGACCTCACGAGCGACGTCAACCGCATGAAGAGGGCCGGCGTCGACCTCGTGGCGAGCTGCATGGACCTTTCGGGCAACATCCTCCTTTCCCGGACCATGCACCAGGACGGCATGGGCCAGGTGGCCCAGTACTGGCTGAACGGCTACGACGAGTCCGCCATCGCCAGCTACGCGTCGCTCATGGACGGCGTCTACTTCCTCATCGGCCACGTTCCGTTCGAATCGGCGAAGCTCTCGCCGGGCAAGTATCCCGGGATGGAGCTGTACCTGAAGGAGCTCGCCAAGTACTTCCCGAAAGAGCTTCCCGGGGAAGCCTCCCTCGCGGGCTGGGTCGACGCCGACATGTTCGTGACCGGGCTGCGACTCGTCGGGCACGACATCACGCGGACCAAGCTCGTCGACGCCCTGAACGCACTGACCGGGTTCACCGCCCACGGCATCGTCGCCCCGATCGACTGGCACTTCGAGCACCACTCGGTCGGGCCTGTCGACTGCAACGTCTACGCGAGAGCCGTCGCCGGCCGCTTCGTGCCGCTGTTC
>Ga0182021_10003448_pt1 | contig 18559 bp, 8 predicted proteins | sample 612E3MmetaG_FD_120493 | JGI IMG/M metagenome (GOLD analysis project Ga0182021, IMG submission 120493) | Permafrost microbial communities from Stordalen Mire, Sweden - 612E3M metaG (Illumina Assembly) | ecosystem: Environmental > Terrestrial > Soil > Wetlands > Permafrost | place: Sweden... | reverse complement strand
TGCCACGGCGCGTCGAGCTCACCGTCGATGACCGCGCGCGCCCACGCGCGATAGGGATCGATGTCGTGCGCGAGGCCCGTCATCAGCGAGATGTTCGCGCCCGGCGGACGCTGCGCGATCTCGCCGATCGCCAGCGTGCCGTCGGCGCGCTCGAACCACTCCATGTGCGTCATGCCGTCGTCGAGCCCCAGGGCCTCGACGGCCGCGTAGCCCATCTTCCGCGCCTTCTCGTACAGGGGCGCGTCGAGCTCCTTCGGGAGCAGACACACCCACTGGATCCACGGGTTCTCGAGCACCTCGAGGCAGGGCGGAAGGTAATGCGAGATCGAATGGACGCGCGCCTTGCCGCCCACGGTCACCGTCTCCATCGAGAACTCGCGTCCGCGCAGGAACTCCTCGGCGAGCACCGGTGAGCTCTCGTTCACGCGCATGCCGGAGACGGCGCGCAGGAGCGCCTCCTCGTTGCTGACGCGGAACGTGGCCTTCGCGCCCATGCCCGCCGGCGGCTTGAGCACCATCGGAAAGCCCACCTCCGCGGCAAAGGCCTTGGCGTCCGCGTCCGACGTCACGAGACGATGGCGCGCCACCGGCAGACCCGCCGCGCGGAGCGCATCCTTCATCGTGGCCTTGTCGCGGAAGAGCGCCGCCGTCTTCGCGCTGGTGCCCCGCACACCGAAGCGTTCGCGCGCCTCCGCCATCTGCACCATGAGCGGCTCGAGGATGCCGATGATCCGGTCCGGCTGACCGTGACGCCGCTTGAGCACCTCGACGCCGTCGAGGATGTCCTGACCGCTCAGCGGATCGGTGATGCGGATGACGTCGTCGAAGAGGCGCGCGTCTGGACCGTTCGCGTCCGGCGGCGTCTCGACGATGCCGAGCAAGCGGACGTCGGGCAGCTTTGCCGCGGCACGCGCGAAGCGCATGGTGGTCTCGATCGGAAAGGGCGCGACGAAGATGATGTTCCGCGGCATGAAGACCGCGCAGGTTCGTCAAACCTGGTCGCCGCGTCAACGCCCCAGGCGTCGAACCAGGTTCTGGCGGGCGGACGGCCACTCCTCGGCCAGCATCGAGAAGAACGCCGTCGACCGCACCGTATTGTCCGAGGCCGCGCGATGGGCGCGGAGGATGCCGTCGAGCTTCGCGCCCAGGCGCGCGATCGCCGCCCGCGATCGCTCGTTCCGCGAGTCGGTCTTCCAGGTCACGCGGCGCACCTTCCACGTCTCGAACGCGTGGCGGCACAAGAGGAGCTTCGCCTCGGTGTTGAGCGCGGTGCGCTGCACTCGCTCCGCGTACCAGGTGAAGCCGATCTCCACGGCGTCGGGGCCCTCGGGCAGCGGCGGCGGCGGCGCTCCTCCAAACCACGTCCAGTGCTCGATGCACATGAAGCGCGTGCTGCCGACGATCGCCCCCGCGGCATCCCGGACCACGAACGGCACGGACTGCCCGGCATCCCGCTCGGCCAGCGCGGTCGCGACGTAGGCCTCCATGCCGGCCAGGTCGGCGGGCACGAACGTGAACGCGTACGTGGTCCGCGACTCGTCGGCGGCCGCGAGGAGCGCCGCGGCGTGTCCCGCCTCCAGCGCCTCGAGTCGCACGTGGCGGCCGACCAGCGTGGGCGTCGCGAGCTTGGTCGTGGGTTCCGTCATGCCCTCCAGCCTGCGTGAACCCTGGTCTGAGCAAAAGGTCCGGTTTCGACAAATCTGCTAGACCACCTCGCCGCTGCCGCGACGGAGACCCCGATCGTGGTAGAAGCACCGCGCAAAATGCGGGTCGTCTTCCTAGCCCCCATCTATCCGCCCGAGATGATCGAGTACACGCGCGGCCTCGCCGAGGTGGGCGCGAAGGTCTTCGGCGTCGGGGATACGCCGCGCGAGGCATTGCCGGCGCGCGTGAAGCCCTACCTGCACGACTACTTGCAGGTTCCCCGCATCATGGCGGAGGACGACGTCATGGACCGCGTCACCGCGTGGTTGCGCGGCAAGAGCATCGATCGCGTCCTCGCCAACTGGGAGCCGTTGGTCATCCTTGCGGCGCGCCTGCGCGAGCGCTGGGGCATGCCCGGCATGTCGGTCGACGCCGTGACCGGCTTCCGCGACAAGCAGCTCATGAAGGAGCGCGTGGCCGCCGCCGGCCTCCGCGTGCCGCGCTCGCGCCGCGTCCGCACCGAGACCGAGACGCGCGCCGCCGCCGAGGAATTCGGCTACCCGCTCATCGTCAAGCCGATCGCCGGCGCCGGTAGCGCCGACACCTACAAGGCCGAGAGCGTCGCCGAGCTCGACGAGATCCTCGTCAAGATGCGCGGCGTCGGCGAGGCGAGCTGCGAGGAGTACATCGAGGGCGAGGAGTTCACGTTCGACACCGTGTGCATCAACGGCAAGCCGGCCTACGAGAACGTCGCGCAGTACCTGCCGAAGCCGATCGAGATGCGCTCGCTCGAGTGGGTGAGCCCGGTCATCATCACCGTGCGCGACATGAAGCTCCCCAAGATCCAGGGCGGCATCGCCCTCGGTCGCAAGGTGCTCGACGCGCTCGGCATGGGCACCGGCTTCACGCACATGGAGTGGTTCCTCACCCCGAAGGGCGAGGCGGTCTTCGGCGAGATCGGCTGCCGTCCCGGCGGCGCGCACATCGTCGATCAGATGAACTACACGAGCGACATCGATCTCTTCCGCGAGTGGGCGCGGGTCTCGTGCTGGGGCACCTTCGAAGCCGACGCCACGCGCAAGTACAACGCCGGCATCGTCTTCAAGCGCGCCTTCGGTCAGGGAAAGATCACGCGCATCGAGGGCCTGAGCGAGTGGCTTCGCATGTGCGGCGACGCCGTGGTCGAGGAGAAGCTGCTTCGCCCCGGCACTCCGCGCCGCAACTGGAAGCACACGCTGCTCTCCGACGGCCACGTGCTCGTGCGCCATCCCGACTGGGAGACCGCGTACCGGATGTCGTTCGCAGCGGCGAACAACATCCGGATGTACGCAGAGTAGCGCGGCTCGTCGATGCGGCGATGCGGCCCACGCCGCTCGCCGTGGCACGTGACGTGCTCGCGCGGAGGCATGAGTGCCGAGCCACGACACTGCCGCGCTCGCATCGATGGCCTGCGGCTCCACTGGGTAGAGCTGGGCGACGGTCACGGTGCAACGCCGGTCGTGCTGCTGCACGGCCTCTATGACTCGCATCAGACCTGGAAGCGCGTGGACCAAGCCCTGGCGCAGGACCGCCGCGTGCTCATGCTGGACCTTCCCGGGCATGGCCTCTCCGATCGACCCGACGCAAGTTATGCGCTCGCCTGGTACGCACGCGTCATCGCGCGATGGATCGTCTCGCTCGGACTCGAACAAGTCGATCTCGTGGGCCACTCGTTCGGCGGCGGAGTCGCCCAGATGCTCTTGCTCGAGATCCCGGAGCGCATCCGGCGGCTCGTCCTCGTTGCCTCGGGCGGCCTCGGCCGGGAGATTCGTCCAGTGCTCCGCCTGGCGTCCGTCCCGCGTGTGGTCGAGGCCTTCGGTCAGCCCTTCATGGGCATCGGCACCCGCCTCGCGCTCCGTTCGGAAAATGGCTTCACGAAGGAGGACATCGACGAGCTCGCGACCATGAACGTCGAGCGCGGGTCGGCGCGCGCATTCGCGCGAACCGTGCGAGACATCATCGACTGGCGTGGTCAGCGCAGGTCCTTCGTCGACCGGGCGCACGAGGTCGCGCAGCTGCCGCCGATCGCGGTCTTCTGGGGCGACCGCGACAAGAACATCCCCATCGCTCACGGCAAGGCATTCGCGAAGTCATTCGACGGAGTCGTGTTCGTACCGTTCGAGGGCTGCGGCCACTATCTCCACCGCGAACGGCCCGAGGCCTTCGCTCAGGCGCTACGTGAGTTCCTCGACGCGCCGTCGCTGCCCGCGGCGCGGCTCAGGGCGACGGGCACCACCGAAGGGGCGGCGCGTGGGAAAGACTCCTGAGGCGCGCGTGGTGCGCCGAGGCACACGCGGACCTCGCGGGTGCCCGTGGCGCCCGGGTCGAGAACGATCCGGCTCGAATCGAGCGGCGCGCCGTCGAGCGTGATCGTCGCGACCCCGGTGCTCACCGCGTCGGGGTTCTCGACGGTAACGTGCACTTCCTGCTTCCCGACGCGAAGCCATGCCTCGAACCCTTTCCACGTGGGCGGGATGCAGGGGTCGATGCGGAGCATGCCGTCCTCCTTCCTCAAGCCGAGGATGCCTTCGACGCCGAGCCGCCACGTCCACGCTGCCGCTCCCGAGTACCAGGTCCACCCGCCGCGCCCGACCCAGGGGGCCGAGGCGTAGACGTCGCCGGCGAGCACGTAGGGCTCCACCCGGTAGCGGTCGGACTCCGCGTGCGTGCACGTGCGGAGGACCGGATTCAGCAAGCGGAAGACGCGCTCGGCGCGCTGCCCGTCGCTGAGCTTGGCGTAGGCCCAACCGAGCCACGTCGCGGCATGGGTGTACTGACCCCCGTTCTCGCGAACACCAGGCGGGTACGATCGGATGTACCCCGGATCATGCACGGTCGTGTCGAAGGGCGGCGTGAGCAGGAGCAGCAACCGGTCCTCTTCGCGCACGAGCCGCTCGTCGGCAGAGCGCAACGCGTGGCGCGCCCTCTTCGGATCGCCGGCCCCGGAGAGGACCGCCCACGACTGGGCGATCGAGTCGATGCTGCACTCGCGTTCCGTCGCGGAGCCGACGAGAGAACCGTCGTCGTGGAAGGCGCGCACGTACCACTCGCCGTCCCAGGCGCAGCTCTCGATCTTCGTGCCCAGCGAGGCCGCGCGCTTCCGCCACGCCTCGGCCTCGGCGCCCTCGCCCACGCGCTCGCAGAGCGTCGCGAAGCCATTCATCGTCGAGCAGAGGAACCAGCCGAGCCAGACGCTCTCGCCGATCCCTTGGGCGCCGACGCGGTTCATTCCGTCGTTCCAGTCGCCATCACCCATCTTGGGTAACCCGTGAACGCCCTCGGTCGACGCGCGCTCCAAGGCACGCCGACAATGCTCGAAGAGCGTAGCGGAGCGCGGCGCGACCTCGTACTCGGCGTACCGATCGTGCTCGTCCGGCCGCAGAGGAGCGGCCGTCAGAAACGCCGCGGGCTCGGCCAGGATCGAGACGTCGCCGGTCGCCGACACGTACTCGGCCGTCACGAACGGGAGCCAGGCCATGTCGTCCGAGCATCGTGTTCGCACGCCGCGACCGGAGGGTGGGTGCCACCAGTGGAGCACGTCCCCTTCCTCGAACTGGTGCGCAGCGGCCTCGAGGATGTGCGCCCTCGCGCGCTCGGGCGCCGCGTGCAAGAGCGCCAGCACGTCCTGCAGCTGATCGCGATACCCGAACGCGCCGCTCGACTGATAGAACCCCGTGCGCCCGAACACACGCGCCGACAATGCCTGCTGGAGCAGCCACCGGTTGAGCATCAGATCCATGGACGGCTCCGGCGTCCGGACGCGGATGTTTCCGAGCAGCCCGTCCCAGAACGCCGTCGTCCCGCTCCACGCCGCGTCGACCGCCGCCGGATCACGGAAGCGGTCCACGAGCTCCGATGCCTCGGCCCTTCCCGACGCCTGACCGAGAACGAAATGGGTCACGAGCTCCTCACCGGGAGCGAGCTCGAGATGGACCTGCAGAGCCGCACAGGGATCGACGCCCGGGTCGAGGCGTCCGGCGAGCCCCCAGCGCTCCAGCGCCTCCGGTCGCGCGTAGTCCCCACTGCGACCGAGGAACTCCGTGCGATCGGCCGTGAACCCGTGCACCTCGCGCTCCGACGCGAGGAACGCGACGCGCTCTCCGAACTCGGCGTTCCAGTGGCACGTCGCAAGGAGACAGGCGCGCGCCCGGTCGAGCTCCGACACGACGTACGGGCGCTGCTCTTCGCGGAGACTCCCGAGCACCCACTCGGCGTAGTACGTCGCCGTGAGGCGCCGGTGCCGGTCGAGCGTATTCTTGAGGCGAAGGCGCACCACCTTGAGCGAGGCCTCGGGAGGGACGAAGACCGTGAGCTCCTGCTCGAGCCCGTGGCTCTCCTGCACGTACCTCGAGTAGCCCGCGCCATGGTGCACGCGCGTCGGATTCTCGCGTCCCGCGGGTAGCGGGGTCGGTGACCAGATCGCCGCAGTCTCTTCGTCGCGCAGATAGAGGGCCTCGGAGGGCGCGTCGAAGATCGGGTCATTTCTCCACGGCGTGAGCCGGTTCTCCCCCGCGTTGAGCGACCACGTCGAACCGAGAGACGACTCGCTCACGAGACAACCGAAGGACGGATTCGCGAGGACGTTGCACCAGGGTGCCGGCGTGTGTCCGCCCAGCGGAACCTGGATGACGTACTCCTTGCCGTCGTCGGAGAATCCGCCCATGCCGTTGTCGAAGAGCAAGGGGCCGCGCGGCAGCAAAGACGGACGAACCGTGACCTCCTCGACGAGGGTCGGAGCGAAGCGCGGCTGCTTCGGAGGGTGATCGATCGGTCGCTCCAGGCGCAGAGCCAGGGAGCCGTCCCGCGTGTCGAGCACCACCCGGGCGCTGGCCTCCAGCATGAGGCGCTCCTCGTCGGCGAGCTGATCGGCCGCGAGCACGTAGACGCCGCCATGACGGTTGAGCCACTCCTCCGCGCCGTCCTCGGTGAGCACGCCCCGTAGCGTCCCGGAGCCTTCGTTCGCGTATCCCGAGGGCTTCTCGTCGAGGAGGACGAGGTCGACCCGAACGCCGCACACCCGGAGGTAACGCTGCGCAGCCAGGGTCTCGCGCACGATCGGAGCCTGGGCGTCCTCGACGCGCACGAGCACGATCGGATCGTCTCCGGAGATCCCACGACCCCAGAGACGACGCTTGCAAGGTCGGCCCGCCGCGAGGACATCGGGCCGCGACCGCAAGGACGGCTCGGCGAAGAGCAGCGCGGAGAAGAGACGCTGCACGGCGGGGAGCAGCTCGGGCGCCAGACGCGCGCGCTGCAATCGTCGCCCACTCTCTCGCTCGGCATCGCGGAACGCCCAGCTCACGGCGTGCATCGAGCCGTAGCGCTGGACCACCTCGATGGCCGCGCCACGGGAGCGCGCAACGGCCGTGACGAACGCCAGGGTGACGGTGCCCTTCGGCTTCAGCTCGACGCGCGCCGTCAGGCTCATCACGGGGTCGATCACAGTTCCTGCGCTCCCGCGAAGCGCCCCCTGCAAATCGACGACCGACCGCGGAGCCCGCGGATCGGCTAGGCGGCCGTAGAAGGCCGCCCGGTCGGTCTCGAAGCCCGCCGACGTCACCGCGGGATCGCGCATCACGAGCCGGTGCACGACCGCCGCGCGCTCTTCGTCGGCGGACCGCGGCCGGCGCGTCAGGACGAGAGCATCGAGGTCGGGGAGCCATTCGCTCTCGACGAACATCCTCGAGAAGGCCGGGTGCGTCGACGCCTGCCGCAGGCCGAGGAGCACCGGCTCGGAGGCGCTCGTCACCGTGATTCTCCGTGGGCGATCGGTCTCGTTGTGCAGGGTGATCTGTCGCACCTGGACGTCGTCGGCGGGCGCGACGACGACGTCGACGTGAGCCGAGATCCCTTGATCGCGCTGATGGAACTCGGCCTTGTGAACGGCGAAGGTCGCCCGCCCCTGCGCCGACGTCGCTTGCCAGACCCGGCCGCTCTCCTCGTCCTTCACGTAGATCCACATGCCGTCGACGTCGCAGGTGGCGTCCGGCTCGAACCGTGTCACCGCGAGGCCCTTCCAGCGAAGACCTCCTCCGCCGGAAGCGGTCAGCACGCTCGTGAGCCGCCCGTTGGTCAGCGCGCACGCTTGCGGGCTCCCGAGGGGATCGGGCGACCACGGGAACACCGGGGTCGAAGCTGCCGCCTCCGCCTCTTCGCCGGTCTCCGCGCTCTCTGCGATCGGCCACTCGGCGGGGGCCGAGAAGGGCGCACGCTCGTTGAGGAGTATCTCGCCGGCCTCGACCATCTGGTTCGCGTGGAACCGCGACACCATGGTCTGCGCGTTGAGGAAGTTGTCGAGCGCGACGAGGATCATTCCCTGGTGGTGGGCCATGTACGAGCGGACGACCTCGAACGGCTTCCCCTCCCTCGTGCGGTCGGGATGCAGATCGAGCGCCTCGAAGAGCCCGTAGGCCCCGAGCATCCCCATCGACTCGAGCGCGGTCACGTTGTCGAGCACGGCGCGCGGGCGCAAGGACAAGGCGAGGAGCGAGGCGTAGGGCGCGACCACGTGATCTTCCTCGAGGCCGCGCTTGAAGCCCAGACCCGGCACACCGAAGGACTGGTACTGGTACGTCTGCTGCGCATCGACCCGGGCGTAGGCGGACTCCGAGATGCCCCACGGCGATCCGGTCCGCTTGCCGTAGTCGATCTGCGCCTCGACGACGCGCTCCTCGGTCAGCGCGAGCAGCGTCCCCGGGTAGCTTCGCATCAGCAAGGAAGGCATCAGGTACTCGAACATCGTCCCGCCCCAGGACAGGAGCGCTGGCCCCCCCGCGACGCGAGTCAAGGGGCGCCCGAGCGCGTACCAGTGCGTCTCGGGCACCTCGCGCTTGACGATCGCGAGGTAGCTCGCGAGCCGCGCCTCCGACGCCATGAGGTCGTAGTGGTTCGCGTCGAGCTGATCGAGGGTGACGTTGGTTCCGATGTGAAACAGCTTTCGAGCGCGGTCGAAGAGGAGGCGAGAGTCCATGCTGCGCACCTCGTCTTGCGCCCGCGCGCCGAGGTCACGCAGCTCGGAGCGCAGCGTCGTCGCGCTCGCCTCGGCGCGGTGCAGGGCTTGCCGGAGCCTCTCTGCCGAGGCCGTGAGATCGGCGGTGAGCAGCCCGCGCTGCCTCTCGGCCTCCTCCCATGCGTCGAGCTCGGCGCGCAGCCTGCTCGCCGCCGCCGGGATCTCGCCCAGCCGGAGGTGCACGGGCAAGTCGAGCGCGACGGCCGCGGGCTCGTCCTTCAGCCCGAGCCACGGGAGCAGCACGTCGAGCTCCCGTCGCATCTGTTGCAGGTGCTGGTGAATGCGCCCCACCGAGGTCCGAAGCCCGTGCAGCGCCTCCGCATCCCGCCGGTAGACGCCTGTCTCGAGCAGCCTGAGCAGCTCGCGGTCGAGGTCGGCCGACGTGCCGTCGCAAAGGAGCCCGAGCATGGCGTAGGTGTCGTCCGGGCTTTTGCGCCCTCTCTCGATCACTCCGCGCATCTGCCGGAGGATGGACTCGAGCGGACCGAGGTGGTCCGACCCGGGGGAGAAAACCACCTCCTCGAGGAGATCGATCGCGTCCGTGAGGCCGTCCCACGCCTGGGCCCGCACCACGGGAGCCTCCACCACGTCCTGGCACCCGCGCTCGAGCGCGAGGAGACAGCCGGCGAAGTTCCCGCTGTCGACCGTCGACACGTACCGCGGGAGGAGCGGCTGCAGGTTCTTCGTGTCGTACCAGTTGAGGAGATGCCCCTGATAGTGCTCGAGGCGCTCGATGCTCTCGAAGGTGCGACGCAAGCGCAGGGAGAGCTCGCTCGGTCCCAGGTAACCGAGATCGTAGGCCGCGAGCGTCGAGAGGAGCATCATGCCGATATTCGTCGGCGACGTGCGATGCGCGGTCTGCTCGTGCGGCTCCTCCTGATGGTTGTCGACGGGCAGCCACTGGTCGTTGGGGCCGACGAACGTCTCGAAGAAGAGCCACGTCCGGCGCGCGAGCACCCGCAACTTCCGCAGCTCGGCGGCCGCGAGCGGTTTGCCACGCGACGGAGACGGCCGACTCACGGCACGAGCGACTTCCGGCGCGAGCCACCAGAGCACGAGCACCGGGGCCGCGATGGGGAGAGCGGAGGGGCGAGCCCACGCGACGAGGATCGCGATGAGCGACGACAGCACCGGCGACGCGAGCATCTCCTTCCAGAGCAGGGCGCGCGACGTGCTCGCCTCGAGCGTGAACGCCGTGTGCGCGGCCGAGGTCCACTGGAGGAGGCGCTTGCGTGTGATCGTCAGCCGGACGAGCACGCGGGCCACCGCATCGACGGCAACCGACGCCTCGTGCGCGAGAAACACCACGGCCAGGATGCAGCGCCCGAGGTTCTCGAAGCGTCTCTGGCGATCGTGCAGGAGCGCCGGAAGACACGGAAACAAGAGGCTCACGAGCGCCGCGACGGTCCAGGCGACGGCGCTGCCGGGTAGCCACGTCCACGCCGAGACGAGGAGCAGGAGAAAGAACGGCGGCGTGACGCTCCGACGGAGGTTGTCCACCATCTTCCAGCGGTCGATGGGCGCGAGCGGATTCCGGAGCCGGTCTCCGTGCGCACCGGGGACCCGCGGGAGCAGCCAGGGAAGGAGCTGCCAGTCGCCTCGCACCCACCGATGCATCCGCCGGGCGTAGCCGGCGTACTGGGACGGAAAGTCCTCGTAGAGAACGATGTCCGTGGCGAGAGCAGTGCGGCCGTGAACGCCTTCGAAGAGGTCGTGACTGGCGAGCGCATTCTCCGGGACGCGCCCCGCGAGGCTGCGCGTGAAGCTGTCGACCTCGTAGATCCCCTTGCCGACGTAGATGCCGGCCCCGAACAGGTCCTGGTAGAGGTCCGACACGGCGTTCGTATAGATGTCGAAGCCGACGGCGCCCGCGAAGATCCGCGCGAAAGGCGTCTGGCGCGAGCTCGACGGCGACGTCTCGATGCGGGGCTGCACGATGGTGTAGCCCGACGCGACGCGCCCCGTCGCCTCGTCGAAGACGGCGCGGTTCAGCGGGTGCGTGAGGACCCCGACGAGACGCCGCACGCTTCCCATCGGAAGCTGGGTGTCGCTGTCGACGGTGACGACGAAGCGGACGTCCTCGAGGCCCTTCGGATCCCCCTCGTGGCGCACGTAGGTCGTCTTCTTGTCGCCGCGCAGCAGCCGATTGAGCTCCTCGAGCTTCCCCCGCTTGCGCTCCCAGCCCATGAACGAGGACTCCGCCGGGTTCCACCGGGGTTCACGGTGCAGGAGGTGAAACGGACCCGTTCCCTCCTTTCCGTGCTTGGCGTTGAGCGACGCGATGGCCCGCGCGACGCTCTCGAGGAGCGCGTCGTCGGTCCGCATCGTCGGAGAGTCCGCCTCGTCGGTCAGGACCGCGAACTGAACGGCCGGGCCGGGGTTTGCGAGGTAGTGGCGCTCGATCTGCCGGATCATGGAGTGCACGTCCTGCGGTCGTCCGAGCAGCGTCGGGATCACGACGAGCGTGCGAGCGTCGTCCGGGACGCCCTTCGCGAGCTCGAGCTTCGGAAGGACGCGGGGCCGCAGGATGCGCGCGAGGACCGCCTGGAGCCCCGCGACCGCCACGACCGACGCGGGTACGAGCGCCACCAGCACGGCGATCGCGAGCATCGCGGGCGACGCGCCGGTGCGCGCTGCGTAGTACCCGAAGAAGACGAGCAACGCCGATGTCGCGAGCGCAACGGCGACGAGATAGGTCACCGTGGGTCGTCGGAGCAATGCGCGGCGCACGCGCTCCATCCCGCGAGGCCGATAGCCGAGCTCGAGTTCGAGCTCGCGGCGCCCGGCATCGACCAGGTAGTAGCCGACGTGCCCGCGTCGCTCGTCGGGGATCTGTCCGCGCGCTCTGGCGACCGCGCGTTCCGCGACGTCCTCTTCGGCGTGTCCGGTGGCCCACGCGAGCTCCTCGACGGTCTTGCGGTACGCATCGCACGTGACGAAGTCCATTCGCTCGTAGATCTGCGACGGATCCTTGCGCAGCACGGCCTCGACCCGGTTGCTCCGCTCGAAGAATGATTTCCAGTCGATCTCCGCGAACACACGGAGGGCCCGGATCGACCGCTCCACGCCTTTGGACGGCTCGAGCTCCTCCGCGACCTCGGAGGGGTGCCGCGCTGTGGGCGCTTCGACCGGTACGTCCAGCGCGACGAGAGAGCGAAGGAGACTCCGCAGCAGCGCATCGCGGAGCATCGTCGGCAGCGCCCATAGCTCGGCGATGGTGAGAGGAGAGACCTCCTGGTACGCGCCGACGAAGCGCTGCAACGCGGTGACGTCGATCTCGATCGCGGGGTTCTGGACGAACGCGCGCGCCAGCGCGTCGATCCGCGACAGTCCCTTCGCGGGGCCCGACGCGAGGATCGGGAGGTGCCGACGAAAGCCCCAGGGAAGCTCCTCGGCCACCTGACGCGCCACGCGGCGAAGCAAGTAGTAGTTGTCGAGATACCACTCGCCCGTCTTTCGGAGCGTGACGTCCTCGAGGTGCCTCGACGCGAGGTAGGTCCGTGCTTGCGCGAGAGAGCGCGCGACCCGCGAGGAATCGATGAACCGGGTGACCGAGGCCTCGCCGCGGAGCACATCGCGCTGCGACTCGGCCAGCGCGCGGACGTCCGCCTCGACGGCCGCGCCGATCGCCGCGTCCTCGACCGTCGCCGCATGCTCTGTCACCGCTGCGGTCAAAGGACCGCCGGTGGGTGGCTCGAGCGAAGCGGGGGCGCGTGCTCACCTTCCTCTGGCGCGTGGCGAAGCTCCGACTCCGGGAGATCCTGCAGCACGAGCAAGGGAACGCTCGAGTGGCTCAACAGGTGTGCCGCCACGCTGCCGAAGGCCCGAGCCGGATTGCACGTGATCCCGTGCGCCGAGAGGACGACGAGGTCGATGCCCTCGCGCTGCGAGAGCTCGAGGAGCGACTGCCGCTCGTCCTCGTGGCGCAAGACGAGCATTCGTACGGAGGCGACGTCCCGTGCGAGCTGATCCCGGATTCCCTGCAGGTACGCCTTGGCGCGGGCCTCCATGCGCCTCGCCAGCTCTTGCGCGAGCGCCAGGTCCGCCGGATCCTGGAGCAGCGCAGTGGGAAGCGGCTCCGGCACCACGTGCACGAGCAGCACGTCAGCGCCGTGCGCGTTGGCGATGCGCGCGACCGTGGGCAGCACGCTCTCCGTTCGCTGCGATCCATCGAGCGGCACGAGGATGCGCTTCGGCGACACGGCGCTCGGGCCGGCCGAGGTCGAGCGGGCGACGAGCACGGACCCTCGCGACACAGCCAGGACCTGCTGCACGGTGCTCCCGAGGTTCCAGGCGGTCAGTCCGCCCTCACCGTGACTCCCCAGCACTGTGAGATCGGCGGCCACTTCGCGCGCGATCGCGATGATGCGCTCGGCGGGATGGCCCTGCTCGAGGCGGAGCTCGACGGGCTGGCCGCACGCCTGCTCCGCCTCCTTCTGGTACCGCCTGAGGTACGTCGTGGCCTCCTGTCGCGAGATCTCCCAGGCGAGCACGTCGGTCGTCAGCGTCCCGGAGCGATCGACGGGAGGCTGCATCACGTACAGGAGCGTGAGCCTGGCGCCGAAGGTCCTGGCCAGGAAGACCGCGTACGGGATGCAAACCTCCGAGAGGGCCGACTGGTCCAGACACGCCAGGATGTGGCGGATACCGTTACCGTGGCGCGGACGGGGTTGAGGCGTCGGGCGAGAGGGTTCCGTCATCGACGGCTGCGATGCTTCGGCGGTCACCATTTGCGTCGACGCTCTTCAAGAAGCCTGCCAGCGCATCGCACCGTCGATCCGCCGTGGCGCGCGCGCCGATCGCTCGCTCGCGCGCGCAAGGTTTGCCGGCGCCCTCGAAGGGACGCTGGTCCTGCGCGACGCTCGCGCGATTGCCGCTTTCTACGATTGCCGCTTCGACGATTGCCGCTGCGGCACTGCTCCGCGCGGCGAACGAACGCGAGCTTCAGCCCACTGAGCCGAGGCGGTAGACCCGCTCGAAGCCGGCATCGACGTTCTTGATCGTGATCGCGACGATGCCGTGCTCGTCGAGGGAATACTCCTCCTCGATGCGCGGGCCCTTCGCGTTCATGCGCTCGATCTGGATCCCGGTGAGCTCGCCCGGCGCGGCGTCTCCGAGCTCGGGGTCGAACGGGAAGAACACGTCGCCCGAGATCATCATGTCGCCGCGCGGGCGTCCGTCGTCGCTGACGGCGTTGCACTCGAAGAAGCGGAAGTGGCCGACGTTGTGCGCGGCCCGATAGTCGCGGCGGCGGCGTATCGGCTCGCCGGCGCGCGCCGGGAGCTCCGTATCACTCGTAAAAATGGGGTCGAACGTGATCTCGGCGCCGGCGCGGCTCTCGCGAAAGACGCCGAAGGTGCGCGAGTAGCGATCCGAGAGATCGAAGCCCGCGCTCTCGTCGCACGCGATGGCGAGCCCGATGGCGATGGCCGCCGACGGATAAGGAGAGCGGTGCACGCGGCGGCCGAAACGCTGCCGCAGCGCGCGCGCCACGATGGGGAGCTCGCTCGCTCCGCCCACCACGTAGATGCCTGCGATCTCGCCGAGCGCAGCCTCGACGTCGACAACATCCGCAGCGGCCTCGTCCTCGGTTGCTCCGCCGGCGGGTCCGGCGGCGCCGTCGAGCCTGGACATCACCGGCACCATGACGTCGATGGCGCGCTCCACGAGCGGCATGCACGCCTCGTAGAACTCGGCGACCGGCACGACGATCTCGGAGCTCTTGGCGAGGCTGCCGAGCGAGTGCTCCACGTCGATGGAGATCTTCCGCGAGCTCGGGTTGAGGCGCTCCTTTGCGTCGCGACACTGATCGACGAGGCGATCGAGGGCCGCGCGCTCGAGCGCAGAGCGCTGGAGACCGGCGCGGGAGAGGACGAGATCGACGAGCACGTCGTCGAAGTCGTCGCCGCCCAGCTGATTGACGCCTGCGGTAGCCAGCACCTCGTGGCTGCGGCCGCGCATGCGCACGAGCGACGCGTCGAAGGTGCCGCCGCCGAGATCGTAGACGACGACGTGATCGCGTCGAGAGGTCAGCGTGTCGCGATGGCGATGGGTGAACTCGAAGCCCGCCGCCGACGGCTCGTTGAGCATCGCGATGGGGTTGAAGCCCGCGCGCCGGAACGCGTCGAGCGTGACGAACCGCTGCGCGCCGGAGGCGTTTGCGGGCACGGCGACGACCGAGCGGAGCTCCTCTTCAGGTTCGCGAGCCTTCGCGGCGCTCGCCTTCTTCCCCTTGCCACCGGAGGGCGCCGCGGCCGGGAGGTTCGAGCGCGTGAGCACGGCCTCCTTCGTCGCCACGAGGAAGCGCGTCACGAGGTCGTCGATGGCGATGGTGGTGCTGCCGATCGTCACCGTCTGGCCGGGGCCCGAGTGGGCGTCGGCGAGGAGGCGCTTGAAGGAGCGCACCGCGGTGAAGGAAGGGTCGGCCGCCGCTGCCGCGAGCGCATCGAAGCCGAAGCGCAGCTCGCCGTCTCGCTCGGCGACGACCGACGGAAAGAAGTCGTGAGCGTCGCCGGCGTCGTCCTGGAACGAGATCACCGGGTAATTCCCGCGGTCCGCGCATGCGACCACCGTTCGCGTCGTTCCGAAGTCGATGCCCAGTCTCACGTGCCGCCTCCTCCCGCGAGTCTGCCACCAGCTATCGCGCGGCGGTATTTTCCGGCAAGTTATATGTGATGGCTCCCGCGGCGCTCGTGCTCTTGCTCGCGCAAGCCGCGGCGATCCCGACGGAATCGGCGCCCGCAGAACCTGCGCCTCCCGAGCCCACGCCGGCCGCCGCTGCCGAGCCCGCGCCGCCAGCCGCTGCGGAGGAGCCGCGCCCCGAATTCGTCGTGCCGCTCGCCCACGCCGTCGCGCTGATGACGGTGATGCGCCTCGGCGAGGCGATCATCTGGCCGGATCCGTTCGCGCGCACCCAGCACTTCGCGGCCCACTACGAGGAGGCTTTCACGAAGCCCCCCATCTTCGACAGCTCCAAGCCGGCATTCGAGTGGGACGGCGACCCCTGGTACGTCAACACGATCGGCCACGGCCTCTTCGGCAGCGAGCTCTATCTCCGCGCGCGCATGTGTCACCTCGAGTGGTACGGCGCGCTCGTCTTCGCGGCGGCGAGCTCCGCCGCCTGGGAGTACGCGTTCGAGGGCAGCGGCGTTCGCCCCTCGGCGCTCGATCTGGTGTGGACCCCGCTCGCGGGCGGCGCGCTCGGTGAGGGCCGCTACGTCGCGTGGCGAGCGGCGGCGGGCATTCGCGCCGCCGGTCTGCGAAGCGTGGTGCGTGCGGTCGTCGATCCGTTCGGAGAAATGGAACGAGCGCTGGGAACGGGGTGTTGAGCGCCGGTCAGCTCGCTTCCGCTCACTGCGGATACGTCGCGCCCGCGCTGACGCCCGGGGTGCAGCCCGCCTTGCCGGACTTGTCGGTCGTTCGCGAATACGGATGCAGCACACTGACGTTCGCGAACGACGAGCGCGTCTCGAACGGCGCATTGAACGAGTCGAGGACCTCGTCGCTCATCTGCGCATCGGTGAAGCCGTTCCAGTTCGTGCACCACACACCGTCGGCAGCCGCCACGGAGCGCGCGTAGCCGCTCGACTCGTTCGACAGGTCGTAGAGGTTCTTCCAGTCGCCCTCCGACATGCCGGCGTTCTTCGCGATCTTCGTGGCGAAGCCCGACTCGTCGCCCTCGCGCGTCACGTACACCACGTGCTCGCAGCCGAGGTTCTTCAGCACGAGAGCAGGCGCGAGATCGGCCCAGCCGCCCGCCGAGAAGCGTCCGTCCGCGAGCTCCACGAAGCGTGAGAGGCCCGGCTCGGCCGGCGAAGCGGCGAGGATCTGACGCCAGGGCGCGTTGCCGAGCGAGGAGAATTTCTTCGTCTTCAGGTCGTCGAAGCGCTGGTCGTTCTCCTGCACCTTGGCGATGTCGGCATCGCTGCCCCAGTAGCCGAAGTTCACGTCGGAGAAGGCGGGATCGAACGGGATGCTACCGGTGGCGATCTCGCCCGTGACGTACCGCGCGCGCGCGGCCTTGTACTTGGTGACGGCGTCGCGCTCGAGCACCGCCGTCGAGACCAGCTTGTGCAGGGGCGATTTCGGATCGCCGGCCATCTCGTCGATGCGCGAGGGGTACGTGCCCTCGGCGGCGCGCGCCTTCGCGCGATAGTCCTTCACGAGCGCCTCGAACACCGAGCCGCAGGTGCCGCCGCTCGGGACGGCGACGTCGGCCGCCTCGGACCAGGGCTTGTCGCGCGTGCTCTCGGCGCAGGCGTCGAGCCACGAGGTCATGCCCGCCTTGTCGGAGGGGCCGTAGCCCGCGTAGAAATCGCCGACGCGTCCGAAGAGCGACGCGAGCTCGGGCCAGTTGAGGACGCCCGCGCGGAAGAAGAGCCGGTTGTCGTCGACCGAGAACGCGCCGAGCTGCGAGATCGACGTCTTGATCTCGGCCACGTTGAACGAGAGATGCGTGACGTCGGCGAGCATCGTGAAGACCTCGGGGTTCACGATGGCGCGGACCTCGGGGACGCTCAGCACTTCCTTCAGGCGCTTCGCGGCCTCCAGGCTCTCGGCGGTGCCGAGCGCGCCGATGCCCTTCGCGGCGTAGTCGGCCTTCAGCTTCGCGGCCGTCGCCGCCAGGCCCTTGATGGAGACCGCCTCGTCGGAATCGCCGACGACGTTGGCGTAACCCTGGACGCTCTTCAGCGCGAGCGCGACGCGCGCCGCCTCGGCGTCGGCATCGCAGCGCCTGTCTCCGCAGCGGTGGACCGCCTGGTTCTTCAGCATGCTCTCGTACGTGAACGTGGTGATGCTTCCAGAGCTGCCGCCGGCCATGCCGTCGACGACGCCGTAGTGCTCGACGATGCGCGAGAGCGACGCGAAGTGCGTGAGGATCGACTCGCCGTTTCCGCGGACGGCCGCGCAGAGCGTCGGCGTGCTCGAGGCCTGGACGATCTCGCCCTGGTCGCTGCCAGCATCGTCCTGGGCGGCGCTGCTGCACGCTCCGAGGGCGATCGAAGCAGCGGCAATCAAGAGACCGGCGGGTCGAAAGGAGCTGCGCATCCCGGACTGAGGGGCACGCGTCGTGCCACACTCACCCACATCACCCCCTCGTTTCATAAGCTTGATATCATGGACCATTTCGCGAATGCAGATCCAGCCAGGCGACCCGATGGACCGCTCGCGCACCCTCGGTGTGGATCGCGCGTGAACCGCCTCGCGGACGCCGCGGACGCCGCGCACGATTCGCATGACGCTTCGCACGAAGCGCCGCGCGGCGTGCGCGGGGACGGAGCACGTTGCGGCGCATGAAAGCTCGCTTCGTCCTCGCGCTCTTCCCGCTCGCGGCCTTCGCTCTCGTCCACTGCGGCACGACCGAGGGCGCCAGCCCGCCCGCCGCGCCGGCACCGGTCGCCGATGCGCGTCCCGCGGACGACGCGTCTGCCGTCGATGCGTCGGACGCCGCAACCGCGACCACGACCGACGCTGCGACCCCGTCCCTCGCACACATGGCGAAGGCGCGAAGCCTCTTCGCCGCGGTGAGCGGCAAGGACGGGCGCGTCCGCACCTTCGGCGGCCTCAACCTCGTCGGCCTCGACACCACCACCGAGGCTTACGATCCGGTCGCGAACACGTGGACGGCAGGCGCCGGCACGGCAACGGCGGGCCGCTACGGTAACGCCGCGACCCAGGACGCGACGGGTCTCGTCTACGTCGTGGGCGGCACCTCCGACGGCAAGACGCCCATCGCGACCGTCGAGACGTACTCACCGGCCGACGACGCATGGAAGCCGCTCGCCGATCTCCCCACGGCACGCCTCGGCCTCGGCGCGGCGACCGGCAAGGACGGGAAGATCTACGCAATCGGCGGGCGTGACGCGA
>Ga0182021_10003447_pt1 | contig 18561 bp, 23 predicted proteins | sample 612E3MmetaG_FD_120493 | JGI IMG/M metagenome (GOLD analysis project Ga0182021, IMG submission 120493) | Permafrost microbial communities from Stordalen Mire, Sweden - 612E3M metaG (Illumina Assembly) | ecosystem: Environmental > Terrestrial > Soil > Wetlands > Permafrost | place: Sweden... | reverse complement strand
CAAGCGTCAAATTCCACTGCGGAGTCCTCGCAGTCGGCGCCTTGAAACGTGCAATACGGCAATACTTCAAAGAAAAAGGTGTAGATGCACCCAGTTGGATGCCTGCTGAACATACTTTTGAGGAAAAACAGGCGTTAGAAGAAGAAGAACTTGCAAAGACGCTGTCTAAGAGGATGAAGATAGAGGAAGAGAAGAAGGCAGAGAAGTAATCGTGGACATACAAGCGCTTCGCCAAGATTTTCCAATACTTAAACGCCAAGTAAACGACAATCCCCTAATCTACTTCGACAATGCAGCAACTACCCAAAAGCCGCGCCAAGTAATCGACGCCATCTCTAACTTTTATGAAAACAGCAACGCTAATGTACACCGCGCAATCCACACGCTATCTCTTGAAGCAACTGACCTCTATGAAAACTCACGGCAAAAAATCGCAGATTTCATCAACGCTAAAGACTGGCAAGAAATTGTTTTTGTCAGAGGCACGACTGAAGCTATCAATTTAGTCGCGTACGCTTGGGGATTAAGCAGCTTGGGCAAAGGCGACGAGGTTCTTGTTTCTTTAATGGAGCATCATAGCAACATCGTACCATGGGAAATAATCTCCAAATTTAGAGGTTTCACCATCAAATACGCCAAAGTAAACGCCGACGGAACATTAGATTATGACGATTTTGAAAGCAAATTTTCCAAAAAAACAAAAATTGCATGCTTAAGCCACGTCTCAAACGTCACAGGCATAATTAATGATGTTAAACGAATCACAAAAGTTGCACATGAAAATGGGTCTTTAATGCTTGTCGATGGAGCGCAGTCTGTGCCGCATTTGGCGGTTGATGTCCAGGATTTAGGCGTTGATTTTCTGGCTTTTTCTGGGCACAAAATGCTTGGACCAACAGGAATCGGAGTGCTTTACGGCAAAAAAGAGGTTCTCCAAAACATGCAGCCCTTTCAGGGCGGAGGAGAAATGATAAAAGAAGTGTCTTTCACCCCGGGGGCTGGTTGTAGCGTTAGTTGGAATGATTTGCCATGGAAATTTGAAGCTGGCACACCTGATATCTGTGGAGCAGTCGGGTTAGCAGAAGCTGTAAAGTATCTTGATGCAGTAGGCATGGATAATGTGTTAAGCCACGAGAAAGCATTAACCAAGTATGCGGAGGAGCAACTTCAGAAGTGCAGTAAAGTAACAGTTTACGGCTGCATCGACTTTTCTAAAAAATGCGGAATCATACCTTTCAGCGTTAAGGGATTATCCTCGCATGACGTCGCCCTCATCTGTGATAACTATGGCATAATGATTCGAAGTGGATACCACTGTGCACAACCTCTGCATCAAGAAATTCTCAAGCTTGAGTCCACAGACCGCGCAAGCTTTTACATCTACAACACCGAAGAAGAGATTGTCCGATTCGTAGAAGTCTTGAAGGAGATGTAGCAGATGGCATCCATCGACGATTATGTTGCGCGGGTAGAAGGAACATGTGGCGCAGAAAAGGATGTCATAGTAGTTTTCAAATTTGATAAAAAGGATGAAGCAATCGCCAACATCCTAAAAAAATCCCAAGTTAAAAATAAGATTGCGGGAATAATTTTTGAATTAACTTTTGAAGATACGTCTTTCCGTCTTTATGCGAGTGGAAAAGCTATTTTTAGAAGCATCAAAAACAGAGAAGACCTCAATAACCTGCTCGCCAAACTTCTGCTATAAACATTTTATTTTGTTGATCAATGTTTCAGGTGTGTTTTTGTTCTGCTTACCCAGTTTAAGACAGGAATAAGCAGGGTTTTTATGGAATCAGGCAAGGAATCTTTGAAGTTTTTGTGCAAACCTAAACGTATAGCAGTTTTGCCTTTACCTGTTAAAGGTACGTAGAATCGTGTTACCGGGAACTTGACAAACCCATTGCTTTCTTTGAACCTATCAAGTGACGGATGGTTTCCTATCCGCCCATACATGAGCCAACGCACCTTTTTTTTGGCGCAGAATTCAACCGCTTTAGCGAGCAGGGCGTTGTTAAGGGATTTATCCCAATGCTTTTGCATGGAAAGTATCTGGGAAACAATCGCTACATTATTGCCATAAACTAACTGGATGAACCCTACAAGTTCATCTTCAAAGTACGCACCGATGAACGAAGAGTTTGGGAACAAATGAATGTTCCAAGCCACAGACGAAACAGACATACCGTAATGTGAAAAAACACGCCCCTGTCTTATGGGCGTTTCATTGTAAATTTTGCACACGCCTTCAACAAATTTTTCATCCGGCTCCACAACAGCAACTTTTACGCCGCTTTTCTCCGCCCGACGAACCATGTTTCGCGTCTTTTTTCCGACATCGCTCCACCAAGTGTCATAATCTTTGATTTCAAGCACGCCCACGTTATCTTCGCTTTTTATCCAAGTAATTGGCGGATTAGGTATTGGGCAGCACCACGTTTTCTCAAGAAAAGTAAAAATATCTATATCTCTTCCCGCAAGTTTTTCAAGGAACTCATTTGTTGGAACAATGTTTCTTTCGTATTCTTGAATGTCATAACCCATTTTGGCAAAAACACGTTTTTTTACCCTTAAAGTTTCAAGCTCTCCGTCAACTTCTAACATATTCTTCAAAACGTCGTAGTATGGCCCTCTGCGGTTTTTTTCTCCTTTTTTAAAGAGCCATTCAGGATGAATAGACAACACGTAATCTTTACTGATCCACTCTTCCGCGTGTTGTTTAGCGCCTTCAAAACCAAAAAGGTAGCGTTCAGCATCTAAACTGCAAGTAGTAAAATCATGGAAAGACTTTACTGGAAAATCGCTTGGAATATTTGCTTGTTTTTGCCCAATTTTTCGTCCCCACAGCAACTGAGCAATCAATCGTGATGTGCCATGAATAGTGTAGTACTTTACTGTTCGGTTGGTTTCATTTTCTAAAATTTTCCATTCGCGGTAGGGATCGACTGCAACGTGGAGTGCAACTTCATGCCGCTCTTGATTGAGCATGTCAAGCAGTTTTCTGTCCGGGATAGTGTAAGGTGTGAAGAACCAATAAGCCATTACTTCCTTTGGCGACTCATTAATCATTTTAGCAATTACACGAGCGTTTTTCAAATAATCTTTGCTTGTTCTTCTTTTGATTCCCAAAGCTAAGTATAGAAAACTTTTGCTCCTTGATGGGTAAGGGTAATCTACATCCAATCTTAGCTTTATCATTGCTTGTTCAATTGCCAACCTAAATGATACTTTTAGTTATAAACACTGCCATTAAAAGCTAGATGAATCTGCTGTAAACTTTTGCTAGTTGTTCTGCTACCTTGTTAGCCTCAAATTGCTGCAGAACCCATTTCCGGGCGTTTCTTCCAAAGGTTTCCCTTTCTTGTTTGTCTAAAACTAGTTCTTGCAAGGCGTTTTTAAGGCCAACTGGGTCGTTGGGTTGGACTAGAATTCCTGTGGCGTGGTCTTTTACAACTTCAGATATTGAGCCACTGAAGGTTGAGATAACAGGTTTTCCACATGCCATGGCTTCAACCAGTGAGTAACCAAACTGTTCAGCCCAGATTTTGGTTGGAACACTTGGCAAACAAAACAAGTCCGCAAGATTGTGAATTTGAGCCATTTTGGAATATGGAATACTTCCGAGAAACTTTACTTTGTCACCAATTTTTAGGTCAGCCGCACGCTGATTGATTTGAGTTTGCATGCTTGGAGTGCCTGAACCGACAACCATTAACTCAACGTTTTGGGTACTTTTCAGAAGCATTGAAAAAGCTTCTAAAAGATCAAATATGCCTTTTTCTGGAACAAGACGCCCAACAAAAAGAATTCTAATTGAATCTGATGATAGATTCAGTGTTTTTGCAAGTTGGTTGTCTTTTTCTGTGGGTTTGAATGTTTCGCAATCAAGTCCAGCTGGGATAACGGTGATTCGGTCAGCCTTTACGCCCTCAGTGATTAATGCTTCTTTGGCTTTTTTGGTTATGGCCACAAAATGGGCTGCATTCTCGCGGTTATACTTTTTAATTTTTGAGTAGGGTCTTCCTTCTACGTTGAATGGTATATTTTCCCATTCCATGACTATGGTAGGGATGCCGGTTTTTATTGCTTGGGCGGTATAGGGATACCATGTATCGGCTGAATAAATTATGTCAAGGTCTAAAGTTAATTTTTTTAGATTATACACTTTTAGATTCCAAGATCCAAAGTTGTATTTTGTCACTTTACCTACAGCAGATAATAGTGGTCGAATTTTTCCGTGGGTCAGGGTCTTAAAATTGTGCCCAACTCGTATGGGAAAGTGAATTTCTGAAAGATCAACCACGTGGTCATAAGTAGTTATCCCGATGGGTTGAAAGCCAAATTTGGTAAGGTTCTCAAGGTATTGCCCTTCATAAGGGTTCAAACTAGGACCTCTCAAGATGCCTACTTTATACAATGGTTACCACCGAGTGTTTTAATTCACTAACCAAGCGGCATCCATCCATCACTTTTAACTGACTAAGCTCTCAATATGAGACCAAATGGCATCTTGGAAAGCTTCAGGAGTTAAACCTGAAATCTTTCTCCATAATTGCTTGCGCTTAATGTCCCAGTTCTCGTCTGTTGATTCCATAGATTTGACAATTTTTTCTTTCAAATCTTCATATTTTTCCCATCTGAACTCTTCTGGGATAAATTCTTTCATTCCGCCACTGTTGTGTACTATTGTGATGCAGCTGCTTGCTATTGCTTCTATTGGCGCTATGCCGAAGTGTTCTCCTTCCATTAAATGGACATAAACTCTTGAATCCTGGAGCGTTTTGACTAATTCTGCCCCTGGCAAATCTGTTTTCAATGTATAGTTTTTGGGCAGGTTTTGTGAGAATTGGTTAAACCATTTTTTTTCTCCTTCGATTAATCCACCAACGCTAACAAAGTCATATGACGGCAAGTCAACGGCTAACTTCTTCATAATTTCGTGCCTTTTCGCTGGAATAAACCGCGCTACATAGGTTACGGTTTTGCGCCGCTCTGATATTGGTTTGTCACACCAAAAATTACCTAAGTTGATAGGTGGATAAACAACAATTGGGTCCTTTACGCCATGGCTTTTCCAGTAGCGCTCAATCATTTCTTTTGTAAAATTGCTATTGCAGAAAACTACGTCAAGTTTGCCTATTCCCTGTTCAACCCACTTCTTGAAAAGCCAAAGGTAAGCCTTCCTCTTGACTCGGGCATGGTAGTAGTTAAAGTGTATTTCTGGAAAATGCACATACGCAATATTCTTTTTGGCTTTGTTGAGGTAAACAGGTTCAAACGGTGAGGATGATTGGGTTGAAAACAAGTAATCATAATTCAATTGGTTTCTATATTTTTTAAGTAATTTTACAAAGCTGCTGCGCCTTTTGTAAATGGTGAATGGTGGCTCAACTTCAATTCTTTTTCCCAAAGAGTGAATAGTAATTTCTTTAGGAAGCTCTTCGCCTACAATCTCTCGGTACCTGTCGGCTTCAAAATCAAAAGTTAATAACTCCACGTTTTGACCGTGAACGACTAAGGTTTTGATTACGTTGTGGCAGACTCTTTCGCCTCCTCCGTAAATGTCAAGGTATGGGTGAACTACAAGGAATTTTGCCAAATCATTCCAGCCTAAGTCTTGTTTTCTTATGTTTTACTTGAATCTAATCAAAGTTTACTTATAAGCTTAAACCAATGAGTCTTCGCCAAATCTGCTTAAACTATCCCGTCTTGGTTGAATCGTCCGAAATAATAGTTCTTTATTATTTATTGAAAACGTTTATGTGGACAAATCAAAGATAATAGTTGACTACGAGTGCTTAAATGAAAATAAACTTCAACACTTTAGGGTTATCCTCTGGCGGCGGAAACCGAGTAATCATCGAACTATCTAACAGATTAGTAGATAGAGGCCACGATGTTACTATTTCAGCGGTCACTCTGCAGAGGTTTGATTGGTATGGAAAAGAAAACATTAAAGCAAAACTAAACATGGCTTTTCCATCAGTAATAACCCGCATTATACATCAAAGAATTCAGCATAAGTATTATGTTGATGTTCAATTAGATCTTCTTAAAAAAATCATCCCGGACTGTGACGTCAACATTGCCACTTTTTGTTTAACCGTTGCTCCAACAGTTGATAGCCATAAGGGTAAACCGTTTTATCTTGTTCAGAATTATGAACCATGGTTTTTCACAGACCCCAAACTTATAAAAATAGCCAATGACTCTTACGATTCACCAGCAATAAAAATATGTGTAAGCCACTGGCTTGAACAAAAAACAGGCGGCATATACATTGGAAACGGAGTTAACACGGACGTCTTTAAGCCAAAATTAACTTTTAGTGAAAAAGAACCAAATTCAATTATTTATTTTTACCGGGGAATGAGTGGAAAACGAGATGACTTAGCATTAGAATGCTTGTCTAAACTTTATGAAAAGAAAAAATCAAAAATCCATATTGTCGCTCAGAGTAATTTCGCAAAAACAATTAATCCGAACTTTCGTTTTGAACTACATACATGCCTTTCAGACATTGAACTTGCAAAGGTTTACTCATCCGCAAGAATACTCCTTTACACAAGTTCGTTTGAAGGCTTTGGTTTGCCTCCGCTTGAAGCGTTAGCTTGCGGAACAAACGTTGTTTCCACCCCTTTCACTGGGAACGAGTTTTTAGTCGATAAAGAAAATTGTTTCTTAGCAAAAACACCAGAGAAAATTACATCACACATCATTGAGCTTTTAGAAAATGATGAATTGGCTTTAGAACATTTATCAAATGGAAAAAGTACAGTGGCTGATCATAATTTTGACAAAATGATAGATATACTTGAAAATCTGTTTGAGAAAAATGTCAAAAAACAATGAAGATCTAAAGAGGGACGGGATTTTGAAAGTTGATTTGGTAATGTGGACTTTAAACGGCGAAAAAACCTTGCCTGTTGTGCTAAGACGCATTAACTCCATTATCCCTAAAGAGTTTGTTAATAAGAAATTTATTGTTGATGATGGCAGCAAAGATAATACCGTTAAAATCGCGAGAAATCATGGTTGGAGCGTCCTTAAAAATGAGGGACACGGAATAAGCGATGGAGCCAACACTGCCCTCAAGAACGTCGAAACCAGTTATTTTTGCAGTTTTGAACAAGATGTTTATTTGGCGGATAACTGGTGGACCAAAGTTCCTGATTTGATATTAAGTAAAGAAAAGGTTGCTGCTGCTTGCGGACTGCGTTTTCTTCCTCGAAACAATTTTTGTTTCAGTATTGAACCTTATCAGCTGAAAAGGAAAGATGTCGATTTTTACGGTGGCTTCGGAAAAACATTAGATAACACGATATGGAGTACTGAGGCTTTGAGGTCTATTGGAGGCTTTCCAAAAGTTAACTATGCAGGCATCGACACCTTGCTCTTTCATTTCTTTGAGTTAAAAGGCTTCACGTGGCTGGTAAATTATGACGTTAAAAGTTTACATATGCATCAGGGCGGGCTTTTGAAGGAGTTCACACATTACTATTTTTATGGTCTGAGCTTGCCTGAGATTTACAAGCAACTCAAAAATTTTGATATCTACAAAAATGAAACGTTGAGCGCCATGTTTCTCAGATTTGCTAAATCTCCGATTTCAAGTTTTAAGATGGCTTTGAAAATGCGTGATTCAAGATTAATGTTCAGTTACCCCATTATTCGCTTATTTTGGCTCTTGGGCTATATACGCGGCACAAGTTCGACGAATCTTTAACCAAACTCAAAAATTTTCTTAAATTGTTGGTGCGACAAACTATTTACGTTCGAAAAAACATTACTGCACTATGCCAACATGCTCAGATGCGAACATTAAAGTTGATTTTGTCATCCCGACAAGAGAGAAACCAAACGACAACTTGCTTCGTATCGTTGAGCATATGCCGTGCGCGGGACAAATAATAATCACAACTGAACGACCGCTTAGCATTGCCAGAAAAAACGCTGTTTTGAAGGCTAAAACGGAGTGGGTGGCAATGGTTGACGATGACATGCTTTTACCTGAAAATTGGCTCATGCAAGTTACCTCCAAAATTGCCTCTAACATCGGTGCTATTGGAACAGTGGCAGTTCACAAAAACAAACATGTAGCTGCCTACGACCGAGTAGTTGGGACTGTAGTTAAACTTAACAAAATAGACACCTCTCCCCACATCAACAATATAGTAATTCGGCGAAAACTCTTGGAGGATTATAATCCGCCGTCCCTGTTCTTTGGCGAAGATCAACAACTCAAAAAACATGTGGAAAGATCTGGTTACAGATGGAACGTGTTGCTGTTTCTTGGAGTAACCCACCTTGGCTCATCAAAAAACTATGTTAAAATCGGAATAGCTTATAGAAAGTACGGCCACTTCACCATCTTTCAGCTTGTCAGAAGAATGGTCGCAAGATTCATTTTTACACCGTTTGCAGCATTAATCAATCTAAGCCTCACAACTTTTTGGTATTTGTCTAAACTTAATATCGAATTTATTGCAGGTTGGGCAAAACAGTATGTGGATGAAAAATTGTAATAACAAAAAGTTTTAGTTCAAATGCGTTTAAGTTAACTATTTAAATCTGGAGCCCGAGAGGAGATTTTATGCTTAATCCAAAGAAAGGCACCGGCATAGTTACAGGTGTCAACGTCAAAATAGGCGCTAACGTTGCGATTTGGAATTATGTTGTAATAGGTGACAACACGATAATTGGCGACGAAACTATCATTGGAAGCTTTTGCGATATAGGCAAAAATGTGGTTTTCGGGAAAAACTGTAACATACAAGCGCACGTAACGATCTCAAACGGCTGCGTTCTTGGCGATAACGTGTTTATTGCACCCAACAGTTCACTTCTAAATGATAAATATCCCAAAAGCACCTTCATGACGCCACCTGTCATTAAGGAAGGCGCAAGAATCGGTGGAGGCGTTACCATACTGCCAGATGTAACAATAGGAGAGAATGCAGTTATCGGTGGCGGAAGCGTCGTAACAAAAAACGTGCCTCCTCGAATGGTTTTAGCCGGTTGCCCCGGAAAAATAGTAATGACTTTAGAAGAGTACGAGGCAAAACGGGCAGTGTTCATTGCCGAAAAAAATAAGGTGGACAAATGAAAATATGGTATGACGCGTGCACGGGTAAACATACCAGATATGGCACCGCTATTGGGCAGCGACTTAGAAAAGCTGGACACGAATTTGTTTTTACAACGCGTGAACATCCAGACACGTTACCTTTAATGAAAATTCTCGGAGAAAAATCCATCGTCGTAGGCAAATACGACCCAACGACACTTTATTCAAGGCTTGAAGAGAGCGACGAACGCGTAATAGAATTTTCCAAGCTTCAAAGATGACCGCCCAGACGTAGCCATCGCCCATCAATCTGTTGAGCTATGCCGAGCCGCCTTTGGTTTAGGATTCCCCATAATTTTGACTGCCGACACGCCATACGCCTTAGCCACTAACAGGCTAACGATACCATTCGCACACACAGTTGTGGTTTCCGAGGCTTTGCCAAAACGTTTTACTGCTGATTACTGCGCCAAAAACGTTATCCCATTCAAAGGTGTGGATGAGGTTGCTTGGATTAAGAATTATAAGCCTCAAAAAATTGATGGATTAAAGAAGCCTTTGATAGTTGTTAGGCAAGTCGAAACAAAAGCAGCGTATGCGGATGGAAAACAAGACCTCTCCGAAAACGTTTTTGCAAAATTATCCTTATTAGGAAATGTGCATTACATCGAAAGATATAATGGACAAGGGAAAACTTTCGGAATTAAAGAAGGCTTTACAGATACTGCGCGTTTGGTTGCGAATGCTGATTTGGTTATTAGTTATGGAGGCACTATTGCAAGGGAAGCAGCGCTTCAAGGTGTTCCAAGCATAGCTATTTCGGACATGGCTAAAACCTACGTTAACACTTATTTGACTAAGAAGGGCTTTCCACTTTTTGCTACAACAGAGCATGGAATGCTTACGTATGCAAAGAAGTATATTTGCAAAAGATTCGATGTGAAGAGCAAGCTTGCGGCGCTAGAAGATCCTGTTGATACAATCGAAAAAGTCGTTGAAACCTTCAAACAGCCTTAACTGCGACTTTATCTCCAGATTTCATATGGAATTTTTCCGCTGCATTGCCTTGGTTAAACGCGATTTCCATAAAACCATGACTGCCAATTAATGCTACGGGCTCGTTAGTTTCTACTTCGGCGTAGGTTTTGCAAAAATTAAGTTTTAGCGAAACGCCGGCCAATTCTATGTTTATTGCTTTGGCTTGATTTTGGAAGATGTCTTTTTCTGCTATGTTTGTGATTATGTTGCCAAAGCCATCAATGTGAAGCACTTCACCGATTAGGACCCCATTTTTTCGTTTTGTTTGTGCAAAGTCAGGCTTAACTGGATCTTTTATTTCTGCCCCAAATTCCTCTGGCGCTACTTCTTTTGTTAGGAAGGCTGCTGCTGGCGCAAAAATGTCTCTTCCTTGAAAAGTTCTTGATGTTTTGGAAAGTATCAATTTGGGGTTAGTAATTTGATAAATGTGTTTTATGCTTTGATTTTGAGCAGCCAACGTCAAAACGCCATTATCCGGTCCAACAAAAAACGCCTTAGCCGCCTGTATCAGTATAGCGCGTCTTTGGGTGCCAACTCCGGGGTCTACAACTGCCAAGTGGACGGTGCCTTCTGGAAAGTATGGTGCAGCCGAAGCCAACATGAAAGCGCCCATTCGGACATTAAATTTTTCAACCTCTTGAGTTACGTCAACGATTGTGGCGTTTGGGTTTATAGTTAAAATTGTTCCTTTCATCTCTGCTACGTAAGGGTCTTTTAGCCCAAAGTCGCTGGTCAAAGTTATCATTATGCTTAACCGCCGTGGACAACTGGGATAAAGACGACTTCGTCTCCATCCTTTAATTTGGTTTCAAAACCATTAAGAACACTGATTTCTCTTCCGTTGATGAGGATAAGCGAGTTTGATCGTGAATCGTCCATTTGCTGGGTACTGAAGACTTTTTCTAGCTGCGGCATTTCGGGACTAAGCTTGTTTATCAAGTCTTTTAGTGACATAGATTCTTGGAAGTTAAAAGTTAACTGGTTTTTTCCAGAAATTTGACGCAGTGCACCGATGAACTTTATTGTTAGTGCCATTTGTTTTAGGCTCGCTAATCAATAGTGTTGTTTGTGTGTTAAAATTTTTGTGGAGGTTGTTGTTGAGCCCTTAAAAATTTTGGAAGCGTTCTTCGGTCAAGGTTTCCACGATGTCTGTTGCGATTTCAACGATTGAATTAGCCTGAATCATCAACGCGTCGCCGTTCACCTCTTCTAACTGCGCTATTTGCTGAATGATGCTTTCAATGTCGATTAGAAAACGAAGAATAGAATCATTCGTGTTTGGGTTTTTGGTTACTTCTTCTCGGATGAGTATTTCAATAAAGGCTGGTTCTCCAAGACTGTAGTATATAGCGTTTCTTGCTTTTCGGATTGCTTCCACAACTAAGCCTGATGCCATGTATGGGATTTTCCGCGCTGCTTCCAACTCGGCTTTTGCTTCACGCAGGTACCTTAGCGCCCACCCTTTTCTATAATCATCCATCATTAGGTTTTTTTCCTAAAATTAACGGGTTTACTCGGATGTGTCCTCTTCTTCAGAGTCAGACTCATATTCAGAGTTAACTTGAGCTAATGCTCTGGTGCGGGTAATGTATCCAGCAATCTGGTTTCTAACGCGTGTAGTTGTTCCCTCGGTTAAAGCGTCAACTGAGCGTTTGTTTTCATCAAAGCTGGTGTTAAATTTAGCTGGAAACCGCTTCATGAGTTCTTTGCCAGATCGTTTTACTTGGTCGGTCTTTACTTTTCCCAAATTTCAATTCCTCAGATCATCGATGTTTATGTGTCCCTCGCGTAAAAGCTCAGGAGCAATCCTCAATAGATGATAGGCTTAATTTAAGTTTACGGCTTATGACGCAGATTAACTGACCCGCGAACAGTTAGGTAAATTGATAAATGAAAAGTATTGGTTAATTTAGTTTTAGGTTAAAGAAGGTCTCAAAGTTTTTGGCGATTTGTTCCACAACTTCTTCAAGGGGCATTTTTTTGATTTCCGCCGCTGCTTCAACAACATTTCGTATGTAGGAAGGCTTGGTTAATTGTCCATTAAAGGGGCGCTTCCAATATGTTACTGGACCATCAGTTTCTGTCAAAAAATTTTGTAGCGGCACTTTCTCCACAACTTCACGGATGCCTGCAGAGTATGTTAAAGGTGGGCCTTCAGTGATAAAATATCCATTGTCAATAACTTTTTCCAGTGCACTCATTGGGTGGCTAAACCAATGTAGCAGAACACGCTTAACACGGTATGAGGGAAGCATTTCTACGATTTTGTCAGTTGTTCCCCGGGAATGGATGATGACTGGGAGATCAAGTGTTTCTGCAAGATGAAGCATTTTGTCAAAAACCATCAGTTGCTTTTCCCAAACAGTTTCGTACTTATAGTCTAAGCCGATTTCGCCAACTGCTTTAATCGCGCTTTTTTGTTTCTGGATGAAGTCGAGGGTTTCTTCAAGCTCATTTTCTTTAAGTACGTTCACGTTCCAAGGGTGAATCCCCAATGCAGCGTACACTAAGCCAGGGCATTTTTCAGCTAGCTTAACGTCATTTTGGCAGGTTTTTAGATCCATCGAATTTGTTACCAACGCGCTTACGCCGGAGCTTTTTGCATCCGCTATCAACTCATCAATGTGACCACTATATTCTAAATCTGAAAGGTGAACATGCGCGTCAATTAGCTTCATTTTACTCAGCGCTAATACCGTGTTAGCGTTTTTATAATTTTCTTTATCTGTATAGCAAATATCATGATAGGATAATTTAAGGGAAAAAACGATAACAAAGGTTAAATATTGCTTTAAAATGAAAAAGAAGCTATAGAGATGTCATTATGACCGAATTAGAAATAGCCGTAGCCCCCATGCACAGATTATGTAAAAAAGCTGGCGCAGATAGAGTAAGTGAAGCAGCCGCAAAAGAACTTTCAAAGGCACTTGAAGAAATAGGCGTAAAAATCGCTAAAGAAGCACTAGATTTTGCAATGCATGCTGGAAGAAAAACCATCAAAGCGGAAGATATCGAAATCGCCGCTAAAAAAGTCATGGGTAAATAAAAATTTAATAAAAAAGTTCTCCCTTTCTTCTTTTTTGTTAGTTTTTACCCTCTAAAGTTTGAGGAAGTTTTAGCTAAGTTAAACATAGAAATGGCCATCCAACTTCCATTTTCAACAAGAGACTATCAAAAAATTAAGCTGTGGCGGATGAATCCCACAGAAACTGGAAATATTCTCGGGCAAACCCAACTAACCCGACATGATTACTCCATATGACTAGAGTGGGTTTGTCTTCTCCTAGGAAAAGCATGGCTTCTTTACCATCAGCAATTACTCCCCCGCCAAACATGTGGTCTCTTGTTCGCAACTCATTTAACGCAGAATATTTTTTTAAGAAAAGCCAATCTTCCTTTTTCCCAGCAGCCATCAATTTTATACTCACGGTTTTTTTCAAGCCGCTACCAAGTAAAGGTTTAGCTAAGGTAATTACTGGTTTAGCAAATTCAGGCGCTGCAATCACAATTTCCTTTGTTGCCTTCATCAAAACTTCTTCAAGTTTGCCAAGTACTGCCTGTTGACCACGCAAAATGAGCATGTCGGGTCGCTCGATGAGTTCGCGTTTTTCGTACAAGGGCTGAAGGTTTTCTGTTACGGTGTTTTCCCAATTTAGGTACTTGTCTTCCAGTCGAAGTTTGGTTGACCTTGTAGCTTCCAAGGGGGGCACGGGGTAATATTTGAAGGGGCGTGTTTCGCTGCTTTTTAACCAGCCCTTTTCCTTTAGGGTATTTAGGACTTCGTAGATTTTGCTGTATGGTACTTTGGCTTCGTGGCTTATCTCCATAGCCGTCATTTGTCCACTCGCCAAAAGCACTATGTATGTGTCAATTTCGTAGGCGTTCAAACCCATTTCTCGCAGAGCATTCCGAGTGTTTTCGTTTATTGACATCTTTTACCCCTTAGTCACCGTAGGAAACGTTTGGAAACCTATTATTAACACATCTGCTCTTAAGCCCTTCTAAATCGCTTAGATGTTAGAAGGCAAAAAAAAATGAAAGATATCAAACCTACAAGAAGCATTTGCCCTGAATGCCTAAAGGCTATAGATGCAACAATTTACGAAGACGACGGCAAAGTCTTCATCAAAAAAGATTGCTCTGAACATGGGCATTTTCAAGAACTTTACTGGTCAGACTATGACCAATACGTGCGGGCAGAAAAATTCCGTTTTGACGGTGACGGAATAAGTAATCCTCGAACCGAGAAAAAGAACGGTTGCCCAAATGACTGTGGTATATGTCCCGAACACAAATCACATACTGGCTTAGCAATAATCGATGTGACAAACAGGTGTAACTTAACTTGCCCTGTGTGCTTTGCTAACGCTGCCGCTGCCGGATATGTTTACGAACCAACAAAAGAGCAAATTACTGGAATGCTTGAGAACCTTCGGGCCAACAAACCCGTGGCGGCTACTGCGCTTCAATTCTCTGGCGGGGAACCCACAATACGCAAAGACCTCCTCGACTTCGTTCGAAAAGCAAAAGAACTTGGCTTCAGCCACGTGGAAGTTAATACGAACGGTCTTCGACTTTCCCAAAGCGTAGAATATTGCAAGCAACTCAAAGAAGCAGGAGTAAGCACTATTTATCTCCAATTTGACGGGTTAACTTCAGATGTTTTCAAGTTTATTCGAGGAGTTGACTTGCTTGACGTTAAAATGAAGGCTATTGAGAACCTTCGTGCAGCAGGATTCAACAGTGTGGTATTAGTCGTCACGTTAGTAAGAGGTGTAAATGATCATCAACTTGGAGATATCGTGAACTTCGCCGTCAAAAACTTTGATGTTGTAAGATGCATCAATGTTCAACCTGTAAGCTTATGCGGGCGGTTGCCGCAAAAAGATCGGGAAAAGATGCGCATTACAATCCCCGATTTCATGAAAAAAGTTGAAGAGCAAACCAAAGGAATGATTAAAACCTCAGATTTCTACCCAGTACCTTCAGTGGCTATAATCTCTAAAGCAGTTGGCGCATTAAAAAACAGACGATACCTCGAGTTCACTGCTCACCCTCACTGCGGTATGGCAACATACCTTATGATCGATAAAGGCAAAGTAAAAACCATTGGTGAAATGGCAAACGTTGACGCTTTCTTTGCTGGAATGAGAGACGTTTACCAAAAAGCATCCAGTGGACATAGAACAAGAGCATATCTATCCTTGCTTGGCACAGTTCGACATCTGAAGTTTAGTACACTGCGAAAAGTGTTCCCCGTAGTTACAAAAGGTGATTACAAATCTCTTGGTGATCTTCAAAGGCAATCAATTTTGCTTTCAGCGATGCATTTCATGGATCCATACAACTTTGACTTAGAACGGGTGCAACGCTGCTTAATTCACTACGCGGTTCCTGACGGGCGCATAATTCCATTTTGCACTATGAACTCAATTCATCGAGCTGAAGTTGAAAAGAAACTGGGCGTTCCACTGAAAGATTGGAAAACACAACATAAGATTGAAATAAGCCAACCACAATAAAAGTGCAGAACAAAAGTATCAAAGTGAAAAGTTATGGGTGGAAAAAAGAAGCTCGGCATAAAGCAGATGGAGAAGCAACAGGTCACTCAAGACGAAGAAAAAGCTAAGCAAGACAAAAAGAAAGAGAAAGCTGGACCGCCAAAAGAGCGAAAAACTGTTGGAATTATGCCTCCAGATGCGAAAGACGGCAAAATCATTGCTGAAGTCAAAAAAATGGGTGCTATAACGCCATATTCAGTTTCAGCAAGATACGGGGTAAGAATAAGCGCAGCCAAATCCTTCCTAAGTGCAATGGAAGCTAATGGTACAGTTGAACTCGTATCCGGAAGCCACAACATGAAGATCTACAAGCCTAAAGCAGCTTAAACTGATCTAAGCCAAAACCTTTTATTTTAATTAAGTTTAAGCAGAGGAGAGTATATTCTGTTTGATAGATTTTCCAGAAAGAATTTACACCGCTGAAGAAGTCAAAAACGCTAAAGAGCTAATTGACCAAGGCTACAAACATGACCTAACGGTAGATGGCTCGCCAGAATTCAAAGAAAAAGTCAAAAGCGCACTTGAACTAATCAAAACCGCAGGCCAATTTGACTTTATTCGCACTTACATAAAAAAAATAATTGAAATTGACGGGATAACTCAACTGCGTGAAACTGAAGTAGCCATCTGGGCAAACAAATTCGCCGTAGAAAATCCAGTTGACGCCGCCAGCTTATTCATCCAGAAAGCTTACCACATGAAAGAATACCTAGAAGGCGAACTCTACTATGGTGGTAACGCAGAAAAACGATCCGTTGCAAAACGCATTGACTTTTTGAAAGCGCTCCAGGACAAAAGCAACGATAAAAATGTAAAAGAAGAATGTGAACGACTGCTACATATGTGGAAAGAAAGCTCATTAGCGTTTTAAGCTTCTAAAGCTTGAACTTTAATGGTTGTTCCACTTTTAACTTGCTTAAAAATTTCCAAGTTGTTTGTTATTTTTCCAAGTATGCTAACAGGACTGTAGGGCTGTGATTTGCCATAGAAAACGCATAATGCGCCGCCTAAAGGCCAAAACGCAATAGTGCCCGTTTCTACCGTGGGTTTTGCTTTTTCTTCACCCATTTTAATGGGGATTTCAAAGTAAACTTCTTCTTTCCAGAGTGCAGCTCTGCCTTCAATTGGAAGTTTTCGAACGATGTAGTCGATGGTTCTTGGCGCTAAGAATCTGACTAGTTCTCCTTCAGCTTCACCTAAGCCTTCGATTATGAACTTTACTTTTATGTGGGAAACGTCTGCTTGGGGAACTTCTGCTTCAACGTCTGGTTCAGTACTCAACTTTCATGCTCCTTCAAAGAAAACCCGGTAAATCTTGGGATAGGCTATTTAATGGTCGAAGTTAAATTTAACTCTTACAGTCACAATTAACGGCAAATTTACCATGAGCTAAATCCGTTAAAGGAGGCTTAGAACAGTTTTCCCAATAAAATTAACCTGTTCCGCCGTGACCTCCGGATGAATTGGCAAAGAGAAAACATGCTTAGAAGCTTTATCCGTTTCAGGCAACTTTGACCCTCCAAAGTTCTCTCGGTAAAACGGCATCTGATGCACCGGGTTAACGTAATAAGCTTCGGCGCCTATGCCTTTTTTCTTGAGCTCTTCCATTAAGGTATTACGTTCTGTTTCTGTGCCATCTTTTAGTCGTGTCGTGTAGAGATACCAACTGTGCTGCCGATCTCTTGATTCCCAAGGTAAAACAAGCCTCTCGCTTTCCTTAAGAATTGATGTTAGTTGCTGTGCGTTTAGTCGTCGTTTACCAAGAAAAGAAGGCAGTTTTTCCAACTGCACATTAGCTATTGCCGCTTGTATTTCTGACATACGATAGTTAGTTCCAAGAATAAGTGAGGAATATTTGGCTTTTTCTCCATGAGTCCTAATCATACGTAACGTCTCGTCTATTTCATCATTGTTTGTTGTGATTACTCCGCCTTCACCCGATGTCATGTTTTTGCTCGCATACAAGCTCCAGCATGCGGCATCAGCAAAGCTTCCAGCGGGTTTACCCGCATATGTTGTTCCATGTGACTGAGCAGCATCCTCAATCAAAGCTAAGCCATGTTTAGCGGCGATTTCTTTCAGAGGCTTCATGTCAGCGGAGAAACCGTAGAGATCCACTGGCAAAATAGCCTTGGTTTTCTTTGTTAACGATTTTTCAACTGCACTAGGGGATAAATTGTAAGTTTCAGGATCTATATCTGTAAAAACTGGTTTTCCACCTGCTAAAACAACTGCTTCGGCAGTCGCAACGAAAGTGAAGCTGGGCAAAATCACCTCATCCCCATACTTTATACCGGAAGCCATAACTGCAGAGTGCAACGCAGCAGTGCCAGTGTTAACCGCAACGGCATGCTTAGCTCCCACAAAGCTTGCAAAATCTTTCTCAAATTTAGAAACCATTGGTCCAGCGCCAAGCCCACTTGTCAGCAAACCGCTTCTTAGAACTTTCACTACGGCTTGGACTTCTTCTTTGCTGATCTTTGGCAGGTTAATCGGTATCATTGTTTAGCCTCATTCTTAGAGAAAACGCCAACGCAATATTTTAATTTGCTTGGAATATAACGGATTATTCAACCGCTATTTTTTGTATAATTTTGTAATCAGTAACTGCGCTAACGCCATGGGCGCTGAGTTCTTTATCCAGTTCCAAGTCGCCAGTGTCAACCCTTAAACTCTTTAACCTATCCAACTTACTATTTGTAGCAACCACAACAATATTGTCCAAACCTACTTGGCGGATAACTTTGCTGCTTATCTGTTGGTTTCCTCTGCCAAAAATGAACCCTTGACCTCCAATCGGCGTCACAATTATCTTTGATGACTTACCCTTAATAGTCTGCAAAATTTGCGTCTCGTTGACGTCATTTGCGATTATTTTCTTCTCTAAAAATAGGT
>Ga0182021_10003446_pt1 | contig 18563 bp, 15 predicted proteins | sample 612E3MmetaG_FD_120493 | JGI IMG/M metagenome (GOLD analysis project Ga0182021, IMG submission 120493) | Permafrost microbial communities from Stordalen Mire, Sweden - 612E3M metaG (Illumina Assembly) | ecosystem: Environmental > Terrestrial > Soil > Wetlands > Permafrost | place: Sweden... | reverse complement strand
CGAACACCTCAATCGAGAACGTAGTCCTGCCGCCAGTTGGCCTTTTCTACCCACACCGGCTGATTCTTCTTCGACAGCAGGTACGACCCCAGCACAAGATAGTCCATCTCCGTCCGCATGAAACACCGATAGGCATCCTCCGGCGCGCAGACGATCGGTTCGCCACGCACGTTGAAGGACGTATTGATAATCACCCCGCAGCCGGTCTGCGCCTCGAAGGCCTTGATCAGGCTGTAGTAGCGCGGACTCGAGTCCGGCGCCACCGTCTGCACGCGCGCCGAGTAGTCAACGTGCGTGATGGCCGGGATGTCCGAACGGACCTGGTTGATGCGCTCGCGCACGGACAGCGACGCCGCCGTCTCCAGTCCGATGCACCGATCCTTCTTCACCGGCGCGACCAGCAGCATGTAGGGCGAGGGTCGGTCGAGTTCGAAATAGTCGCTCACGCGCTCGACCAGGCAGGAGGGCGCGAAGGGCCGGAACGACTCGCGGTACTTGATCTTCAGGTTCATGACCGACTGCATCTTGGAGGACCGGGCATCGCCGACGATCGACCGGCCGCCCAGCGCGCGCGGACCGAACTCCATGCGGCCCTGCACCAGGCCGATGACGTTCTCGCTGGCGATCAGTTTCGCAATCTCGGGGGCCCATTCGGCGGGCCCCAGTTTGCGGCCGGGATATCCCTTGGCGGTCAGAAAGGCCTCGACGGCCGCGTCCTCGACGTCGGGGCCCAGCAGCGAACCCTGCGCCTTGTCATGCACGTCGTCGGCTTCGCGCGGCGCGTTCTGGACCTGGTGCGCCACCATCAGCGCCGCGCCCAGCGCGCCGCCGGCGTCGCCCGCCGCGGGTTGGATCCAGATATCCTTGAACGGCCCCTCGCGCAGCAGCCGGCCGTTGGCCACGCAGTTCAGCGCCACGCCGCCGGCCATGCAGAGATAGTCCGCGCCCGTCAACTCGCGCGCGTGCCGGGCCATCTTGAGAACGATCTCCTCGGTCACGACCTGGATCGACCGCGCGATGTCCATCTCGCGCGCCGAAATCTCACTCTCGGCCTTGCGCGGCGGGCCGCCGAACAGTTTGTCGAACTCGCCGTTGGTCATGGTCAGGCCGTCGAGATAACCGAAGTACTTGAGATTGAGGCGGAACGAACCGTCCTCGCGCATGTCCAGCAGGTTGTCTTTGATGACCTTGACATACGTCGGCTGGCCGTACGGCGCCAGCCCCATCAATTTGTACTCGCCCGAGTTGACCCGAAAGCCCGTGAAATAGGTGAATGCCGAATAGAGCAGTCCCAGCGAGTGCGGAAAGTGCAGGTCCTTCAGAATTTCGATGCGGTTCCCCTCGCCGCGCCCGATGGCGCTCGTGGCCCACTCGCCCACGCCGTCCAGAGTCAGGATCGCCGCCCGGCGGTACGGCGACGGGAAGAAGGCGCTCGCGGCGTGCGACTCGTGGTGTTCGGGGAAGTAAAGAGGGGGAATCGTTTTCACACCGCAGCCTTCCATGGCCTCCTCGATCTGCATCGGAATCCAGAGCTTCTCGCGGAGCCAGAGCGGGAGGGCCATCATGAACGATTGCAACCCAGCCGGCGCGACGGAAAAATACGTCTTCAGAATGCGCTCGAACTTGCGAATGGGTTTGTCGTAGAAAGCCACCGCGTCGAGTTTCCCGCCACGCTTCTCCAGTTCGCGCAGGCAGAACTTGACGGCATTGACGGGGAAGCACGCGTCGTGCTTCTTGCGGCTGAACCGCTCTTCCTGGGCGGCGGCGGCAATCTGGCCGTCGCAGACCAAAGCGGCCGCCGAGTCGTGGTAAAAGGCGCTGATGCCGAGGATGTTCATCAGTATTGCCGCCTGTATTCGCCGGAATCCTTGACCGGGGCGCGCGGCACCCAGTACGTCGGCTCTTGGGTCGGAAACGCCCGGCACATCGGGTCCTTCCCCGTCATGAGCAGAATCAGGCGGCCGGGGAAGAAGATGAGGTAGAAGGCCGGCACGAGGCAGGCCCAAGTCAACACCGTCGCCACCCCCTTGCCGAGCGCCTGACCGAACTGTTCCCAGCGCGCGAACAGGCGGGGAATGGCAAGGCCGGCGACCAGGGCGAACAAGGCGATGCCTCCAACGAGGCTGGCCGGGACGGCGTGTCCCCGCCACGCGAAGACGCCGGCGATAACGGCCGGGATCAACGTCTGAACGACGACGCTGGGCAGACGGGCGGATAGAGTATGTGCTGGCTCACCCATGATTTCGGCGAAAAATACCAGAACCCCCTGTGCTTGTCAGCAGGTTTGCGGCATTCCGCGTTCTCAAATGAGTTGCCGCTCGTGGTCCGACTCGCCAACCCGCCACATGTGTTTGGCGGCATCGTAATTCCAACCTCGCGTCCGCAACGCATCGGCAAATTCCTGCCGGCTCACCGCCAGTTCCCGTAGCGAATTGTGTTCCCAGGCCATCAGAATCAGCTTATTGAACAGATACTGACTCGTGACTTCCCGTTGCCCGCCCTCTGTCTTAAGCACGCGGTCCAGCATCTCCGCGAACATCTGCGTTCGGCCGTCACGGACGCACTTCTCGAAACGCTCGCGAACAGGTTTGTAGAATGTCAGGATCATCTCCCCGCCAAGTACGCTCTCCGAGTTCTTCTTCTTGTGCATCGACCAGACAACTTCACGTTCCTGGGTCAGAGCCGCCTTCAACTCGGCGCCCGCTCCAGACGCCGCATCCAGAATCGCCTGAAAATAACTCGTATCCCAATGCTGAAAGACGATCGACATCCATCGGTCGGACCTGAGGAGTTTGACACAATCGCGAATACTGGCGGCCAGTCTGGACTTGTAATGGTCTTCCGTCAGGCGCAGTTCCCCCCCGACTATGATCTCCGCGCCGCGAACATCGGCTGTGACATCAAACCCAAGCCAGTGGTTCCACAGGATTGACAGATCCAGGTAAGCGATATGGGCGCCATAGGGAGGGTCGGTAAACACGTAGTCAACGGTGGCTTCCCCCATCGCCTCGCTCAACCTCGTGGCATCCGTCTGGAACACGACGAGGTGCTTCGCACTGTCGATACGGGCGCCCTCTTTGGCACGCGTCCAGTTCTGGTCGCGGACTGCCAGCACTTCATCTTTCGCATCGAGGACATTCAGGAAGCGACCCCGGAAAGTGTCCCACAACGGCAATTCGACAACGTTCTTTGCGAGTTTGTAGCGGTAGATGCTGAATATGCTCGACCCGCCTCGACTTTCGGCCCGTCCCTTGGCGGAAATGAACGTTTTGTTCAGTTTGGCCGCCGCTGCGGACCACGCGAGCAACAAGGCATCGCGAACGGCCGCATTTGGCTCCGCAAGGATACCCTGTTTGAGCATCGCCAATGTCGCGCACTGCCGCGACGTAAACAGATCCAAAAAGTACTCGGCGTCAGAGTTGCGAGGCAACCTTATATTCTCTGGTAAGGGCAACGACTTCAGCACGGTCTCGACTGCTGCGTCCGACATCGCCGGCAGTCGCTCAATGCGATCCTTGCAGGCAGCCTCAACTCGCCCAAACGCATCCTTCAGCGGGTGCGTGGAAGGCAGAGTCGTATCGGCAATGGTTCGGGTCAAGAAGTTGGCGAGAGGATTGACGTCATTCTGTACGCCTGTTCTTCCCATGAGAAACGCTTCGATGGCGGTGACTCCCGATCCGCCGAACGGGTCTGCCACGACGTCCCCGGGTTGCGTGAACCGCCGGATATAAGCCTGAATGACACTGGCGGAGCGCCGCGTGAAATACGGGTGCACACCATAGTGCCGGGCGAGTTTCTGCCTCTCGTCGGGAATGGTGGTCGTGATCGGATCGATATGAGCGCGTGATGCCATGCCAGGCGTGACTCTAGGCGCAATGTCTCTTCAAATGGTCTCCGACAAACGCCAATTCTATGACGTCGACATGTTCGGGCGGGTTAAGCAGGGTGTCGGTCACACAGAACACGACCACCCTCAACAGAGGTTTGTAACGTTCAATCTGATACTTGAAACCGCGGGATTCCTTCTTGATCTCGATCGGGCACCGATAGGAAGGCAATTTCAAGAATCGAAACACACTCTCGTTACAGTCGTAGTATCGGACCGAGTACGGACTAAATCGTACGCCCAATTTGCTGAATGCCCCCGCCACTCGCAAGAGGTCGACTTCATGAACGTTGCGGGTAAGCGGATCGCGGTGCTCGTCCACGACCCTGACGATTTCATCCTTAACCCAACGAATGTCGGCGAGACGATCATGCGCGAGGTCGTCAATCTGCCGCATCCAGAGAGGACTCTGATGCCGACGCGTCAGTGACAGCGGATACAGCGGACGCTCAAGTTCAACCGACCGACTTTTCCCCCTGAAATGTGCAATCAGAGGCGTCAAAATGAATTGCCCGTGCGCGTCAAGTCGTGCATCGACATCGATGCGTTCAAAATCCTGTCCCTCAGGCATCCCGTACCAGTGGCGAACAGCCTCGCCGATGGACCCGGGTGCCTCCGTCGCCTGTTGAATTCGATCATGGCCCACTTTCCCTGCCACAACACGTCCAGTCGAGAGCAACTTGTGATCGCGCCCTACCGCCATGATACGTCTCCGTCTAGCGCATCGCGTCAACTATAGCCCACCGTCCTTGCCACGGTCAACGCCGGTCGACGTGGAGGTTTTCGGCATTCCGCGTTCGGCATCGAAAGGATGCCTAACGACACTCGCCTACGGCCGCGCCGGGAGCCACCCCAGGGCCGTGAACTCTTTCTCGATGCATTCGGCCAGGACGCGGTGCCCGCCGGCACGGGGGTGCATGAAATGCACCTTGTACTCCGCCGGATAGGCATTCTCCGGAATGCGGTCCCATGTATTGTAACAGAGTATCCCGAGCCGGTCACAGATCTGTTGGGCCTCCTTTTGCATCGGTCCCATGACAAGCACCTTGAACCCGAACTGCTTGCCCAGGGCCTTCAAATCGGCAAAAGCCTGGCTGACCCCGTCAATGTCCGTGCCGCGGCGAAAGTACTCCGGCACGCGATTCATGTCGTAGGACCGCTGGTCCCGGACCTGGCTCAGCGCCACCTCCGCGTATCGCTTCCGGTCGAAGAGCAGGTAATAGAGGTAGGACACGTCACGGCGGTTCCACTGTCCGTCCTGCGGAATGAAGTACGGCAGGCTGAAATCGTTGTCGCACCAGCCGACCACGACGATATCGGGCTTGAACTGAAGGCCTTTCATGCGCAGGCTTTCCACCTCGAGTTGTGTGTTGTAACCCGGGACCCCGAGATTGATGACCTCGTAGAGGTGACCGTCAGCCCTCGTGTTGAGGTTCGATTCCAGCACAGCCAGGTACTCCTCGCCCTGGTGAACATCCCAACCGAACATGCCGGAATCGCCCAGCCCGACGATCCGGAACACGTTGGTGCCCTTCTCGACGGCAAAGTCGCGATCCTCGCGCAGCCCCAGGCGATTGGTGCGGAGCGTGCGGTGCCCAAACTCCATGTTGAGATTCGGCTTGAGTTCGTAAATCAGCCGGGGATCGGCGCTCTTCTGCGTGATGGCGGCCAGCGGGTGCCCGCTCACGATCTGTTCTTTCGTCAGCCGCCGGGACACGGCGCCAAGTTTATCCAGCGATTGTTCGGCCTGCATATGTTTGAGAATCAGGCGCAGCCCTATCTCGGTGGCCAACAGGGCAACGGCCGTGCTGAACGCGCAGAGGACAAGGCGTCCCGCGATCTGCGCCCACTCCCGGCCACTGTTGCGCCCGCCGCGTCGGATGAAATAGGCGGCGAACCCCGCGCCGGCCGCCAGCAAGAGACGAGGCAGCGGATTCGCGGCGTGCAGGTGCAGCGACCGGATCTCCCAGGTGCCGCCCATCGCGATCAAGGCCACCACCTCCGCCAGACAGGCCGCCACGATGCCGATCAGCGCCCATGACGCCAATCGGCCGGGCCAACCCAGGCTCCACCGTTCCCAGTGTTCGCGAATTCCTGCCACGTGTTCCACCCTTCAACCCGCCAGCGGGCCGATTCCCGGCCGCGCGTCAGTCCCGTCGAATATGGACCAAAAACGCAAACGCCGCAAAAACTATTTGGTCGCTTTGTGTCGATCGTCGCCTCACAACGGCCGGCCTCGGCGGCACCTGTCGCAGAAAATATTGGAAAGCCCGGGCGTCTCGCGTATGCTTCCGGTCATGGGAGAGGTGCGCGCCAGCCGCGGCCTTTCATGGGGAACGCAATGGGCCTTTTTTCGCGAACGGACTTCCTCAAGGTGGCCGATTCGGTCGTCGGACCGCCGCTTTGTCGTTTCCTGGGCCGGCTGCATGCGCGGGAGGAGACCGGCCCGGGACCCGCGGTTCCGGCGCCCGAAAACGTGAAGCGGATTCTCCTGATCAGGCCCGGCGGCATGGGCGACATGGTCGTACTGCTCCCGGCGCTCGCGGCGCTCAGGGCGCGTTTCCCCGACGCAAACATCGACGTCATCTGCGAAAGGCGCAATGTGGAGATTCTGCGGATGGCCGGTCTGGCGCGCGTCGCCGCGCTGCCCTACGACGTGACGCCCCTTCGCCTGCTGCACCGGCTGCGGCACACCCCCTACGACTTCACCGTCGACACGGAGCAGTTCCATCACTTCTCCGCCGTGTTCGCCGCCTTGAGCCGCGCCCCAGTCCGCATCGGGTTCAAGATCAATCCCCTCCGTAACCCGCTCTATACCCACCTCGTCAATTACGCCCCCGACGGTCCGGAGGGGGTCCAGTTCCTGCGCTTGCTCGAGCCGCTCGGAATCCGCAACGGCGGCGCGCGTCTCGAAGGGCTGCTGGCCGCTTATGACGCGTCACTGCCGGAGCCGTTCGAACGCGACCTCCGCCGCCTGTCGCCGGCCGGCGCATTTGCCGTGCTGCACCCCGGCACGAGCAGCCGCTACAAACAGTGGCCGGAAGACCGGTTCAGCCAACTCGCGCTCCATTTGCATCGTGAGCATGCGCTTGCCTTGGTTGTCGTCGGCGACGCGAAGGACATTCCGCTGGGCGACCGGGTTCTTGAAGACTGCCGTAAAGCCGCCTGCCCCGCCCTTTCGTGCCAAGGCCGGCTCAGCCTTGCCGAAACCGCGGCGGTCATCCGGGGATCGCGCCTCTTCGTCGGCACCGATTCCGGCCTGGCCCATCTGGCCGTGGCGCTCGGACGTCCGACCGTCGTTCAATTCGGTCCCAGCGACGCGCTCAAGTGGGGCGTGGAGGACGCCACGCATGCCACGGTGCGCGCCGATCTTGCCTGCGCGCCCTGTTTCATCTTCGGCTACCACAAACCGTGCCGCACGATCGCCTGCATGCGGCAGATCACGGTCGAAGCGGTGCAGGACGCCTGCCGCGCCGTGCTGCGAAATTCCGCCCTTTGAAATCCCGGCCCGACGAGATGCTCCCATGCCCTTGTTAACGTGGAATTCATTCCCGGTGCTGGTTCTGACCGGCCTGGCCGTGTGGGAAGCGCTGCCCTTCTTCCGGCAGTCCCTGCGCGCCTCCCGCTGGTGGCGCCTCCTCGCCTGGTTCTGGCGGCCTTGGGGTCTCTGGGCGGTCTTGAACATCGTCTTCCGCCTTCTGGGGAGATGGGGATTCGGCGATCGCACGACGTTTCCGTTCTTCTGCAACCCCTGGCGCAGCGGCAGCGGCTGGAGGGCGACGTTCGATTGGCTCTTCGCCCGCCAGGAACTGGCTACCTGGAGCCTCGTCCTCTTCCTCCTGGGTCTGCTGTTCTTACTCACCTGCCGCCAGATCATCGCCGCCCCGCCCACGCGGCGCACGACGGCGCTCGTGCTGGTTGTCCTCGTGGCGTTTGCATTCGTCCTGCCGCTGACCTACGAGTGCCTCCCGGAAGGCCCCGGGAATCTGGACGATAGCGAGGGGTGTTTCCTTCAAGTCTGGCTCGATTCCGGCAGCACCATGCTGTACTGCATGCCCCGTGTGCACAGCAAGGCGCATTTTCTGAAGCATTTCGATGAGATTCAGCCGACCTTGCGAGTGTCCATCCACGGCGTCTCGCATCCGCCGGGCGCCACGCTGGCCTTGTACTGGCTGGGGAAATGCTTCGGAGCCACCGAACAGGTCACCGACGACCGTCTGCGTTACGCACTGGGGTCCACGCTATTCGCGGCGCTGGGCGTGATCGCCGTCTTTCTGCTCGGGTGGACGATGTACCAGTCCCGCCAGGCCGGGTTGATGGCAGCGGCGCTGTGGGCCGTGAAGCCCGCCGCGCTGGCGTACAACACCTTCTCCCCGGACGCCGTCTGCACGGTCTTCTTCATCTTGTTCGTGGCGCTGACGTGGCGGATTGCCCTGGCCGACCGGCGGCGGTGGGGCAGCATGATCGCGCTTGGCGTTGTCCTCTACGCCCTTACCCTGCTGAACTTTATCTGGCCGTTGTTCGTCGCGCTTTTCGGCTTCATGGTCCTGCTCTTCGCGTGGCGACTCGACCTGCGGCCGGCCGACTGGATCGTGCGAGGCGCCGTGCCGGTGGCACTCATGGCCCTCCTTCTGGTAACCACCTGCTTCTACTATCGCCTGAACTATGTAGCCGTCTTCCACTACGCTCTCACGTATTACAACGGCTGCCACCGGACCGACCTGTACCAAAAGGTGATGGAAACAGTCGGCGGCCAGGTTGACCTCTATCTCATGACCGGCAGTTTCTGCGTCTACCTGTTCTGGACCCGCCTCCCCGGCTGGTTGCGGTGCAAGCCGGTCCCGCCGCAGGCGCTCTTCCTGCTCGCGATTCTGGCGTTCCAGATCGTGACCATCGTCTTCCTGAAGGGGCCGGCCGGCGAGGCGTCGCGCATCTGGGCGTGGATACCGGCCGTGCCGGTGGCCATGGTCGCGAACCACCTGCGCACCCTGGACCGGCCGGGCTTCTATTTCACGGCGGCCGCCGCGTTCGCCCTGCTTCAGTACTATTTCATGAGGCTGTTCCTGATGTTCCTGGGGTGAACGGTGGTCAGACGTTGCCGCGGCACGCGCATCGACATCCCATGAATAGTACGGGCAGCAGGGCCATCGCCGCCAGCGTGAGCCGGGTCGTGCGCGCCGGACGGAGGTCCTGTTCCGCGCCCGTCACGGCGCGGTTCCCGCCCGCACCGCATCGCAGATCACCTTGTACATCTCGCGAGCGACGAGCCGAAGCCCCGGTTGATCCACCTTGCCTAGCGTAAGGTCGCCATGCTCCTCGTCATAGTGATCCAGATGGATCGCATCGTGCGCGAAATAGCGGTCACACTCGCGCCCGGCCATGATCCGCTGCAGGTCGAGTAACGGCGCGCCGGTCTCGCGGGCCACCTGGCGGACGATCTCGGCGTACTGGTCGTGCTGGCGTTCGTATTCCTCGGTGCTGTGGGCGTTGCCGTTCTTGAAGTAGGTGTCGGGCATCTTGCGCCGGGGCGCGGTGACGAGTACGGGCACAGCCCCCAGGGCGCGGATCTCCCTCACAAACGAGCGCATGTTGTCGAGGAATCGTTCCGGCGGCACACGCACGTTGCCGGTGGCATGCGCCTCGGTCCACTGGTGGCGCCGATCCAGAGCGCACAGCACCACCCGGCCGACGGTTCTGCGGCCCAGCGCGTAATACAAGCCCTTCATGACCGGCGAGAGATGCACGGCGACACGCACATGATCGGGTATCTCGTCGAGGTTGTGATCGTTGCGTCCGAAACTGACGGTCACCACGTCGGGTTCCAGATCCCTCCCGAACTTGCGGAGCACCTGCAGGCCTTGCAGGGACGTGTAGCCGTGCACGCCCAAGCTGTACGCCTCCCACGTCCGGCGGTCCGGTGGCGCATGGGTCAGCAGGTCGTTGAGATACTGGGCGTAGCCGGGCAGGCCCTGGGCGGTGACCGAATCCCCCAGGCAGATGACCCGCCGAACCCCCGCGGCCTTATGCAGGTCGAACTCGCGCTCCCGGAACCCCAGGCTGTTGATTCGGCGGCCGGCGATGGTCGATCCCGGCTCGTACTTGAAGAGAAGTTCGGGATCCTTCAGCATGATGGCGCCGTACTTCTCATTGCCATGGTCGCGCGTCTTGAGCACGAGCGGCGCCGTGCGAATGTCGACGTGCGCCCTGTTCAGGATGCTTTCCATGACGACCAGCGTGACGGCGCAGGCGCTGGCGGCCATGACCACCCGTTGCACCCAGCCGTAGCGGAACAGTCCCAGTCGCAGGGACGGTTCCTGGGCGGCGACGCCGTAGACAACCACGCCGTGCACAAGCAAGAATGCCGCCGGCCACCCCAGCGTGCGCAGTCGCCACGTGAACGACAGGTGCAGCGGCCCCCAGGTCCAGGAGTCCTTCACCAGCAACCAGCACAGGCCCACGAGCAGGAGACAGATCAGGAACCCCACATCCGCGGCGAGGATCACGGTCGTTACCGCACGATTCGACGCATAGAACCGACGTGCCAACGATTTCATCATCACGACTGTTTGGCCCGATACGGATCCACGAATCACTGCGTCCACAGAAAGAGCACGACGGCCACGATCGCGGCGACGCCCGACCGAAACGGTCGTCCGCCTCTGAAACGATCAGAACCCGTATGCCACACCTACGCCGAACGCGACGTAGCTCATGGTAAAGACCACGGGTTGGCCCTCGCTGCCCCGCGAGTGGAAAGTGCCGGTTACATCGTCGAGCTTCATATAACGTGCGTACAAGTCGGCCGACCATTGCTTGTAGATGCGAATACCGGTGCCGCCAGCGATCTCCCACCCTTTCGTGCTGCCGAGGTCTATCCGGTTATTGCCGCCCTCGGACCACGATGAAAGCGCGTCGAACTTCGATTCATAGAAACCCATACCCATCTCGACATACGGCGTGAACCGCGTGGAATTCTCCCACACCCCTTGAACATAAGGAATCACGCCGCGCAAATCCACATCACCGTCCGACCCGAACTCCCCGTTTGCGATCTTTTCGGGCGGGCGGTTCCCCTCCCATGTTTTCGCCAGCGCGCGATCGTAACTTACGCCGATCCAAACGGGCCAGTCCATGAGGCGCCCCTGGACGAACAGTTTGTCCGGAATACTGTCCTGCTTGTCCTTGAGTTCGGTAAGCGTGCCGACGAACGAGCCGTTGAACTCGGTCCCGCGATGCTTGTCCTGCAGCGAGGTGTTCAGGTAACGCGTTCCGACGCGCCAATCGAAGCGAGTGCCAGCCTCCACCGGCGGCACGGGCGCAACCTCGACCGGAACCGGCGCCAGCACGTGGTTCGTGGCCGCCACGGGCACGGCATTGGAAGGCGCCATTTCGGCGCGGACCTCGGCAACGCCAGGCGCCACCGGCGCATTCGTGGCGGACTCCTGCGCTCCGCCGGTCTGCACCGACAGCACACTCCCCGCCGCCATCAACACAACTCTTCCCATCCAGCACGCATTCGTTTTCACGGGTACCCTCCGCCTTATGGCCCGCGACCTCGCCAAGCACCAGTCGCAGTCCGGTTGCTACCGAAGCTTCTACCACAGCGCCCAGACCGGGACAAGGGCCAAACCGGCATGGGGGTGACCCGTCAGTCATGAGGTGGTGTTCCAAGGTAAGGACCGCTCTCCGAGCGGTCCGGAGGAGTCCATTCTTGACAGGCAGGGCAGGTTAGGCCACATATACGCATCAGCATGCACGCACTGAAATTGTCTCCCCTGACGCCGTCGCCACAGTCTGGGCCGCACCCGCTATGACCGTAACCTTCCACCTGCTGCATGCATCGTCCTTTCCGGTTATCGTGCTGGCTGTGCTGGCGGCAACGGAAGCCCTCCCCGTTCTGCGTCCGCAACTTCGCCAGTCCCGCTGGTGGAGAAGTTGCGCCTGGTTCTTGCGCCTGTGGGGTCTCTGGGCCGCCTTCAACATCGTCTACCGCCTGTTCGAGCCCCTGGGCTTCAATAATCGTCTGACCTTTCCTTTCTACTTCGACACCTGGGATAGCGACGCGAGTTGGGCGGTTGCCGCCCGCCGCCTGCTGCCTTCGCCCGAGTTCTGGACGTGGAGTCTGGCGCTCGCCGCACTCGGCTCGCTCTTTTGGCTGGTGTGCCGTTGGATGATGACCGGCGACACGCGCCCCGGAAAGACGACCCTGGCGCTTCTACTCCTCGTCGCGTTCGGCTTTCTCATGCCCCTGGCCTACGATTGCGTGCCCAATGGACTCGGAGACCTGCACGGCGGCAAGGGGGCTTTCGGACACATGTGGGTGGATTCCGGCAACACGATGCTGTACTGCATCCCCCTGGTTGGAAGCGCCAATTACTACCTGCGTCATTTCGAAGAGATCCAACCGAAACTGCGCGTCTCGATTCACGGCGCCGACCACCCGCCGGGCGCGTCGCTCGCGCTCTATTGGATCGGCCGCTGCTTCGGCGCCCGCGGGGACATTCACGCCGACGTCTGGCGCTACGAAGTGGGAACCGCGTTCTTTGCCTCGCTGGCCGTCCTTGCGATGTTCTTCCTCGGGTGGAGCCTTTTCAATTCCGTGCAGGTGGGCCTCATGAGTGCCGCCTTGTGGGCCGTCAAACCCACCTCCCTCGCCTACAACACCTTCGCGCCGGACTCCGTCTACTGGGTCTTCTACATCCTCTGTTTCGCCCTCATCTGGCGGGTCGTCACGGCCGGGAAACGGCCCTATGTCAGTATGATCGGGCTGGGCGTTGTGGGCGCCATTCTCTCGATGCTGAACTTCAACTGGCCGCTACTGGTCGCCATCTTCGGCGTCTTCCTGGTCCTGCATGCCGCGCTGACCGGCCGGCGGGCGGGCGAATGGATGTGGCGGGCGGCGATCCCCGCGGCCGTCATGGGCGTGCTGTTTGCGTGGATCTGCCTGCGCTATCGCCTGAACTATCTGGCCATTTTCATGTACGGGCTGAAACACTTCAGTTTCTACAGCCTGAACACGGTGTACAAGTGGGTGATGGCGCTGGTCGGCGGGCAGTTGGACGTGGCCTTGACAATGGGCAGCCTGAGCGCCTGGCTTTTCTGGACTCGTCTTCCGGGCTGGACGCGCCAGCGTCCCCTGGCCCTGCAAGTCGCGTACGCGCTGACAATCCTGGCGTTCTTCTTCCTGGCGGTCGTCGTGCTCAAGGACCTGAAGATTGAGGCCGGGCGCATCTGGGCCTGGACCATGGCCGTTCCCCTCGTGCTGGTGGCTCACCATCTTCAAAACTCGGAGCATCCGCGCTTCTATTTCCTGATGGCGCTGGTCCTGGGCCTCCTGCAATACTACGCCATGGGGGTAATGCTGGTGTCCTGCGGGTAAACCGGAGGGCGCCCCGCCGCACGGGTGAATCATGAATATCAGGGCTTACGTTCGCATCGCGCGTCCGGACCACTGGGTCAAGAATGTCTTCGTGGCGCCGGGTCTCCTGCTGGCGTTCTTCTTTATGCCGACGCTGCCCCTCACCCGGACGTTGCTCCTGACGGCGGCGGGGGTCGTCTGCGCGTGCTTGATCGCGTCGAGCAACTACGTATTGAACGAGCTTCTGGACGCCGCCCATGACCGGCACCATCCCGACAAGCGGTACCGCCCCGTGCCCAGCGGCGAGGTCAATAGGGCGGCGGGCTACGCGCTCTGGCTGGGGCTGGCGGTCGTGGGCGTCGCCTTATCGTTATGGATCAGTCTGCCGTTCGCCCTGGCCGGGCTTTCGCTCTGGGTCATGGGGGTTCTGTACAACGTGCCGCCGATCCGGCTGAAAGACCTGCCGTACACCGACGTTTTGAGCGAGTCGATCAACAACCCCATCCGGCTTGCCATGGGTTGGTACGCGGCCCTGGCGGCGGTCGCGGACGGGTCCCCGCCGCTCCCGCCGACCTCCGTGCTGGGCGCCTACTGGATGTTCGGCGCCTTCCTGATGGCCGCCAAGCGTTTCGCCGAACTTCGCCACATTGGCGACCCGGCCCGGGCGGGCGACTACCGCAAATCGTTCAGGTATTACACGGAAACGCGCCTGGCGGTCAGCATCATCAACTACGTGACGCTGTTCGGGATGTTCGCCGGCGTCTTCATCTCGCGCTACCGGATGGAACTCCTGCTGGCCGCACCGCTGGTAGCCCTGGCCATGGGCCGGTATATGCGCATGGCCTACGCCAGCGACAGCCTCGTGCAGCACCCGGAGCGACTTTATCAGGACCGCCGCCTGTTCGCGCTCGTGATCGCCGCCTTCCTGGCTTGTGCCGTCCTGATGTTCGTGAACGTTCCGGCCCTGCGAACGTTCTTTCTTCCTCGCTATCCCGCATCGGCTCTGGAGACGGATAGCCGGTAAGGCGGCATCGCCCGGGGTTCGACAACCGACAGCGGACGTTCGAGTCGGCAAACTATCGAAACGCTCCTCTCAAGCCCGTTCGAACTGTTTCAGGACGCTCCGACACCCTCATGGGACTTTGGCCCGCAGCAGGACCGTCCAGTTGCCATCCTTCTCGTATAGGTCGAACCAGACCCCGTCGCTGTCGCGCACCTGATGCCGCAACGTGGCATTTTGGGCCACCACCTTGGGATCGAGCGACTGGTTGAAGGTGTAGTTCCCGACCTTGTCGACCTTCGTGTATTTCCACTTCTCCCCTGAAGTGGGCAGCGTCGGAGATACCTCGGCATAGTCAACGCTCGAAGGCGGCACCGGAGTGAATAGAAGATGGTAGATATAGGCCTGGTGCAGGTAGTCAAACCGCACGGTCTTAACGTTGGGCTGCGCCGCCAGGTAGCGCATGACCTCGGGCAGCCCATATTGCAGGTAGTACTTGAAGAACGGATTGGCCCTCACCAGCGCACGACCCGTGTGCACCGCCTGCTGCCCGAGATACAGGGCGAAGGCGGCCACAAAGCCAAGGGACGCGATCCGGGCGGCCCCGTACGGCAGCCGCCGCAACAGCCGCCAAACAGCCAGACACCCCAGCGCTATGACGAGTAGGACACCCACCAGCAGGTGTGTCAGCCGTGCCGTGTACATGTGCTGCACGAATAGCGCGTTGGAGATGGGCGCCAACGCCAGCCAAGCCGCGACCCAGAGAGCGGAGCGGCGCCAGTGACTCGCCTCCTCCGGCGTGTCAGGACACCGCAGAACCCGAAGCAACTTGCGGGGCCAAAGCAAGGCCGCTGCGAGCACCAGCAGCCCGAGGACAAACAGGGGCGCCAGGTAGTGGCTGATATGCGCCATGCCGGGGATCTGGTGCAGCGGGCGCATGAGGCGGTTCGTGAAAAGGAAACTGTACGCATAGCATACCCAGTAGTTGTAGCAGAAATCACTGAGAGGATGCTTCAGGAACAGGATGGAATCGTGGTGGAGTCGCCCGTCGGCAGCCGGGATTCGGAGGCGCGCGATCGCGGCGGCCAGCATGCACAGGACGTACACCCCGCCCGTGACGAAAACCCGGCTCCGGTTCCCCCGCCACCACAGCAACAGGCCAACCCCGATCAGGAACGGGGCGAACAGGTATTGCGAAAGGTACTCGTGCGTCCAGAGAAACAGCACGACCCCTACGGCAACCGCCCTGCCATAGGATCGCGCGCGCCCTTCCGGTTCCGTCAGGAGACGATGCAGCATCCACAGGGCCGTGACCTGGAAGAACGTCACGAAACACGCATTGGTGGCCCAGCGCGAGAAGTAGATGCTCCAGGGCGACACGGCCAGCAGCGCCGCCGCGAACACACCGATGGACCGACTGCGAAACAACCGGGATGCCAGCAAGCCAAAGAAAGGCACGGCCGCCACATTCAACAGGGCGCAGACCAGTCGCGCGGCCAGAATCGTGGGCCCGAACACCGCGACAAACGGCACGGTGAGATAGGTCGTGGCGCCCGGGCAGTAGTCGCCGAATTGCCGCATGTTGACCGGCCACCATTCGCCGTGGTGTTCACGCCCGGTCGTCAGCAAACTCCAAGCGTCATACGTCACCACCGCTTCGTCCTGGCCGAATCCGCCGGGATAGTCGCCCAGTTTGTAGAGGCGCAGTCCAGCCGCCAAAAGCGTAAGCAACCCGAGCAGGATCGCGTAGTGACTCCCCTGCAACGAGAAGAGACGGCAGCGGAGCGGCGTTAAGTTCATCAAACAGTCTCCATCGAACGGTCGGCCACCGCGACAGACTTGGCGGGTTGCAACGCCCGCGGATTACATGCGTGTGAGGGTTCCCGGAGTGTGCTTGGGCGGATCGTGCCAAAACTCGATGAAATCCATCTGCATCGTATTACCGTCATCGCTGAGCGTACAGTCAATCTCCAGGTCCCCGACGCCGGGATTCGTACCTTTTCCTATGACACTCTTGCCGGATTGCGTGTAGGTTCCGCCATAGTGTCTATCGGTGAGCGCGGCATCTTTATAGTCGTCCCACGTACCATCGGCCTTGAACACCGTCCTGGCGTCGCTGTCAGCAGGCCCCCATGTACCCACTACACTGTTGCCACCCGAATCGCCACCGTTATGCTCGCAACCCGATGGAAGCAGCATACCGACAAAACTCAACGCAACGACTCCAACCGTGCAAGACCATATCGTCAATCTCTTCACCTGTTCCTCCTTGATTTGCGCTTGCGCTTGCCAGGTAACTCACCATGGAATCCAAGCTGCAACCGTACGTTTCTACGCGAAAACCGTTGACTATGCATAATTACTACGTTATTAGTCAAGAAGAATGGAGAACAGGTGTCACTTTCAGGGGGATGGCGACTCGGACGAAGACCCCGGCCCTTTTCGGGCTGGCGCCTATAATTCGCGACTTCACGCACTCCCGATGGAGCATGGATGACTATCGAAGGCAAGGGTAAAGCCACGCTGGTTGTACCGGTCTACAACGAGGCGGATAATGTCGCCGTACTGGCGCAGGAAGTCGTCGCGACAGCAAACGAGATACCGGAGTGGGAGGTGGAGATTCTGTTTGTCGACGACGGCAGCAACGATGGCACGGCCGCCGCCATCGCGTCGCTTCACACGTCCGTGCCGATCGGTTGTGTGCGACTCTCCCGCAACTTCGGTCACCAGGCGGCACTGGAGGCAGGACTGATGGCGGCCACCGGCGATGTGGTCATCACCATGGACGGCGATCTCCAGCATCCGCCAGCGGAAATCGCCCGGATGCTCTCTGCCCACGAACAGGGCGCCGACGTGGTGCACATGGTCCGCAACCGCCCCGCCAACGGACATAAGGGGATAGGCTCCCGGCTGTTCTATCGTTTCTTTGCCCGCGTGGCCCATGCGGACATCGTTCCCGATGCGGCCGATTTCCGACTGCTCTCACGGCGCGTGGTGGAGGTGCTGAAACATATTCCTGAGCGTCAGAAGTTCCTGCGCGGATTGGTTCCCACACTGGGATTCAACCAAGTAACAATGCCCTACGATGAGCGAGAGCGTCAGTCGGGGCGTCCGGCGTACACCTTCGCGACGTCGTTCCGGCTCGCCCAACGGGCGTTCTTCGATTTCAGCACCCTACCGCTGCAGTTCGTCTTCTGGATGGGCATCCTTCTCGCCGGGATGAGTTTTCTGATCGGCCTGGGGCATGTTCTCAACAAAATGCTGCAGGGGGCGAACATTGCGCCCGGATTCACGGATGTCATCACCTCGATCCTCTTCCTCTGCGGCTGCATCCTCGCGTCGCTGGGCATTCTCGGTCGTTACATGATCATGATCCTGGAACAGGTGCGGGGACGTCCGCCGTATGTGGTCTCCGAAATCATCGCGCCCAGTCGCCCGTCGGCCCCGGACACCCCTCCGAATCGTGTTCGGCCCGACCCATCGTCATGAAAGCCCCGCACCGAGTCAGAGCAGACCTGCACAATCACGCGGCCAATATCCGGCAGTTCAACTCCCTGATCGATGTCATGGCATCCCGACTCGGGGAAGACGGAATCCTCGGACTTCTGGATTTCTTCGAACACCGCCATTTCTCGCGTGTCGCCCAACTCCCGGGTTATGAACGGTCGTGGCTCGATGACCGCCAGGGAGCATTCTACGTCAACGAGAAAAGAATCGTGGTGATCGGCGGTCAGGAGTTGGAAACGCAGGATGGCGAACTTGTGGCGATCGGTCTGCCCCTGAAAGCCCGGTTGGAACGAGGCCGGAGTCTGGAGGATGCCCTCAAATGGTCCAAGGGCAACGGCGCGATAACCTTGGCGGTACACCCTTTCTACATTGACGGCATCGGCCCGGCGCTGGAGAAGCGGCCGGCACTTCTGGACTACGTCGACGCCGTCGAAGTATTCAACCCCTGCGCGAACTTTTGGCTGCCAGCGCCCCCGTTTCTGGGTTGTCGCCATGCCAATATCAAGGCACTGCGGTTCTATCAGGAGGTCACCGCCACACGGACACGCCCGATTGGCGCCTGTTGCTCGTCGGACTCGCACTACCTGTCGGGCTTGGGCACGTCCTTCACCGTGCTGCCTTTGCCCGACAAGCAGGACTTCAATCGTTCGCTTGCGGCGGGGGTAAGAACCGCCACGCCGGCCGATCTGGTCAAGACGCCAACGATCCGCCACGCCGCTCGCCATATTGGCGCAATTGCCCTGCCGATCCTGATGGATAAGTTGACCGGCCGCCGGGCGTGACGCCCACGAACTCATACCATGGAGTTGACT
>Ga0182021_10003445_pt1 | contig 18564 bp, 14 predicted proteins | sample 612E3MmetaG_FD_120493 | JGI IMG/M metagenome (GOLD analysis project Ga0182021, IMG submission 120493) | Permafrost microbial communities from Stordalen Mire, Sweden - 612E3M metaG (Illumina Assembly) | ecosystem: Environmental > Terrestrial > Soil > Wetlands > Permafrost | place: Sweden... | reverse complement strand
CGCTCGCTGATCTGGATTGGTCACGCCCGGTTCTACAGCAGGCCGAACTGCGCGACTATGTGGATCGCTGCGCGGAATTTCTCAACGCGGGTATCGGGCTGCACTTGTATGGCCCGAACGGGATCGGCAAGACCCATCTCGTGATCGGGCTGGCGAAGCAAGTCTGCTTGGAGTTGGGCTGGACGATCGAGTTCATCACCTGGCGCGGTTATCTCGCCGGTCTGCGAGAAGGCTATGAGCAGGCGCGCCACGATGTGGCGCAGCAGCGTTACGGTGACGCCGAGCCGGAGTATCGTGTGCTGCAGCGGCTGGTCGAGGTTGATCTGCTGGTGCTAGATGATCTGCGCGCCGATGATCTCACCGCGTGGGCGCGCGGCAAGTTGCTCGATCTGATCGCGCGGCGGTACGACGCCGAACGGCCGTTGTTCGTCACGACCAACTACGACTTGAACGAACTGACTTATCCCGGCGCGAATCGCCTGGGCCACGACGAAGCCGCCATCTCGCGCCTGCTGGGCATGTGCCAGTATCTGACGCTGCAAGGCGAGGACTATCGCTTGTTGGAACGGCGCGCACGGGTGAGCGGTTTGAAGCCAGTCACGGTTGAACGATCAGGGGTGCGTAAGCGAGGGTAAAGAATGGCGATGTATCTGCGACGCAAGTTATATCCGCCCGATTGGCCGGAAATCGCGGGCGCGATCAAAGAAGCCGCCGACTGGACCTGCCAGCAGTGTGACCAGGTTTGTTATCGGCCCGGCGAACGCGTGCGGGATTGGCGCCGTGTCTTGACCGTGGCGCACCTCGATCGCGATCCGGCTCATAACGCGCCGGACAACTTGCGCGCCCTGTGTGTGGTGTGTCACCTGAATTACGATCGCGCGGTCAATGTGCGCGCCGCGCGGCGGACACGCTTTTTGAAACGCGCCGGCCCGATGCTGCCGTTGCCCTGGGCGGTGCAGGAGTGATGATGGAACTGCTTGAGACGACTTTTGAGCACTGGCAAATCCGGTGCGATCCCAACTTGATCGGCGCGGGTGTGGCGCTGATCTGGCAGGTCACATCGCGCTATGCGCGGGCCTGCCTGCTGATCCAATTGCTGGCCGACGGCGCGCCGCCGCTGGCCGAAATTGCCGTCTTTTCAGGCGGGCAGGTGGAGACGACCACGCAGATTCCGCTGACCGTCTACGCCGATCCCCGCGCCGCTATCCTCAGCCTGGAACTTGCCGCCCTGTATGCCGTGCAGAATGGCGTGCTCAGCGTCGAGCCGGGTTAGCCGATGACGACTACCTGGCACATCGCCAACGGCGTCGATCTGCAAGGATCGCTGCGCCTCATCGACGAGCGGCACGACGCCTTGTGGGTCGAGGTCAATACCGATCTGGGCATCATCGGCGGCGCCCACCGGGTGTTGATAGGCAACGCGGATATTGCCACCGTGCGGGAGCGCCTGCAGAGCGTCGCCCATCCGGAGGCGCTTCAGGTTCATCTGCATGGGAAGTTACGCTCGTCGCCGCGCCTGACCTTCGTGGAGTCCCGGGGCGTCGAGTTTTACGACCATCTCCTGCCCGGCAAGGCCAACGTGCTGCTGAAGGGCCGCTTCCTGATTGAGGAGAGCGGCCCGCGCGTGTATGTCGACGAGCAGGGGCAGCGCGTGACCCGGACGGTGCTGTGGGGGTGGATCGAGACGGACTATGCCTGGCTGGGCGGCCAACACCGGGTGCTGATCGCCAGCAACCACCAGGTTGATCGGGTGGCCGACGCGGCCCGGCGCTGGACGCGGACGGTGCAGAGCGGCCCCCTGCGCGCTGAGGTGCGCGGCATCCTGCACTCCGGGCGGGAGGGGGTCTTTACCGAGGCGCGCTACGTGGAATTCTTTGGCGTGCCGGAGTAACGTCGGCTACGCCCGAGAGACGCCCATTATGGTCGTGCCGACTACCCCTTTTTTTAATTTTCCGGCAGGGAAGGGACAGACCGTGGTGGCCCGCAAGCCAGCCGCAACCTCGCCAACAGCCAGTCCGCAGGCGATAAGCAAAACCGGGTCGATGTACCGCACGCTGGCCGATCGGCGCGCTGCGCCCCCGACGGAATCTCCCGGCAAGGCCGACAGGCTGGCCGTCGAGACGGCGGACTTACCCGCCCGCGTCCTTTGGCCCTGACCGGTAGGGAGCGGGACAGGGGCGCGCGGCGGACAGGCCGCCGCCAATCCGTCGGCAGGCGGATCGGCTGGCAAGCCGACGGGGCCGGCAGGCCCGCCGGTTTTAGAGTGAGACAGAAACGATGGCTACCCCCAGACGCACCACTCCCTATGACGACCGGATTCCGCCCGACCTGTGGCTGGAATTCCCGCGCGCCGATTTGCGCCTGCGCCTGATCGAGGCCGTGCTGACTATCGCCCGTTTACGCGGGGCAACGTCGCTGGATGTGCAGGAGGCGTTGAGCCAGCGCTGGAATCTGCCGGCGCGCAGCGGTTCGATCCGGCATTTCCTGCCGGACCTGATCTGCTATGACCTGGCCCACGGCACGGTGCAGCCGATCTCAGGGAAGCAGAAGATCGGCCTGTTCCGGCTGACCGAGCGGGGGCGAAGTCTGGCCCGGTCACTGGGCGTAGAGCCGGTCGAAAACGGCTGGGATACGCTCGTGCGCACCCATCAGGGCGAAACGCAGGTGGCACACGCCGCCTTGCTGCTCTATACCGATCGGCTGGCCCGTGAGCGGGATTGGCTGACGGAACTGACCCCGGATGAATCTCGTCAGCAATTCTATCCCGATCTGTGGCTCAGCAACGGCGCGTGGTCAATGTATGTTGAAGTGGAGAGCCGCTGGCGGGTGCGTTCTCATCAGTGGGACAAGTGGCGGGCGGCGCTGCGAGTGCAGGGTTATGCCGCGATCGTGGCGCGTACACAGGCGGTGCGGGCTCGGTTGATTCAGGGCTGTCGGGCCGCGGGTGTGCCCGGTGTGGCGACCGATCTGGAAACATTGCGCCTACGAGGCGAGCAATGGTGGCTGGAGGCGTGGCGTGCGTCTTCTGTTTCCGCGAAGACGCTGACATTTCTGCAGGAGGTGATCGAAGCATCCGGCCAGTGACGGTGAGAGAATCAGGTCGCGCTGGTGAATAACACCTCTTACAAAACACGCCGTACAAGAGTTGCCTACTGCGTCGGTTAAGGCTACAATCCTTAGCATCTCTTGTACGAGTGGGCGCTATGGCCAACAACACCCCAACCGAAGAGCCAATCCCCCCCGGCGTATCAAACCGCTCAGGCGGCACCGACATTGATGCCAACGAAGTCTCCGTTGGCGGCGATGTGGTAGGCCGTGACAAGATTGTTTCAGATAACTCCATCAAAGTCGGCAACATCAACGGCGTGACGGGCCTCGCCATTGGCAATGGAGCCAGCGTCGTCATTCATCAGTCACCAGCGGTATTATCCCAATCAAGTCAGGCGAAGAAATCCGGCAAACGCTGCGCCGTGATTCTGACCGCGCTCCCCGTTGAATACAAAGCCGTGCGTGCTCACCTGTCCAACTTCAAAGAAGAAAAACATCCCCAAGGCACGATTTACGAACGAGGTACATTTGGCACTGGGGATAAAACTTGGGAGATCGGCCTCGTCGAGATTGGCGCGGGCAATGCTGGCGCGGCGCTGGAAACCGAGCGCATGATTCAGCATTTCGGTGCGGATGTCGCCCTGTTTGTTGGGATAGCCGGCGGCATCAAGGACGTGAAGATCGGCGATGTCGTCGCGGCAACGAAAGTGTACGGTTACGAATCCGGCAAGGCCGAGGCGACGTTCAAGCTGCGCCCCGATGCGGGCAACACGTCCTATTCTATGGAGCAGCGCGCCCGTGCCGAAGCGCGGAAGGATGGTTGGCTGCAACGCATCAAGCCCAGTGTGCCTGATCCCGCCCCGCATGTCATTGTAGGGCCAATTGCTGCCGGTGAGAAAGTTGTGGCTTCAACGAAGTCCGCCGTATGGAAATTCCTACGCGCCAACTATGGCGATGCGTTGGCTGTCGAGATGGAAGGCCGCGGCTTTCTTGAAGCCACACACGCAAATCAAAAAGTGGAAGCATTAGTCGTGCGCGGCATTTCTGATCTCATCGATAAGAAGGGCGAGGCGGATGCCGCCGGTTCGCAAGACGCGGCAGCGCGTCATGCAGCGGCGTTTGCATTTGAAGTGCTGGCGAAGTTGTAGATTTACCTTTTCCCATTGGCATTAAACATTTGCCAGATTAAGCAGCATACTGTCATGACACTCCGCCGTGATGAGATTTGCCGCCGACATGCAGAACACTACTTGAAGGTGCTAAATTCTGCTGACGATCTTTATCTGACAGGCAGTGGCAACATTCCCCGTGGATTAGCACTGTTCGATCTAGAATGGGCTAACATTCAATTGGGGCAAGCATGGGCAGCCCTCCATGCGCCAGAAAACGACAAAGCCGCAATTATTTGTTGTGATTATCCGCATGCCGGTCGATATTGCCTCGTTCTTCGCCAACATCCACGCGATCAAATCAAATGGATGGAGGCAGGGCTGATAGCAGCACGGCAACTGAAGGATCGAATAAGAGAAGGCATCCACCTCGGAAATTTGGGTTTGGCCTATTCCGATCTGGGTGAGATACGTAAGGCCATCGAATGCTATGAACAACGTTTAGTCGTTGCTCGCAAGATTCGCGAAACATCTCAAGACGAAGCAGAGCGGGCGATGGCTCGACGCGGCGAAGGTAATGTTCTCGGCAATCTCGGCGTTGCATATTATTCGCTGGGTGAGATGCGCAAAGCCATTGAATTTCATGAGCAGCGTTTAGTTATCGCTCGCGAGATTAGTGCAGCATCTCGCAATGAAGCAGAACGAGCGATGGCTCGGCGCGGCGAGGCAAATGCTCTCGGTAATCTTGGTCTCGCGTGTGCCGCGCTGAATGAAACACGCATAGCCATCGAGTATCACGAACAAGCCTTGCAAATCGATCGCGTGATCGGGGATCGGCGCGGTGAAGGGCAAGACCTAAACAATCTTGGTTTCGCATATGCTGATCTGCATGAGACGCGTAAGGCGATCGAATATTACGAACAGTCCTTGCAGATCGATCGTGAGATGGGTGATCGATGGGGCGAAGGACGAGCGCTCGGTAACCTCGGCAACGCTTTCATGCATCTGGGCGAAACACGCAAGGCCATTGAAACCTATCAACAACGTTTGATCATCGCTCGTGAAGTCGGTGATCGACGTGGTGAAGGCAATGCATTCTTGAATATGAGTCTCGCTCTCGATAAATTGCATGAACGTCCAAAAGCAATCGAACTCGCTCAGGCTGCGTTGAAGATTTATGAACAGGTTGAAGACCCCAACGCGGAGATAGTTCGCCAACAATTGGCAACATGGGATCGCGAAGAATGATCAATTGATGCTTGAACGCGACGCGACGTCGTGGTGAATATGTTGGGGTGACTTTAACCGTCGCCTGCTGTTCTCGGCTATCGGCACCAGATCGCCCGAAGAATCGTTGAAAGATCGAAGGCTTCCACTCACGCGAAAATCAACACCGCCTAATGGTGGTTGCAACCTATGAACAACGATCCTGCTTCGCCTGTAGAACAAACAAAGCCAGGTGGCAACATCACTGTCGGTGATATCGTCAACAGTGAAGCTATCGCCATTGGAGACGGCGCGCGGGCCGAAGTGCATCATCACTATCACCTGGCGGCGTCGCCCGTACCGCAAGAACCGAAGTCGCTATTCTTCGTTCCTTTTCCGCATAACCCAGATTTCGTCGGTCGCGACGTTGAACTGACTGCGTTACATGACATGTTACAACAAAGTAATTCACCTGTTGGCATTCGCCCAACCGTGCTGGTGGGATTAGGCGGCATTGGTAAAACCCAATTGGCAGTTGAGTATGCTCATGCGCATCGCGCCAATTATCCTGGCGGCATCTTCTGGCTGAATGCTGTCAACCCACTTCTGTTCGAGTTTTCCGACCTAGCCGAAAAACTGGACTTGGCCGACCGCGAGACTCCGCGTGACAAAGCCGCGCGCAAAGCCTGGGATTACCTGGATGCACATCCCGATTCATTGGTCATCTTTGACAATGTGGTTGAACCTTCTGAACTGAACGTTCCCTTTTCGCCAGATCTCATCCCGGCCAATCTACGTTGTCGGACGTTGTTCACCACTCGCCAGCGTGATTTTCCGCGTACGTTTCAACCGTTTGAAGTCAAAGTGCTGCCAGAGATGGCGGCTATGCGCTTGTTGTTGCGCTCCCGCTCCGAAGTATTGGAAGAGCATCATCCCGACTGGGGCTGGGCGCGCATCGTGTGCGCGTCGCTGGGCTGGCTGCCATTAGCGCTTGAATTGGCCGCAGCGTACCTGGGGACCTATCCCGAAGTGTCGGTGACGGGATACCTAGAAAGACTACGAACCGAAGGTCGTCTGGAGACAGTGGACGATACTGAGCTACACCCTGAAGATTTACCTACGAGGCACGATATCGCTGTCACTGCGACGTTGCGAACACAGTGGAACAGGTTGGAAGACCAAGACGCGCAACTGTTGTTCGGTGCTGCGGGACAATTCCCTGAAGCCAGTTGGATTTCAATCCCGCGGTTAGGCTTGCTGACCGGAATTGAGAATGAAATCGCGCCAGGCCATCCGTCTTCCCTGAGTATCGCACTGAAAAAACTGCACGCCATCTCGCTGATTGAAGAGCTGACTGACGAACGCCTGCGCTTGCATCCATTAGTGCAGGATTTTGCCGCTCGACTTTCATCGAGGAATTTTCGCCTTGAGCTGGCCGACCGGGCGGTGGCCCTATTTGAGAATTTTCCGAAGTTGCAGGCGCGTGTCATACGCTACGGCATTGAGACAGTGTTAGAAGACGCGCGGACCGCCTTGACCTTCTATGGGCGCGAACCGGCAAATGCTGGTTATCTTCTACTTACCGATTTGGAGCGCGTCTTGGACCGGCAAGCCCATCATTTACGCAGCTGGGAACCACAAGCGCAGCCAGCCTTTTTTTTGCAGCAACTCCGCAACGAATCCTTCATGCTCGAATTCGGCAGGTTGCAAACGTGTGCAGAAGCGCACCTGGCTCAGCTTAACAGTCCCTATCTAAGCGCGCAATTTAGAACTTATCACGAATCTCCCGAACTTGTGCGCACACTTGCGAGGCATACTGACGTGGTACGCTGCGTGGCGCTGAGGACTGATGGGCGACTGGCGGTCTCTGGATCCCAGGACATGACGCTCAAAATCTGGGACATAGCGACAGGCCGCGAGCTCCGCACATTGCTAGGGCACACCGCTACAGCTGCTGCGGCTGTGCTAACTGTCAATGGACAGCTGGTCATTTCTGCGTCAGGTGACAATACGCTCAAAGTGTGGGAGGTGGCATCGGGTCGTGAACTCCGTACTTTATTCGGGCATCGCGATGCAGTGACCGGTGTGGCGCTGAGTGCGGATGGGCAGTTGGCCATTTCTGCTTCGCGGGATAAAACGCTCAAGATGTGGAACATGGCTACCGGTCGCGATCTGTGCACACTGCGAGGACATGACAAGGCTGTGACTGATGTGGCATTGAGCGCAGATGGTCGGTTAGCCGTCTCGACATCAGCTGACCACACTCTCAAAGTGTGGGAGGTGGCGACGGGCTACGAACTACATACGCTCCGGGGGCATAGCGCAGCCGTGACTTGTGTGGCATTGAGTGCAGATGGTCGGTTAGCCATCTCTGGCTCAGATGATGGAGTGTTGACAATATGGGATGTGATGGCTGGCCAAGAACTGAGAACGCTTCGACATGGTAGCCACGTTTTTGATGTAGCGCTGCGGGCTGATGGTCGCCTCGCCGTTTCCGCGTCGTCGAATAAGACTTTGAAGCTATGGGACGTGGTAACTGGTTGTGAGTTGCGCACCCTTCAAGGGCACAGCAATTCGATCGCCTCTGTCGCTCTGAGTACTGATGGGCAATTGGTCATCTCTGGCTCGGTAGACCACACGGTCAAAATTTGGAACATCCCGACTGGGTCAAATACTCAGCTTACCCCGTCTTCCCAACATGCGGAGGCTGGCTTCGGGACAGACCATGTGACGGTGACACCATCGCACCAATCTCGAGTGGTTCAACATCGTGATCGAGTATTTGATATAGCAGTGAGTGCTGATGGGCAGCTGGCTGTCTCTGGATCACGAGATAAAACGCTCAAAGTTTGGGCTATAGCGACAGGTCAAGAATTACATACGCTCCGCGGGCATACCCATACTGTGATGGGTGTGGCGCTGAGTGCTGACGGGCAGTTGATAGGTTCCGCATCCCAGGACGGTACGGTTAAAGTGTGGGAGGTATCAACGGGCCGCGAATTGCAAACGCTCTATGGTCATAGCGCAGCCGTAAATGCTGTAGCCCTAAGCGCTGATGGACAAATGATCATTTCTGCGTCGAGGGATAAGACACTTAAGGTATGGAATGTCGCCACCGGTCGTGAACTATTTACCCTTCAAGGGCATACCGATTCAGTTAATGGTGTTGCATTAAGTAGTGATGGACAATTCGTAGTTTCTGCGTCTGGAGACAAAACGCTAAAACTATGGCAGATTGCAACTGGTCGTGAACTACGTACATTTCAGGGACACAGCCAGGCTGTGCGCCGCATGGCGTTGAACGCAGATGGTCGGCTGATTGTCTCTGCAGCGCTTGATATGACACTCAAAGTCTGGGACAGGACGATCGAACAGGCACTGTATACCTATCGCGGACACTGTAAGAGCATAACTGGTGTAGCGTTGACTGCCGGAGGGCAACTGGCTACTTCCGTATCAAGCGATCGCACACTTAGGGTGTGGAATACGATGACGGGCGAAACAGTCGCAATGGCACCCATTGACGTTTTTCTATTATGTTGCGCGATGACGCCAAATGGTAAGTTAATTGTCGCAGGGGATGCCTTGGGGATAGTGCATTTTTGGAAATTGGTTGATGAAGGTGAAATCTTAAAGCTGGAGACGGTTCAACATTAAGAATCAACGGGAAGAAAGCGCAAAGAGAGATTCGGATAGATAAAGGTCGGGGCTGAGTTTCTCCTTGACTCCCTTCACAGTATCGCAGGCGTGGTTCACATTGATTTGTAGCTGGGAGAATATGTTACGCGGAGCTATAGCGGATGCCAAGCTTAAAAGAAGCAAGATTGAGACATAGCCGATATTACGCTGAATTACTCAATCAGGCGGATGATTCAAGCTACACCGGCCAAGCTGGTCTAGTACGCGGACTCGCCCAATTCGATCTTAACCGGGCCAATATCGTGGCTGGACAAGCTTGGGCGTCACTTTATGCAGCTGAGATTGAAGGTGCAAAAACTTGCATTCGATATGCCGCATTTGGTGAGACCTGCCTGGACTTACGCATAGATCCTCGTGAACAAATTAAATGGCTGCATGCGGCATTGACCGCTTCACTACAGCTAGAAGTTGATTCAGTTATACCAACCCTCATTGCAGGTATTGGTATCGCCTACAGTATGTTGGGCGAGATCGATCGGGCAGTTGAATATCATCAGAAAGGTCTTCAAGTCGCCAGTGAACTTGCCGATCGCAGCGGGGTGTGGATGGCCGCGAGCAATTTGATTGATGCCTATTTGATGCTTGGACAACCGGAACAGGCGTTTGATCTATTGAAGCGGTACAGCCACCTCGCGTTTGAAGCAACTGGGCCGCGAGCCATGATTGGCGCCACGGGACTTTTAGGGACAACCCTCCAGGCGATAGGACAGCCACGGAAAGCTATTCCCTGCTTTCAGGATGCCCTTAAATTCAGCCGCGAACTGGGAGATCAACGTGATGAATGTACGGCGCTGGTGCATCTGGGTAGCGCTTATCTCGATCTGGCGCAATACCAAGAGGCATATGCAGCTTACGACGAAGCATTAGGAATATCGCAAAGACTTGGCGATCGAAATAGTATTGCAATCATTCTTGCGCATCTTGGCGATATAAGATTGTCCTTAAAAGATCCCGATCAAGCAAATGATTTGTACTTACAAGCAATGGCTTTAGCGGAAGCGCGAGGTGATCAAATTGGTATTGCCACCAATCTGGGTAACCTGGCAAACGTTTGCCTGATGCGAGGTGATTATCAGAACGCCATCTCTATCTATGAACAAGAATTGCAGCTAACACGCGCTATCGCTAATAAACTTCTGCAGGGGGCGGTGCTGCTAAATCTCAGTTTAATACATATCAGTCTTGTGGATGATGTAACGGCGCGCAACTATTTGGCTGAGGCAGAAGCGATATTTATGATTCTCGAAATACCGTTGCCCCAAGAATTCATGTCTGCACAGCTCATGTTGAAAATTCCTCGTCCGATAAGGCATGCATTTAAACGCCTTGGAAGTTGGCTGTATAGTCGAAGCCGTTTTACAAGAGGATTATCTTATGAACACTCAACCCGATCCGCATAGTATCTCAGTAGGCGATGTCAGCAACGCTCAAGGTGTTGCCATCGGTAACGGCGCGCAAGTTGTTATTCAACAAGCACCACCTCCGCCTAGACCGGGCAGCGCACCACCGCTTCCCTCACTGGTTATTGGCCGCGAAGATGACCTACGCAATCTGAAAGAACGCTTGGGCCTTACAGGCGAGAACTCGCTCCAAGTCCTCACTGCCATTCGCGGCTGGCCCGGCATCGGCAAAACCACCATCGCCGCTGTGCTGGCGCATGATCCGGACATTGCCACGGCCTTTCCTGACGGCGTACTGTGGACATCGCTTGGCCCTAGGCCCAACCTGTTCTCAGAGCTCGCCACATGGGGGCGCGCCCTCGGCACGGATGATCTGCTGCGCGCCAAGACGCTGGAAGAAGCCACGGCTCAACTCACCGCGATGCTGCGCAATAAGCGCATGCTGCTCATCATCGACGACGTGTGGGAATCAGAACATGTCGTGCCGTTTGAGGTCGGCGGGCGCGGCTGTGCCACCTTCATCACCACGCGCGAGAACAAAGTTGCACAGGCCCTTGCTCCAACGGCCAACGACATCTACCGATTGCCAGTCCTCACAGACGACAAGGCGCTTGAACTACTGCAAGCCTTAGCGCCATCAGTGGTCAAAGACTACCCGGCGGAATCGCGTGACCTGGTACGCGAACTGGAAGGGCTACCGCTAGCCTTGCAAGTCGCGGGGCACATGCTCAATGTCGAAGCGAGTTATGGCTTCGGTGTCACCGACTTGATCGAGGAATTGCGAGAAGGAGCGGCCATCCTCGAAGCCAAAGCGCCAGCGGATCGCACCGACCTCGCCAATGAGACGACGCCCACGATTGCCGTGTTGCTTCAGCGCAGTACGGATCGTCTGGATGAACTCACACGAGATTGCTATGCCTACCTCGGCGTGTTTGCGCCCAAGCCGGCCACGTTCGACCTCGCCGCGATGAAGGCGGTGTGGTCAGTGGAGCAACCGGAGCCGATTGTGCGAACGCTCGTTGATCGCGGGCTGCTGGAGTTTGTGAAAGAGATGGGACGCTATCAAATGCACGCGCTGCTGGTCGCGCATGCGAAATCGCTGCTAACGGATGATTAGAGATGCCAAGTTTGCAGGAAGCGCAGCTGAAACACGCTGCGCACTATTGCGCAGTGCTTGACGCGATTGATGATCACTATCGACAGGGTGGTGACGAATATCGTCGCGCGCTTGACCGGCTCGATCGTGAATGGCTGAATATTCGAGCCGGTCAAGCGTCGGCCTCAGTCGACTTGATGATTTCCGAACTATCCGCGCGGCTTTGCTGTGAATTTCCGCGGGCCGGGACATATGTATTGCATGTCCGGCTTCATCCACATGAGCGCATTCGCTGGTTAGAATCGGCTATCGCTGCCGCCCGATTTCTCAACGAACCTGCGAGCGAAGCGCTCCACGTGAATAATTTAGGGCTAGCTTACTGGGATTTGGGCGAAGTACGGCAGGCCGTAGAGCATTACGAAAAAACTCTGACGATGCTTGAGGCTACAGCATACCAAACCGCCCAGAGTGATGTCCTTAATAACTTAGGCGCCGCCTATACCATTCTTGGCCGTTTTCCCGAAGCGCTTCACTGCCACGAGCAACAGCTGACCATTGCCAGGCAGATCGGGAATCGCCGAAGTGAAGCGAACGCGCTGAATAACCTGGGACTCACCTATCGCGCTTTAGGCGATTTCTACCAGGCCATTGCCCATTGTGAACAGGCACTTGCCATCAACCAAAGCCTGAATGATCGCCACGCGGTGAGTAATACGTTAGGCAGCCTGGGGATATTGTACTCGGATTTAGGGCAACATCAGCGTGCGATCGAATATTATCAGCAATGGCTGGCAGGAGCACAGGCGGCCGGCGACCGTGTGAATGAAGGTGCGGCTTTAGGCAATCTGGGCCTGACCTATGCTCACCTTCACGACATCGATCGCGCACTGGCGTGTGCCCAACAGCATTTAGCCATTGCTGAAGAGATCGGCGATAACCGCGGCGCGGCAGACACTTTAGGAAATATAGGCGATATATATATGGCGCAGGGTGACCCGCTGCGCGCCATCCCAATTCTTCAACGCGCGCTGGAACTTCAACGACGGGTCGGCAATCGATTAGGCGAGCGGATCACGTTAAGCAGCCTGGGCTTGGCTTACCTGGTCATGGATGATTTTGAGCAGGCATTATTGCTTTATGAGCAAGCCCATGCGCTGGCTTTAGAAATCGGCAATCGGCGCGGAGAGGGCACTGCCCTTTGCGACTTAGGCCAAACCTACCAAAAGTTGGGACAACTTGAGCGAGCGATTGAGGCCTGCTCGAAGGCGATCGATATGGCCCGAGAAATCGGCATCCCAGTAGACGAAGCGCGAGCTTGCTGGGTGATCAGCCGCGCGTACGCTTCAAGCAATCAATACGAACAAGCCATAACCTACGCTAAAACAGCCATCGCCGTTTACGAAAAAATTGACCCTCCGTCTGCTCTTTTAGTGCAGGAGGACATGACCGGCTGGCATAGCGGCAAGTGATTTCTCCGCTTTGAGAAGACGTGGAAGTGATCGTATGCCTGCTTTGGTGGAAGCGCAGCTGAGACATGCACAATACTACGCCGAGGTCCTGTATGCTGCCGATCGAATGTATCAGACTGGCCATGAAAGTCTGGCGCACGGTCTCGAACTGTTTGATCGAGAATGGGCCAATATTTTGATCGGGCAGACCTGGAGCGCGGCCAACGCACAGACGCTGGCTGTTGCCGCCACGCTGTGCTGCGAATATCCCGAACGCGGCGCCTATTGCCTCAACTTGCGGCAATCGCCTCAAGAGCGTGTGGTCTGGCTGGAGGAGGCCTTGCAGGCGGTGCGGCAGCTGCAGAATCGATATGCTGAAGGTAACCTGCTGGGAAAACTTGGCCTGGCTTATGCCGATCTGGGTGATGTCTCGCGAGCCATTGATCTTCATCAAGCCCGGCTGAAAGTTGCGGCTGAGATCAACGACGCTGAGGGATACACGGCCGGTCTCATCAATCTGGGGATCGCTTGTGATCTCGTAGGGCAACCGGCGCAAGGTATCATTCTGCTCAACCAGGCATTGGAACTGGCGCGTCAACGCGGCGAAAAACGTGCTGAAGGAAGCGCGTTAGGCAACCTGGGTATGGCTTATGCGGCCCAGGAGCAATATGCTCTGGCCGTTGATTATCACACGCAGCATTTGTCCATCGCGCGCGAAATGGGCGACCGGCGAGCCGCGAGCAATGCTTTGACCAATCTGGGGTTTGCCTATCGCAAACTGGGGGAACCACAGCGCGCCATTGAATACTATCAACAGTCCCTGTTGATCAGTCGTGCTCTAGGTAACAGGAAGGCCGAGGCACAGGACCTGGGCAGCCTAGGCCTTACTTACGAAGCGCTCGGCGATCTGCCACAAGCCTGCTTGTTCTATGCACAACGCTTAGCGATCGCCCAACAAATCGGTGATCAACGCGGGATGGCGATTGCGCATTGGAACTGGGGGGAGGCCTGTATCAAATCTGGCGGTATCGAAGAAGGCTTGCGGCACCTGGATGCCGCGGTTGAAATCGAACGCGCCTTAAATGATCCCGTAGCCGAGCAAGACGCGGCCCAGGTTGCGCAGCTGCGCGCTCAATAGGGCACTGGACTTTTTTAGTCTGACGAACAACCGCCAGCGAATTCCTGAATAGTTATTCAACACGCTTGCAAAATCCGACTGCTATGCCATCACTTCACAGCGCCCAGCTACGGCATGCCGTTCACTTCAAAGACATCCTCCTGGCGGCAGATCAGTCTTTCGCGCAGGGCGGTGAGTCCGTCGATTCAGCGCTTGCCCAATTCGATCAGGAATGGCCGAATATCCGGCTGGGACAAGATTACGCGCTGCGGTACGCTTCTTTCAATGAAACGGCAGCCCAACTGAGCGCTGATTATCCCGGTGTCGGCGCCAATCTGTTGCATCTGCGGCAATCCTCGTCTGAACGCATCGGCTGGATTGAGTCAGCATTGACAGCCGCCCAGCGTCTTGGCCAGCGGGCGACGGAAAGCGTATATTGGAGCAACCTGGGACTGACGCATTACACCCAGGGAGACTTGCGGCGTGCCCTGGACTGCTTTGAACAAGCCTTGGCCATTGCCCGCGAAATCAGCGATCGACTGCGCGAAGCCAATGCCCTGGGTAATCTCGGCGTCGTATACGCGGGCACTGGCGATGTTCGGCAGGCCATGACCCGTTACGAACAACAGTTAGCGATCACGCGCGAGATCGGTGATCGGCGCGGCGAAGGCAACGCGCTGGGCAATCTGGGATCGGCCTATGCGGATCTGGGCGAGTTCCGCAAGGCGATCGATTATCACGAAAAATGCTTACAGATTCATCGCGACATCGGCGATCGCCTGGGCGAAAGCAATACCCTGGGCAATCTGGGCAATGCCTATTACTCACTGGGTCAGTTCGCGCCTGCGATTGGCTATCACGAGCAGGCCTTGAGCATTGATCGGGCAATCGGCAATCAGTGGGGGATAGGGAGTGACTTGAGCAATCTTGGGATTGCCTACAAAGATTTGGGCGATACCCTGCAGGCGATCGATTACTATCAGCAAGCGCTGGCGCTTGACCGGGAACTGGGCAACGTCTTGGGTGAGGCCGGCGACCTGGTCAATCGTGGTAATGCTTATCTTGCTCTGGGTGACGTAGCACAGGCGATTCAACTTCTCGAACAGGGCTTATTGCTTGCTCGTGCGGTTGGCGAGCGCCGACTTGAGAATATTGCGTTGGGCAATCTTGCCGAGGCGCGCGCCCGACAGGGTGATCTAGAGCAGGCGCTCGATCTTTATCAACAACAATTGACGATCACGCGCGAGATCGAAGATCCGCGCAATGAAGCGGATGCGCTATGGGGTAGGAGCCGGCTATTCTATCAACTTGGCCGCCAGGTACAGGCCTGTGAGCAAGCACAGTTAGCCCTGCAAATTTGGGAGAAAATTGAAGATCGACGTGTCGCTGAAGTTCGTTGGAGTTTGGCCAGTTGGAACTGCTCAGCCTAGACTGGTTGAACGGCCCACTTGGTAAAGCGCTGAGCATAAAGAACATGCCTGGTTTACGAGACGCCGCTCAACGGCATGCGGCCTACTTCCTGCGGGTACTCTATATCGCTGATCAACTTTATCGGCAGGACGAGTCGCAGTTGGACTGGGCCTTGCAGTCTTTTGATGATAACTGGCTCAACATTCAAGCTGGTCAATACTGGGCGGCTGGGTATGCGTCTGTTGATGATTCGGCCGCTGAATTGTGCATGCGCTACCCGATTGATGGTGCCTATTTGCTCGACTTGCGTCTGGCGTCTCGGCTTCGCCAGGTCTGGCTGGAAGCCGGGCTTCAGGCTGCCCGACGCTGCGGCGATCAGCTCAACATCGCTAAATTGCTCGGCGGTCTCGGACGCATCCAGCTCGCCTTGAGTGCTCCGCATGCGGCCATTGAGTGTTATGAAGCTGCACGCAACATTTTTCGCGAACTCGGCGATCAGGTGAATGAAGGAGCCGCTCTAGGCAGTCTGGGCAGCGCCTATCAGCAGCTGGGCGACTTCGCGCAGGCGCTTGATCTTTATGCACAGTACAGGCAGCTGGCTCTGGCCGCGAACGACCATGTCCAGGAAAGTCATGCGCTGCACAATATGGGCAATGTCTACCTGGCTCAAAACGATCTACCGCGCGCGCTCGACTGCCACGTGCAGGCCTATCAGCTGGCGCTGACCGTCGGCGATGTGCGGGGTCAGGGCGATCTGTTGATTTGCCTCGGTAAAAACTATCATCTGCAAGGTCAGGCGTCGCGCGCGGTTGAGGTGATCCAGGAGGCTGTGGTCATCTATCAGCATCTGCACGATCGACGCGGGGAAGCCAGTGCTATGGCACATTTGAGCGATGTGGCACGCACCGGCGGAAACTTACCGCAGGCCATTCAGTATAGTCAGCAGAGTCTGGTTGTTACGCGCGAATTGGGCGATCGGCGCAGTGAAGGGCGGCTGCTCAATAGCCTGGGTTCGACCTGGCAGGCCCTGGGAGATATTCAGCAGGCGCTTGATTATCATCAATCGGCGTTGGCGCTCGCTCAAGAGGTCGAAGATTGGCCGGGCGTCAGTAATGCGTTAGGCGAAATCGGCCGGCTGTGTACCACGCTTAACCAACATCAGCGTGCGCTGGCGTTCTATCAACAACAGCTCGCCATCGCCGGGCAGCTCGGTGATCGCAGAAGCCAAGCGGTTGCTCTCTGTAATCTTGGTCTGTCACACAAACTGCTGGGAAACTGGGAACGAGCCATCGAATATTACGAAAACAGTCTCCGCCTGGCGCGTGAGATCGGCGACCGCTATACGGAAGGAACCGCGCTGGGTAATCTGGGCGTGATTTATGCCACACACGATCAGATACCACGCGCGCTGGAACTTTATCAGCAACGCTTGACACTGGCCCGCTCGATCGGCGACCGTCGGGCCGAAGGGACCATACTCTGCAATTGGAGCTTAGCGCTCTATCGCCTTGGTAACATTGAGGACGCGATTGACCTGGCCGAACAAGCCGTGACTATTTTAGGGCAGCTGGAAGATACACGCGCGAATGAAGTGCGTCGGCAGATCCAGCAGTGGCGCGCTTTCAAGCGATAAAACTGAACAACTATGCCCGGTCTATTCTCAGCTCAACTTCGTCACGCCCGCTACTACTTGAAAACTCTGCTGGAAATGCAGCGTGAGTTTTCCAAGGGCGGCGAAGCATTGCGGCGCGGCCTGGCTCGCTTTGACACCGAACGGCCCAATATCCAGACGGGCCAGGCGTGGGCCATGGCCCATGCTGCCGAAAACGATCTGGCTAATCAGATGTGCAGTCAGTATCCGAGTTACGGGGCACCTGTGCTGGAGATCCGCCAGCCGCCGGCAGAGCGTATCCAGTGGTTGCAGGCAGCTCTGACTTGCGCACGTCGGGCGAATGACCGTGCCGCGGAGGGGAAGCATCTGGGCCATCTCGGTCTGGCCTATCAGGCGGCGGGTGATTTGCGGCAGGCTGCCGAAGCGTATGAATTGCATCTGAGCATTGCGCGCGAGCAAAGCGATCAGTATGGTGAAGGAAACGCGCTGGGGAATCTGGGAATCATCTACCAAGCGTTAGGCGATCCGCAGCGCGCGCTTGAACTGCAACAACAATCTCTGCTTATTCATCAGCGGCGAGGCGATCGCCGGGCTGAAGGCAACGCGTTGGGAAATCTGGGATTGGCCCATGAAGCGCTTGGCCAATCGAATGAGGCGATTCATTACTTCGAACAGGCGCTAGCGATCTTCCGCACGATTGGGGATGCCGTCAAAGAAGGCGATGCGCTTAACAGCCTGGGCCTGGCTTATATGAATCTGGGTGATGTGGAACAGGCCGCCAGTTTCCACGAACAGGCCCTGGCGTTGGCGCGCGAACTGGCCGATGAGCGGGGCGCCAGCCAAGCTCTGGGCAATCTGGCCAATACGCAAGTGGCGCTAGGCAATATTCAGCAGGCCATCACCCTGTATGAGCAGGCTCTGACGATTGATCGGGCATTTGGCGATCAACGCGGCCTGAGTGAAGATCTCGGCAATTTAGGGCTGGCCTACTCCGCTCTGGGGCAATATCAAACTGCCATAGAATACTTTGAGCAACACCGTCAGATTGCTCACGCGGCTGGTGATCGACGCGGCGAAAGCACTGCGTTGGGCAACCTGGCGAATGCCCGTCTTGCGCTTGACGAATTGCCACAGGCCATTGAACTTTATCAGCAGGCGTTGACCATCGATCGCGAAATCGGCAGCCGGCGTGATGAAGGTATCGACTTGAGTAACCTGGGCAGCGTGTATGCCCATTCAGGCGACCCGGTCCGCGCGATTGAATGCTATGAACAGGCATTAGTCATTGCGCGCGAGGTGGGCGATCGTCAACTGGAGATGGGAAGTCTGGCCAATCTGGGCAACCGTTATCGTGATGCCGGCGAGGTTGAGCACGCCGTTCAAGTCCATCGGGAGGCGCTCAGCGCCTTTCAGGCGGCG
>Ga0182021_10003444_pt1 | contig 18568 bp, 18 predicted proteins | sample 612E3MmetaG_FD_120493 | JGI IMG/M metagenome (GOLD analysis project Ga0182021, IMG submission 120493) | Permafrost microbial communities from Stordalen Mire, Sweden - 612E3M metaG (Illumina Assembly) | ecosystem: Environmental > Terrestrial > Soil > Wetlands > Permafrost | place: Sweden... | reverse complement strand
AGCTGCTTATGAGTCTTATCCTTGAGTATGAGTTCTTTCATGCCTGGAGAAACAATTTTCTCTTCAGGATTGAAAACCGGGTTCGTAAAGGGAATCCTGAGATTCCAGATCATGGAATATTCGCTTATCTCCAGATTTATGATGCCCTTTATTTTTGAGATCAGAAAGGCTGCCTTACTTTGCTCAGTTCCGGTATTTTCAATAAGTACATTGTTCCTGTCCAGACAGATACTAATAAAATAAAAGCTTTCTGCTCCTTCCTCTTTCTCTTTTACAAGGTTGATTTTAACCCTTAATGCTCTTTCCGATTCGCCTTTTTCTATGGTATTGAAAATGTCAAGAAAAATCTGCTTGAGAATTATCGGATCACCATAACATTCAAAATCACTGAATCCCTTATTTTTTACAATAAAATCAATTTTGTCCTGCTCTTTGAGACTATAGAGGTCAATAGTATTCAGGAGCGCCGACAAAAGGTTGAATCGGATGGCTTTTCTGTGTTCATAGCTCAGATTGCCAGCTGATTGCATCGTCAATTCATTAACAGAAGTAACCATTTTATTCGTCGACACTGAGAAAGAATCAACCAACTCCTTCTGATCGTGGCTCATCCCCGATTCCTGAAGCATATTAACTAATGAAACCAGGTTGTTAAGAGGCTCTCTGATCTTATGCGAGAATTCATTAATCACATAATCTTTTTTTTCGTTTGAAGAAGAAATATCATTCAGGGATTTATTAAAAATCCGGCTGAGGGCAGAAGTTTTTCTGAAAATGAGTATACCGAGACTTGCACCCACAATAATCAGGCATCCGGCCACAAATCTGTTATCAAAAGTGATAAGAAATATTGCAGATATAAAGCAAAACAGTGCAATAATCGAATAGTTTTCAATGCTTCTGCCCAATTCGTTGGTTGATACTTCAGAAGACTTATTAAACCTGTTTTTGTTGTTACTCATTTTTGCATCAATGACCATAAACCGTTTTTGAACTTCAGTAAATTTAAACAAATTAGCAGATAAATATACCTTAACTGAAATTAGTAACCTTTAAAGGAAAACGCTAAATTTGTGCTTCAGGATATTAATTTGCAGGGAAAAGGTAAAAATATAATTATTATGGTGAAAATATTAAAAATTTTCTTTTTAATAAACTTAATTATATCAGGCGGGAATCTTAATCCATTGTTTGCTCAGGATAAGGAAGGAATGGTTAAATATACTCCTGATTTCAGGTTCACAGATGGTATTTATCTCAATTTTGAGCAGGTAAAAATGAATAGCCCCATCCCGAAAGCAAAACTGCTCACTTCAGTAGATTATAACGACAGGGAATTCTTTAAAAAAGTACTTGAAATGGATAAAATCTATTTCTATGACAACATGGGGATAAGACAGGAACTTGAGAAAAGTGCCATCTGGGGTTATGCACGTAATGGTGTGCTGTACATTCAGGTACAGGAAAACTTCAACAGGATCACATTTGTTGGAAATATATGTCATTTTGTTGCTGACATAACTACCTATGATTCACGAAACAACTCTCCATATGGATACTATGATCCATATTATTCTCCTTATGGTTACGGTAATTACTATTCACCCTATGGTTATGGCAATTATTACTCACCCTATTACAATCGATCTAATATGTCCCGTAACGAACTGAAACAATACTTAATTGATTTTGAGAGCGGGAAAGTACTCGAGTTTGATGTTGATAACACCGAATTACTGCTTATGAAAGATAATACTCTTTACGAGGAGTTTGTAAAGCTTCCCAGGAAGAAGAAAAAGGAGTTAATGTTTGTTTATATCCGGAAATTCAACGAAAAAAATCCTTTGTATATTCCTGTACCACAATAATACAAATATGAAATCCTTCTTTATTGCCACTGTATTGCTTTTTATTGTTTTAACTTCTCATGGGCAGGCACCTTTCCCTTCAAAAGATGAGATCAGACAATTTACAATGTCAAAAACATGTGTTGTGCTGGATAACAATCAGCTTTCTCCGTACAATACCTTTATCAGAAGAGCGGTACAAGCATTCTGGAAAATTACTTCTTATGAGTTCATTGATGAAAATGAATTTGATACAAGAAGAAAAAATCCTGAGTATTCATTTATTGTTCTGACTCAGACCAATTTTGAAAGAGATAAATATAATTCCGTTTATAATTTCATCAATCTTCTTCAGGGAAAGAATGTTGATAACCTTGGCGCGATGCCCGAGATTTGCGCAATCCCTCTTTCCTTTGCAGGAGAGAATGATCTCGAATACGGGTATAAAATGGGTGCAATCCTGTCGTTTATGCAGAAGCATGCTCAAATGATATCAGAAGATCCTTTGCTGACCGGTAGAAAATACCTGAAGTACTATAACAGATTTATTCCTGAAGTTTCAGGGAAAACGATTCTGGTAAACCAGAAAGATCTTGTTCCTGAAATATCCACAATTGATAAAATAAAAGCTATTTACAAAAATAAAATAGAAATTGTTGCCGAGGAAGAAATAGTAAAGGCAATTGAAAATAAAACTCCGAACACATTGATTCTTCATAAGGTTGGCCCTGTGGGAGAAGGTAAATCCGGTTACTGTTTTAAGATGCTCATAGGTGCTGATGATGCTAACATGTATTATTATAACCAACACCTTATAAGCAAAACCAATCCGAATGGCCTTTTGCCTGCCGATCTGAAGCGTCTTTCAAAGTAATTTCAATGCAACATTGGGAAATCTGATACGTCTTTTTAATAAATATTAAAATGTCATGGAAGAGAACACAGTACTATCAGAAACAGAAAGAAACTGGGCAATGTTATGTCATCTGTCGGCTTTTGCAGGTTTCTTCTTCCCGTTCGGGGGTTTTATAGGTCCGCTAATATGCTGGTTAACAAAAAGAGATGAATCTGTCTGGGTGAACATCAACGGCAGAAATTCGCTTAATTTCCAGTTATCAATGCTTCTGTATATTGTTCTTGCTGTTCCTCTGTGCTTCATTTTAATAGGGATTCCAATTATTATTCTCCTGGGGACTCTTAAGGTCATTTGTATAATTATTGCAAGCGTCAGGGCCGGAAAGGGAGAATTGTTCAGATACCCTCTTGTGATACCATTTATTCAGTAAGATTTCTTAAGATTTTTTCCAGACATGGCAGACGATAAAAAAAAGAAAAAGACGGGAACGGATACGCTTAAAAAGAACGGCTTATACTATGATATTGTTCCTGAAAAAAAGAAGGAACTTAACCGCAAAGAATATGAGAATTTGCTTTTAAAGTTAGAGGTTGAGATGGTTAAGCTCCAGGAGTGGGTAAAGACGAATAAGCTGAAAGTTGTTATAGTTTTTGAAGGCAGGGATGCTGCCGGCAAAGGCGGCGTAATTAAAACCATTGCAGGTTGCCTTAATCCCCGTATTTGCAGAATTGTGGCTTTAGGTGTCCCAACCGAAAAAGAAAAATCACAATGGTATTTCCAGAGATATGCATCCCAGTTGCCAGCAGGAGGCGAAATTGTTCTTTTCGACAGAAGCTGGTATAACCGGGCTGGTGTTGAAAAAGTTATGGGCTATTGTTCAGAAGATGAGTACGAGGAGTTCCTCAGATCATGTCCGGAATTCGAAAAAATGCTGATCAGGTCAGGAATTATACTTGTAAAATACTGGTTTTCGGTAAGTGATCATGAACAGGAAATACGTTTTCAGGAAAGAATTGCAGACCCGACAAAGCGCTGGAAGATAAGTCCAATGGATGTCGAATCACGCGATAAGTGGATTGAGTACTCTATGGCGAAAGACAAAATGTTCTGCTATACCGACACGAAACAATCCCCCTGGTATGTCGTTCAGGCTGATGATAAAAAGAGGGCACGACTCAATTGCATTGACCACCTTCTTTCCCTAATCCCTTACGAGGATCTTACTCCAAAGCCATTTAAGCTCCCTCCGCTAAAACATGATGTGGCTTATGTGAGGCCACCCGTTTCAGATCAGACCTTTGTTCCGGCAAAGTATTAGTTTGTATGTAAGGTCTGTAAAGTCCTTGGTGCGACTTAGTTCTTTAGCACCCCTGCCTACCGGCAGGCAGGCTGGTGGCAAAAAAAACTTTTCGGAGTAAACTCAAAATTGAATATTGAATATTGGCTTTGAGTATTTTTGAAGTTATGGACGTGAGGCTTTATTGACTTTCGACTTATATATTTACTTTTGTCTTTTTACTTTTATCTTTTGTCTTTTATCTTTTGTCTTTTGTCTTTATTTTGTCTTTTATCATATAATTATGTCTTCCAAACCATCCATCCCAAAAGGAACCCGGGATTTCTCAACTGAAGAGATGCTGAAACGTGAATATATTTTTGAATCCATTAAGAAGGTATTCAGATTATATGGTTATCAGCCAATTGAAACTCCTGCAATGGAAAACCTTAATACTCTTCTTGGAAAGTATGGAGAGGAGGGAGATAAGCTTCTCTTCAGGATACTTAATTCCGGTGATTTTCTCTCGGCAGTCAGCGATGAAGATCTGGTCAAAAGGGAAACAGGTAAATTGTCTTCAAAGATCTGCGAAAAAGGATTAAGATATGACCTTACTGTTCCATTCGCACGTTATGTTGTACAGCATCGCGATGATATAGTCTTCCCTTTTAAAAGATATCAGATTCAGCCCGTATGGAGAGCTGACAGACCCCAGAAAGGACGATACCGGGAATTTTTTCAATGCGATGTGGACGTTATCGGAAGCGATTCGCTGTTAAATGAATATGAACTGATCAGGATAATTGATGATATATTTTCAAGACTGAAAATTGCAACAGTCATCAAAATCAATAACCGCAAGGTTCTTTCAGGAATTGCTGAATATATAGGTGAAAAAGACAGAATTACAGATATTACGGTAGCGATTGATAAACTTGATAAAATTGGCATTGAAGCTGTAAATGCTGAATTAGAAGGCAAAGGTCTGTCATCCGGATCAATTTCTGATCTTCAGCCCGTATTACAGCTTAGCGGCAGTACCGATCAAAAACTGGATAAGCTCATCGGACTTCTGTCTCAGTCTGAAACCGGTATGAAAGGTATTTCTGAGCTGAGAACGCTTTTTGCATATATAAAAAACACTCCTTTAGCCTGCGACATTGAACTTGATCTTACCCTTGCCAGAGGATTAAATTATTATACCGGCGCTATTATTGAAGTAAAGTCAAAAGATGTAAGTATCGGAAGTATTTGTGGCGGGGGTCGTTACGATAATCTAGCTGGTGTATTCGGAATGGAAGGAGTTTCTGGTGTAGGCATCTCCTTTGGAGCTGACAGGATATACGATGTACTGAATCAGTTAAATCTGTTTGATGATATCAGGGTTTCTTCAACGCAAGTCTTACTGGCTAACTTCGGAGAACAGGAAACTAGGTATGCCCTTAATATCCTCGACCTTTTGAGAAGTCATAATGTAAGCGCTGAACTTTACCCTGATTCTGTAAAACTGAAGAAACAGATGTCGTATGCAGACTCAAAAAGGATTCCTTTTATTATCATGGCAGGAGCGGATGAGATAAAAAACAACATAGTCACAATCAGAATTATGTCTTCAGGAGAACAGAGAAAACTTACCTTAAAAGAACTTGAATCATTTATAAGTAATGAAACAGTCAATAAAAGTTTTCAGTATCCTCTGCCAAAAAAATAATCATATGGCTCCGGAATAAGCATGAACTCAACCCCCCTCCCGATAGTCAATTAAAATTGTTTAATAATGACATATAAAATATCCCCTGAAAATCTTACGATTGAAAAGATAGAGGAAATACTTGAAAAGAACTTAAAACTCTCTCTCTCAGATGAGTCTGTGAGTTTAATAACACATTGCAGGAAGTATCTCGATAACAGACTTGAAACAGACACATCTCCGATTTATGGTATCACAACCGGTTTTGGTTCACTTCAGAATAAAACGATAAGCCACGATCAATTAAGTAAACTGCAGGAAAATCTTGTTATGTCGCATGCCTGTGGTACAGGGACTGAAGTTAGAAAGGATATCGTAAGGATAATGCTTCTTCTGAAGATACACGGATTAAGTCTCGGAAAATCAGGAGTCCAGGTGGAAACTGTTCAGCGACTCATCGATTTCTTCAATGAGGGCGTAACTCCGGTTGTATATGAGCAGGGTTCTCTTGGAGCGTCAGGTGACCTGGCTCCACTGGCTCATCTTGTATTGCCTCTGCTTGGGATGGGGGAGGTATTTTATAAAGGTGAAAGGTATAATGCCGGAATTATCAATAAAAAATTCGGCTGGTCTCCTGTAGAACTGAAATCAAAGGAAGGTCTCGCACTTCTTAACGGGACTCAGTTCATGAGTGCTTATGGAGTATATATTATTACAATGGCACACCGTCTTTCTGCAGCTGTTGATACCGCTTCTGCTATCTCACTCGAGGCTTATGACGGCCGGCTGGATCCTTTTTTTGAGATTATTCATATGATCAGACCGCACAGGGGGCAGATAAGTACCGCAAAAATATTCAGAAAGATGCTGGAAGGAAGTCAGTTGATTTCACGTCCCAAAGCTCATGTACAGGATCCTTACTCTTTCCGCTGCATTCCCCAGGTTCACGGGGCAAGCAAGGATGCAATATCTCATGCTGAATCAGCAATACTTACGGAGATCAATTCCGTAACCGATAATCCGACAATATTTCCAGATGAAGACCTTATAGTTTCCGGAGGAAATTTCCATGGCCAGCCTTTAGCACTTATTTTCGACTACCTGGCAATTGCTCTCGCTGAGCTTGGAAGTATTTCAGAAAGAAGAGTCTACAGGCTCATTTCAGGACAACGCGATCTGCCCGAATTCCTGGTTGCAAATCCCGGACTGAACAGCGGATTTATGATACCGCAATATACTGCAGCATCAATTGTCAGTCAGAACAAGCAGTTTTGTACACCTTCGTCTGTCGATTCCATCCCTTCATCAAATGAACAGGAAGATCATGTCAGTATGGGTGCCAACGGGGCAACGAGACTTTTGAGAGTTGCAGAGAACCTTGAAAAGATTATCGCAATTGAATTATTTACCGCTGTTCAGGCGTTGGAATTCAGAAGACCTCTCAGATCATCGGATTATATCGAAGATCTGGTAAAGGCATACCGGGAGACGATTCCTTTCATTAAGGATGATAAGGTGATGTATAGTGAAATTGCAAAATCGATTGATTTTGTAAGGAATTATGATTTCAAATTCATCAGATCTCAGGATTGAAAAAGAGATCTATAGGTTATCCAAAGGGGATTATTTAATATGAATGTCGGTAATCTATTACAAAAAATCATTGATTTTGACTTCGTCGAGCTCCTCTCCCGTTTGTCAGCCAGCCTCTCCCCAAACCCCTCCCCCAGAGTGGGAGGGGCTTTAATTCAGGAAAAATCGAATTAGCTTCAACATCCTGAATGATCTTCCCCCTCTCACCTCGGGAGAGGGGGAACGAGGGGGAGAGGCCGGTAAATAAAATAAACCAAATCCTTAGGTTGAAGGGGTAAATAAATTGATTTTCAAGCGATTTGTAGTGTATGGTTCATAATTGCCGATAGCCATATTAATTAAGATTCCGTCTGAGATTTGGTTTCTGCTGTTGCCTCATTCCCTGCAGCTCATTGAGAAGCTGTAATTTATACATATTTTCGGCCTGATAGAATCTGATTACTTTGTCAGGCGGAAGCACTTCCTTAAGCTTTTTGTGAAAAGCAGTCGCGAGGGATGATTCCTGAACAATATAACCTGCCAGCTTATCTCCCATATCTGTCAGCTGGTTATCGCTTAATGTACTTTCATTCTGATTAAAGTCTCTCATAAGGTTGCGCTTTTCATTCTGCAAAACCTCTTTCTGCTTTTGATAATCGTTATAAACCGGCCAGAACTTTTCAGCTTCCTGTGATGTAAGATTAAGTCGCTTTGTAAAAAAACCTATTTTGAAGGCGTTCAGCTTTTCCAGATTTGGATTCTGGGCAGTAATCCTGACCACCGGGATCACCATTAATATAAATAATAAGAAAAATCCTCTTTTCATGTTTTTATAATTAAAGTCGTTCATAAATATCACTAAGATCAATATTTTCATCTAACAGATAATCAATTATCTCTGTCTGATTCATTTCAGGCTTCTCATCGGAAAGGATAAGTGATGCTGTATTTTCTTCGAGCGAATTAACATCAATATCATTTATATATGAATCAAAATCACTGGTATTGAATGCTATGGAAACCTGGGAATCTGATTTATCAGGCATGAACACCTTAATGGTGGCATAGCTGATAAGAATGAAACCCGCCACCGAAGCTGCGATTAAGAAGTAGGGTCTGAGTCTGGCATATAGCCCGGACTTTTTTGTGCCATTTTCAGATCCGGCTGTCGCAGATATTATTTTACTGTTAACCTCCTCAAAGTAATTATCGGGTACTTTGAATGGGTTCCTGTCAGTTATATCATCAAGCTTTTTCATTATTCACTTAGATAGTTGTATTTCAAAAAGGTTTAACCTTCACCTATTATTTTTTCAATTTTTTTTACTGCATGATGGTATGAAGCTTTAAGAGCTCCTTCTGATGTTTTAAGCACCTTACTCATCTCTTCATAAGGCATTTCGTCAAAATATTTCAGATTAAAAACCACACGTTGCTTTTCAGGAAGCTGAATTATGGCATTTTGAAGTTTCACCTGTGCCTCATCTCCATCGAACCATGAGCTTCCTTCAATTGAGTTGGAAAAATAACTTTCCAGATCATCAAGAGAAACTGTTGCATTCCTTTTCCTTTTATTGATTAATGAAAGTGCCTCATTTGTCGCTATTGTATAAAGCCAGGTGTACAGGGAACTTTCATTCCGGAAGTTTCCAATACACTTCCAGGCGTTGATAAATGTGTTCTGAAGTGCATCATCAGCATCCTGATGCAGTATTACAAGCCGGCGTATATGCCAGTATAATCTGGAACTGTATTTTTCAACAACCAGACGGAATCCCTTGTTCGGATCGGTCTTAAGTAATTCTGATAAGCTCTCTTCCGGCTTTAAGTTACTCAATTGCAATTCAGATTTTCATCTTAGATGTGAAAAATGAACAAAGGTTTAAAGATAGGTGAATTAAAGTTTGGAGTGAGCTAAAGTTTGGAGTGAGCTAAAGTTGAAGAAAAGTTTGGAGTGACTAAAGTTATGTGGAAGATCTAAACTTTAGTCACTTTAGTCACTCCAGGCACTCCTGCAACGGTTGTAATAGTTGTAATGGTTGAATTATCCCCGGAATTATGATAAATTTACACCAAACTATTTAATCAGAATATCAGATGGCTTTACAATGCGGAATAATTGGAATTACAAATGTCGGCAAAACAACGATCTTTAACTGTATCTCCAATACAAAAGGGGAAACAACAGCTTTTGCTTTCAGCGCAACAAAATCAAATATGGGGATAGTACAGGTTCCTGATCCAAGATTATATGAGCTTGAGAAGCATCAGGTTACCGACAGGATCGTTCATGTAACCGTAGAGATAGTTGATATCCCCGGACTGGCAAAAGGTTCAAATAAAGGTGAGGGAGTTGGCAATAAATTCCTTGGCGATATAAGAAACACCGATGCTCTGATACATGTCCTCAGGTGTTTTGACGATGAATTACTTCCGCATATTGATGGTTCTGTAGATCCTGTCAGGGATTTGGAAACCATAGATCTTGAATTGCAGGTGAAAGATCTTGAATCGGTGGAGAAAAAGATACAACGTCTCGAGAGAGCTGCAAAAGTTGGTGATAAGGATGCCAGACAGGGATTAGAGGTGCTTGAACGTTACAGGGATCATTTCGAGAACTTCAATAACGCCAGAACACTGGAGGTCCGCGACGAAGACAGAAAATATGTCGATGACCTGTTTCTTCTGACTATGAAACCGGTCATTTATGTTTGTAATGTTGATGAAAAGTCAGCTGTATCAGGGAATAAGTATGTCGACAGGGTTATTGAATTTCTTAAAGGCAAAGATGCTGAAATACTTATAATTGCTGGCGCCATTGAAGCGGAAATAGCTGAACTCGAGAGTAAAGAAGACCGCCTAGCATTTCTCAAAGATGCCGGACTGGAAGAACCCGGTGTTGACAAGCTGGTGAGGGCTGCTTATAAAATGCTGAACCTGCAGACTTTTTTTACTGTCGGACCGATGGAGATCAGGGCCTGGACCATAAAAACCGGTATGACTGCTCCTAAAGCTGCAGGAGTAATACACAGCGATCTGGAAAGAGGGTTCATAAGGGCAGAAGTGATGAAATATCATGATTTTATCAAACTCGGTTCGGAACACGCCTGCAAAGAAGCAGGTAAATTCTATATTGAGGGAAAAAATTATGTAGTTGAGGATGGTGATATACTTCATATAAGATTTAATATATAATAGCTTGATGCTGGCACGTTCCATGATATTGCTGGTTTCTCTTGCCTTCTTTTCAATGGGGAGTATTCCGGAAAGCAATGATAATGATGCCAGATTGAGAGATCTTGTGGGACAATATGGCCAGGCTGAGGTAACAGTTCCTTATTCTGACATTAAATCTATTGACGATCTTACACGGAGAGTTTCAATTCTATCGGTCAGGGATAAGTTGATTCATATCAGTTTGTCTCCACTTACGGTTGAATGGTTCATTCTGCAAAAATTCAATTATTCAATTAAGGAAAGTGCAGAAAATAAGGGAATTATTTCCTCCAAAAGCATGAATCAGGCTATGGAGTGGGATAAATATCCGACCTATCCTCAGTACGATTCCATAATGCAAAGCTTTGTAAGGTTGTACCCTTCGTTGTGCCACCTTGATACAATCGGAACAAGTATAAAGGGCAAACTGATTTTAGCTTTAAAGATCTCCGATAATGCCGCTAAAGATGAAGATGAACCTGAGGTCTTTTATTCATCTTCAATGCATGGTGATGAAATCGGAGGATTTGTTCTGATGCTCAGGCTTGCGGATTATCTTCTTAAAAATTATAACATTAATTCCCGGGTAAAGAATCTGGTAGATAATCTTGAGATCTGGATCAATCCGCTCTCAAATCCCGATGGCACTTACAGAACCGGTAATACAATAACATCCCCAACAAGGTTTAATTCAAACGGCGTTGATCTTAACCGGAATTTTCCCGACCCGTTTCAACCACTTGAAAAACAGGAAAAAGAAAACATTGAAATGATAAGCTTTATGAGGAAACACAGGTTTGTCCTTTCTGCCAATTTCCATACGGGTTCCGAACTGGTTAATTACCCATGGGACAGATGGTTGTCAAAAATTCATGCTGATGATGACTGGTTTTATGATATTAGCAGGGCTTATGCCGACACAGTACATTTATATTCGGGAACAGGTTATATGACCGAACTGAATAACGGAATAACCCGCGGTGCATTGTGGTATGTGATTTACGGTGGACGGCAGGATTTTATAACCTGGGAATTGCATGGGCGTGAGGTAACAATTGAACTTGATGATCAGACTATTACTCCGGAGTCTCAATTGCCGTTGTTATGGCAGTATAATTGGCACTCCCTCATAGGGTACCTTGAAAACGCGCTATATGGTATTCATGGAATTGTACTTGACAGCAGTTCATCCTTGCCGGTTCAGGCAAAAGTCTTCATCGCCGGACATGACAAAGATAGTTCTCAGGTTTACTCTGATAAACTTACCGGCAGTTTTTACAGGTTCCTTTCCCCGGGATTATGGAATTTAACATTTACTGCTCCCGGTTATAATTATCTGACAGTTAATAATATTAAGGTAGTAGCCGGGGAGAAGACCGATGTTATTGTCAGAATGACTCCGGCTATCGACAGTGTTTTCACAAGAATTAAAGAGACTCCTGTGCTTTACCCGAATCCTGCCACAACTTATTTAAAGGCAGCCCTTCCCGAAAGGATTATCGGATCTGTTGATATCAGCATATTCAGTCTGTCGGGAATGCTGATACTTAATTATAAGACTGAAGTATTTAAAGAAGTTCCTGTTCAGATTAATATCAAAGGATTACCGGCGGGAGTTTATGCTGTTGTCTTTACAAATACTGTCACAAAACTAACATGCAGCTCAAGGTTAATAGTTATAAAATAGTCTTCCGGGCTTGCTGCTGAATTTTAAACAATTATTTTTACGCTGATTTTTAATTTAAGATTTTTTCTAATACATGGAAGAAATCCGCGTTTGTTAATTATGAATAACCGGGAGCTAGTTATGAGAATTTGTGTAATAATCATTTTGGTGGTATCTGTTTTTTTTCAAATGTCGGGACAGGGAGCTTATCTTCCTCCGGAAAAACCACGTCTCGTGATAGGGATTGTCGTTGAACAGCTAAAATTCGATCAGCTGGAGAAATTCAGGGACAGGTTAGGAGAGAACGGAATTAAAAAACTGATCAATGAAGGTACATATTTCAAGAATGCTTCATTTGAGTATATGCTGACCCAGTCGGCGCCGGGACATGCAACAATTTCTACCGGTACCGAGCCATCATATCATGGTATTACATCGGATTACTGGTATCTGCCGCTTAAAAATGAGCTTATCTATTGCACCAAGGATATAAATGTAAATCCTGTCGGCGGCAGCTACGAATCAGGCTTGCATTCACCTGTTAACCTTCAGGCTTCTACTTTTTCCGACGAACTTAAGATGGCAACAAACCGGAATGCCAAAGTTTTTTCAGTCGGGCTGAAGGAAGCTTCGGTAATTCTGTCTGCCGGTCATTCGGCTGACGGAGCTTATTGGTTTGATAATACTACGGGGACATGGATGTCAAGCACATATTATATCAAGGCTCTTCCCGGATGGATTACCGACTTTAATGCCATGAAATATTCGGATTCATACCTTAATGGTATCTGGAACCTCTTAAGACCTGCAAAGGATTATGCTGACTGTCTTATCGATTCAAACAATTTTGAGGCGGGATTTAATTCTGTAAATTATTTTCCCTACGATCTGAAAAAGTTGAAGTCCAAGGGAGTGTCAAATTTGAGAAATGACTATTCTTTGCTCAGGGAAACACCTTTTGGTAATTCCCTGACGACGAATTTAGCCATCAGGCTTATCGAAAAAGAGCGATTGGGTAAGGATGATGTAACAGACTATCTTTCAATATGTTATTCTTCAACTGATAATATTGGACACAGGTTTGGTCCTTCATCGGTAGAGATGGGGGATGCAATTCTACGACTCGATGATGAGATTAAGAATCTTCTGACATTTTTAAATGACAGTATTGGCAAGAAGAATGTGCTTATTTATTTTACTTCGGCTCATGGTATTTCTGAAATTCCGGCTGTTCTGGAAAAAAACCGTATTCCGGCAGGTTATTTTAAGCAAAATCAGGCATTGCAGTTGTTGAGAAGCTATCTGAATGCTATTTATGGGGAAGGTGCCTGGGTTAAAGGCTATTCCGAGAGACAGATTTTTCTTAACAGGACACTGATTGAGGATGCAAGGCTTTCACTCGATGAGGTTCAGAAGAAAGTGGCCCGTTTTCTTGTCCAGTTTAACGGTGTGGCAGCAGCATATCCCTATTCGGCTTTTGAAGCAAACGATTTCGGGAATGGCAACCTTAAGAGAATCGTAAACAACTTTAATCCTCAGAGATCGGGTGATGTTATTATTACCTTGAATCCGGGGTGGGTTGAAAATGAGGAAGATTTTGTCACTAATCATAATTCCCCTTACGAGTATGATACTCATGTTCCTCTTATCTGGTATGGATGGACGGTGAACAAACTGATAGTGACCCGTCAGGTAAACATGACTGATATCGCTGCCACATTATCAGCGCTTTGCAGGGTTCCATATCCCAATGCCTGTACCGGTCAACCTATGTTTGAACTTTTCAGGTAATTATTACATCTTAAGGAATTCGTCCCTTATTGCACAGGCTTCAAAAAGTAGCCCGGGATTATTTTCGCAGCCATTACCGAGAATAATCAGGTTAGCTCCTGCATAAAAAAGTTCCTTAACCTCATTCTTATTCTTTATTCCACCTCCGACGGCTATAGGAATGGAAACATTTTCACTTACAGCTTTTACTATACCTGAAGGAACATGGTTGGCTGCACCGCTTCCGGCTTCAAGATAGATCATCCGCAGACCAAGCATTTCGCCGGCCATTGCCGTTGCGACAATAATTTCAGGTTTATTGGAGGGTATGGCTTCAGTCTGGCTTATATATTCAACAGATGTCTTTGTTCCGCAACTGACAAGAATATAACCGACAGGCACCAGCTTTTCCCTGGAATCTTTAAGAAAGGGTGCGGCAATAACATGGTTTCCTATGAGCAGTTCGGGATTACGACCCGAGATCAGGGAAAGCAGCAGTATCGCATCAGCTTTATGGGTAAGCTGCAGAAGGTTGCCTGGAAAAAGAATGACGGGTATTGTGCATCGTTCCCTGACTGCATCGATCAGGTTATCAATACTGTTGAATGTCAGACTTCCTCCGGTAAGAATATAATCAGCTTTGCAATTTTCTGCGATTTTCAGGATATTCACAAGCGACTCTCCCTTGCCCTTATCAGGGTCAAGAAGCAGTGCAATGCTCTTTCTTCCCGGGAAATTATCTGTTTTCATAATTTTTTTTTGTCCATACTATTGCATAATTGTCATATCTGGAATAGTAAAGGTCAAAGGATTCATTGATTTTATCTGTATGGACCTGTCCCTTAATTTCTCCTGATTCCTTAACATTAAAAGGTTCGATGGTGAGGTTTTTTCTTACGTTTATTCCCTCCTTGTCACAGATTTTATAGAGTGCCTCTTTTGCGCACCAATGAATATACAGGTGATATCTGCGATATTCATATTCACTTGTCACTTTTTCATTCCTGTTAAGGAATTTGAATGCAATAGCTCCTATATTGGAACTCATATACTCCAGGTCTATTCCAACCTTTTCATTTGTGCTTAACAGAATTGCAGTAAGCATATGTGAATGTGAAATACTTATAAACCTCGATCCGTCTTTAAGAAATGGTTTGTTATTCTTATTATAAACAATTTTTGCATCTTTACCTATGAGCTCTGAAAGCAAGGCTCTTACGCTCAGGAATTCAAGCTTCCGCGAGTTGCTCCGGAATTTTTTATATTTTTTTAACTCCACATTATCAAGTACCACAAGATCAAACAGAGCATCAAGATCCTCCTCTATCTTCCACACTCCCAGAATGGAGAACTCATTAAGAAAATGTTTTGTGATACAACCCATTTATAGTTGATAAATATTATTTAATCCACTTAAGTGTTTCTATCAGATGTATGATATCCTCTCGGAAGAATTCTATCACGGGTGCAAGTGAATCGGGATTCGGTTCAGCCGAAAAGTAAAGAGAACCTCTCAGATAATGACGCACACTGTCCGTTACATAAAATTGTACGGCTGAAGCAGTGTTCCCTTTAAGGTCATATAATACTCCGTAAACTTTTTCCTTCTGGTTATTGATTACCTGTTCATTAATCGCATCGGCTTTCGTAATATGATATTTAACATTTATTTTATAAGTCTGCTCCAGCAGACTATCAAGATCATTCTTAATATCCTTATAAGTGAGATATATTTTAGCCCTGTAAGCAGGGAATTCTATGTTGAACCAGCCTGATTCATTCCTGTTCCCAACCTGAAATGACAGATGACCGTACACCGGGTATTCAAAAGATAATGGCATTCTGGTCTTTGAGGATTGATCATTAAACATCATATATTGCTTTACAGGAAGATCTATTCTGAAGTGACCTTTTGGTTTTGGAACAACAGTATTCCTGCAACTGTAAGATGCACCACATATTAACAAGATTATTAATAACTTACACTTTGCCGATATTTCCATTACCTGTTTCTATTTCTACACGGATCTCCCTGATCCTTCTCTTATCAGCGGATTCGATCCTGAAAACAAAATCTCCGAGTTCTATTATCTGATCTTTTTGGGGAATCTCACCTGTTATCTCGAGAATTAATCCTGCAAGTGTTTCGGATTCTCCTCTCACCTCTTCAAAAAGATCTTCTTCGATCCCTACGATCTTACAAAAGTCATTCAATAAGATCTTGCCTTCAAAAATATATGTTTTTTCATCCAATTTACGGAAAAGTGACTGATCCTCGTCGCTTTCGTCGGTTATTTCACCGACAATTTCTTCAAGAATATCTTCAAGTGTAATTATGCCGGATGTTCCGCCATATTCATCTATTACAACCGCCATGTGTATTTTCCTGATCTGGAACTCCTTAAGAAGGTCATTTATTTTTTTTGTTTCAGGAACAAAATAGGGTGGACGTAATAGTGCCTGCCATTTGAAACTACCGGGATTGTTTGTATATGGCAGGACATCTTTTGCATATAAAATTCCTTTGACAGTATCGAATGAACCGGAATATACCGGAATTCTTGAAAATCCTGAAGAGACTATCGCAGGGATTATTTTGTCGAATCCCGATTTGATGTCAATTGCTGTGACATCCATTCTCGGGCACATTATTGCACTGACGTTTATATTACCGAAATTGACAATTCCTTTGAGTATTCTTTCATCCTCATTAAAATCATCCGATGTAAGTTCGAGAGCGTCAGACAGATCATCCATGCTGATGTTCGACCTGGTGGTTCCCGTTCTCTTTTTTACAAGTGATGATGAGAAGATCAACAGGGAGGAAAACGGCAGAAAGATTTTTTCCAGTTTTATAAGAGGGAGGGCCATGAAAAGAGCCACCGGGACGTGGTTCCTTGAAGCGTAAACCTTTGGCATTACCTCTCCGAAAAATAGAAGCAAAAATGTTATGATAACGCCATTAATAATTAATCCCAGGAGAGGTTCTGAACCGAAATAAAAGATTCTGGAACTGAGAAATGCTGCGAGTAATACAATTGATATATTAATAGTGCTATTGGCAATAAGTACGGTACTCAGAAGTTTTTCAGGATTATTGTAGAGCCTCAATGCAGTTTGTGACTGCCTGCTCTTATTTATCTTTAATTTTTCAATGTCTTCGGGTGCGAAAGAAAAAAAAGCTGTTTCAGAACCCGAAATGAGCGCTGATCCGAAAAGGAGAATAACTAGTATTAACAGGCCAATAATTACTTTAAAATCAATAGGATTTACAATAATTACTGAATGAAAAAAAACAAAAAACAGTATATTTCCCGGTTCCAATTGAAATTTTTTTAAAACAGCTAAAAAGGCAGATCATCCTCATTCTGACCTGTTCCTGGCAAGTTATTCTGATAGTTATCCGAATCATGGTCATCGCTGCTGGCAATTCCTTTATCCTGCCGGTTTTTGTTAAGAGTTTCATTAACCGGATTGTATGAAGAGGACGGCTCATTAACCTCCGGAACAGAATTTCCCTTATCATGTAACTCACTTGTGCCCGCATCTGTTTGTGAAGAAGCTTTGAAAGTTCCCTGCTTTTTCTCCAGCAGCAGGAGAGTATCTGCAAGAATTTCAGTTATATATTTATTAATCCCATCCTTATCGACATATGATCTTGTTTTTATTTTGCCCACGATATAAACCTGTGAACCTTTCCTGACAGTCTTTTCAGCAACCTCAGCCAGTACACGCCATAAAACAATATTATGCCATTCGGTTGAAGTTATTGTTTCTCCCTGCTGATTGGTATAGGTTTCACTTGTAGCCAGTGGAAAGGTCGCTTTTGCCACCCCCTTGTCAAAATACCGGATTGTGGGATCCTTCCCGACATTACCGACAAGTATAACTTTGTTGATTGACATATAGTTATGTATTTATAAATTATTCAGGTTCCGGAATGTAAAGTTAAGAAAAAAACGCTTCGTACAATCATAGTCATAATATATTGACTAAAATCCAATTAATCAATATGATATGAAATTTATTATTAGTCATGCGATGTCTTCGGTTTATTTCCGGTTTAACCTGCCATTTATCTATTTCATTGTAATTAAGGCATTAATAATGGATTAAAAAAAAATTATTATGTAAGTGTTTCTATTTAAACAAATAATATTTTTTATATTTGCACAGTTGAAAAAAAAATATACTCAAAATAATTTGTTGAATTTTAAACTTCACGAAAATGACTAAAGCAGACATTGTTAATGAAATTGCCAAGAACACTGGTATTGAAAAGGTAACAGTTCAAAAAACTGTTGAAGCCTTAATGGAAACTGTAAAAGATTCCATGGTAAAAGGTAGTAATGTTTATCTCAGGGGTTTTGGAAGCTTCATTGTAAAGAAAAGAGCTAAGAAAACAGCAAGGAATATTTCTAAAAATACAACCATTATCATTCCTGCCCATAATATTCCGGCTTTCAAACCGGCTAAATCATTCATAACCAAAGTTAAATCACACGCTAAGAAGTAATCGTCCATGCCAAGCGGAAAAAAAAGAAAAAGACATAAGATGGCCACTCACAAACGCAAAAAGCGTTTGAGGAAGAACAGACATAAAAAGAAGTAGCAGATCAGTAAGTGGTCATTAAACAATTATAATAAACCTAAAGGTCTGATGGTCTTTAGGTTT
>Ga0182021_10003443_pt1 | contig 18570 bp, 15 predicted proteins | sample 612E3MmetaG_FD_120493 | JGI IMG/M metagenome (GOLD analysis project Ga0182021, IMG submission 120493) | Permafrost microbial communities from Stordalen Mire, Sweden - 612E3M metaG (Illumina Assembly) | ecosystem: Environmental > Terrestrial > Soil > Wetlands > Permafrost | place: Sweden... | reverse complement strand
GTAAAACTTGAATATATAGGTTCAAAAATTCCATTGAAATTTCAATTGATGGCAATGAATGGCAACTTCACCGGAACCCAGGCGAAAGATGTGGACTCAAAGAAAGATATCATGGGCCGTTTGGTTTACTCATTAAAACTTCCTTCTGCAGGTATTGGTATTGATTTTGGACCCAATTTTTACTATGGTGGAAACCTTGCAAAAACCAACAAATATGTTAAAGAAAGCAATGGCACTTTAGATAGTCTGAATAATGTATGGCGTTATCTCAAGAAGAATTGGGTAGGAGGTGAAGTACAGATATTTGCAGATGTACTTGGCGGACTGGCAATCAAAGGTGAATATATAGCAGGCATAAATTCAACTCCAAGTACGGTTGCAGCTACAGCTACAATAGCTCAGATGAAGGCAAGTCCGAATTTATATAACAACTTCTCCGGGTATTATGTGTATTTTATAAAGAATATCGGACCGAAGAATCAGTTTGTTGCTAAATATGATTATTATGATCCCAATACAAAATTAAGTGGTGATGCCGCAGGCAACAATATTTATTACAAAACATGGACTCTTGCCTGGCAGTATTACCTGAATGATTTTATAAGGATCTCATTGAACTACGAAATGCCCAGGAACGAGATTAATGCATCAAATACTGTACAAAAGAAAGACAATACTTTTGGTGTAAGAATTCAGGCAAAATTCTGATAACTTTATAGTTCAAGGTTAAAATGGAAAGTATTCAAAAATTAAACTTAAATAAAATGAAAAATAAAAAAATTCTCGCGGTAATGCTGATTCTGGTACTTATTACTGCAGCAACCGGATTTTCACAGGGAAAAATCACAGTGAAAGGTTCTGATACAATGGTGATCCTTGCTCAGAAATGGGCTGAACTTTATATGAAAAAGAATCCGTCAGCCATAATTCAGGTTACCGGCGGAGGATCGGGTATCGGAATTACAGCCCTTATTAACGGGACCACTGATATTTGTAATTCAAGCCGCCCGATGAAACAGACTGAAATTGAAAAACTCAAGGCACGTTATAATACACTTGGTGTTGAAATCCCCTGTGCAAAAGACGGAGTTACACTTTTCCTGAATGAGGCAAATAAGGTACAGGAGCTTACACTGAAGCAATTAGCAGATATTTATACCGGTAAAACAAGGAACTGGAAAGAAGTCGGAGGAAATGATGCTGAGATCAGGCTCTATGGCCGTGAAAACAGCTCCGGAACTTACACCTATTTTCATGATGAAGTTGTGAAAGCTGATTATTCAGCAACCGTTCAGTCACTCCCTGGAACAGCAGCAGTAGTAAATGCCGTAAAAAAAGATGTCAATGGAATAGGTTACGGTGGAGCGGCTTATGCTGTCGGTGTAAAACATGCCAAAATTAAAAAAGATGCAAACAGCACTGCTTATCAGCCTACAGCAGAGTCAATAAAAAATGGAGAATATCCTATAAGCCGTTATCTGTATATGTATCTCAGAAACAGGCCAACCGGTGAAACCAAAAAATATATTGACTGGATTTTAAGTTCAGAGGGACAAATGGTAGTTACGGAAGTTGGATACTTCCCCTTAAAGTAATATTTTTCAGAAGGTAATAAATAGTCATTTTGAAAGTGTTTGTTTAGGTTAACTGTCGGGCTTGTCAGATTAATACTGACAAGTTTGGCTTTTGATGAGGCAACAGGCGACAGGCAAGGGGTGGGTTCTAAGAAAGACAAAAGATAAAAGACAAAAGACATGCTTCGACAGGCTCAGCATTTCGACAGGCTCAGCATGAAGGATAAAGGTAAAAGTAATGATAGGGAGATTTATAGGATTAATAAGTAAGAGGGAAAATGCTTCCCAGGATATTATAACTTTTAACAGGAAGAAATTCCGTTTTTCTGACTGGTTTGCGGAAAAAGTTATAAAGGCGGTGGCATTTCTTTCAATTGCAGTGGTAATTCTGATCTTTATTTTTGTTTTCAGGGAAGCTTTCCCGATTTTCAAAATGGATAAAAAGGGAACTGTAAAAACTGAATTACTTGTACAGGAAAGTTATGGAGGGGCAGAGAATGTAAACTCATCAGTTAAAGCAGCTGATAATCAGGTTGACAATTCCAATAAAATCCAATCATCCGTACAGAAACCTTCATCCTCACTACTTTCAAATACCTGGATGCCGGTTTCTGATAATCCGCGTTATGGCTTGCTGCCATTATTCCTTGGTACTTTAAAAGTAACGCTGATTGCTTTGCTTTTCGCGGCCCCGGTCTCAATTCTCGCTGCGATATACACTTCTATGTTTGCAAAACCCCGGATCAGAGAGATAATCAAACCTGTGATTGAACTGCTTGCAGGATTTCCATCCGTGGTTATAGGTTTTTTTGCCCTGATGGTACTGGCATCAATTTTTCAGAGTATTCTTGGCTATGCAAGCAGGCTGAACGCTTTCGTTGGTGGAATAGCGATGGGCCTTGCAGCAATTCCGATCATTTATACGCTTACCGAGGACGCATTGACAGCCGTTCCGAAAACTTTTACGGAGGCAAGTCTCGGATTGGGGGCAAGCAGGCGACAGACCGCATTTTATGTGGTATTGCCGGCAGCTGTTCCTGGCATATTTGCTGCTGTAGTTCTTGGTATCGGAAGGATCTTTGGTGAAACAATGATTGCTTTAATGGCTACGGGAAATGCCGCTATGATTTCAATAAATCCTTTTGATTCCGTCAGAACTTTGTCGGCAACAATCGGTGCGGAAATGGCTGAGGTCGTTTTTGGAGATACACATTACAGTGTATTATTCTTAATTGGTTCATTGCTTTTTATCTTCACTTTTGCACTGAATGCCCTGGCTGAATTTTATTTTAAGAATATGGTAATCAGGCGTTATCAATCAAAAAAGTAAAACTGGAAAGATCAAATTGAATCGAACGTAAATGAACAGGAACTTAAAAGATTCGATAGTTGAAGGCATTACTGCAGTTTCAGTACTACTGATAATCTTCATTATTGTTTCAATTCTGGCAATTACGATTGTCGGCGGATGGCCGAACCTGAACTGGACATTTTTGTCAGAATTTCCAAAAGACGGCATGACCAAAGGAGGTATTTTTCCTGCAATTGTAGGTACTGCGCTTATGACGATAATAATGGCTGTTGCTGCAGTTCCATTTGGTGTAATAACTGCAATATATTTAGCAGAATATTCCAGTGAGAAATCTGTGATAGCAAAAACAATCAGGTTTGCAGTTAAGACTCTCGCAGTTGTGCCATCAATAATTTTTGGTCTGTTCGGACTTGGCTTTTTCATTGGTTTTATTGGTAAAAACATGGACGGACTCATAAACGGAGGAGAGCTGAGGTGGGGTCAGCCAAATATTCTCTGGGCCAGTTTGACAATGGCACTTTTAACGCTCCCGGTTGTAATTGTATCTGTAGAGGAGGCAATCAGGACAATTCCCAAAGAGATGCGGGAGGCCAGCCTTGCACTCGGTGCAACTAAATGGCAGACAATCAGGAAAGTGGTTTTACCCGGTTCAGTTTCCGGAATATTAACCGGAACAATTCTGGCAGTAAGCCGCGGAGCCGGAGAAGTTGCTCCGATTTTGTTTACCGGGGCAGCCTACTTCCTTTCTGATTTGCCACACTCATTGAGTGACCAGTTCATGTCACTCGGATACCATATTTACATTATGTCAACTCAATCATCAGATGTTGACGCAACAATGCCAATCCAGTTTGCAACTACCCTGGTATTGCTGCTCCTGACATTTTCACTGAATGCAGTTGCGGTAACATTAAGATACAGAATAAGAAAAAAAGCAAAATAACCATTTCTTCATGAATGATATTAAAGTAAGAGTAAAGGATTTATCTCTTCGATACGGAACCAATCAGGCTTTAAAAAACATTTCGATGAATATCCCTGAAAAAATGGTAACAGCTTTTATCGGACCTTCAGGGTGTGGCAAATCGACCTTCCTCAGAACTCTCAACCGTATGAACGATCTGATTGAAAATGTTACAATTGAAGGAGAAGTTTTAATTGACAATATCAACATTTATGATAAGAATATTGATGTAGTTAACCTGAGAAAAAAGGTTGGAATGATTTTTCAGAAGTCGAATCCGTTTGCAAAATCCGTTTATGAGAATATTGCTTTTGGCCCCAGAATAAATGGTATAAGTCAGAAAAGTGTCCTTGATGAAATTGTGGAACGTTCTCTAATACAGGCGGCTATCTGGGACGAGGTAAAAGACAGGTTGTTCAATTCGGCTTTAAGCCTTTCCGGTGGCCAGCAACAACGGATCTGTATTGCGAGATCGCTTGCAGTAAATCCGGAGATCATTCTGATGGATGAACCGGCCAGCGCTCTCGACCCGATATCTACTGCAAAAATTGAAGAGCTCATTCATGAACTGAAGCAGGATTATACTATAATTATAGTTACTCATAACATGCAACAGGCTGCACGTACCAGTGATCTGACTGCTCTTTTCTATCTTGGCGATCTTATTGAGATGAACAGGACTGAAATAATTTTTTCAAATCCTGCAAAGAAACAAACAGAAGATTATATCTCAGGACGATTTGGATAGGTGCCAGTCAATACCATTATTTAGGAAGAGTAAACAGGAATTCAAGTCCTCCTCCTGTTTTGTTTCTGACCTGGATTTCGCCTTTATGTAAAAGTATTGCATTTTTGACAATAGCCAGTCCCAGGCCAGTACCGCCACTCTTCCTTGATCTTCCCGAATCTATCCGGTAGAATCTTTCAAATACTCGGTCGAGATGCTCTTCAGGAATGCCTACACCGTTATCTGAAAACGAGAAATGATAGAATTTCTCATCCTGATTATATACTGATACGGAAACGGTTGTATTGTTGCCTGAATAGTTGACGGAGTTTTCAAGGAGGTTCTGAAATACTGACAAGATAAGAGATCTGTCACCAGTTACGACTACATCATCATCAACATTGACCTCGACTTTTATCCCCTTTGACCTGATGGCCGACATGAAATTATCTTTTACCTCAATTAAGACATCTCTTATGTTTATTTTTTCCTTTGAAAAAGAGTTACCTGCTTCTTCTATTTTATTAATGACTGCAATATCGTTGATCAGACCGGTCAGCTTGTCGGTTTGAGCAAGGGCTTTTTCAAGAAAATACTTTTGTTTGTCGTGCTCCATTCCCGGTTCGTTTATAAGAGTTTCAATATAGCCTTTAACGGAAGATACCGGAGTTTTCAGCTCATGTGCAATATTGGATGTCATCTCCTGTTTTATCAGACGGCCTTTCTCAGCTACTGTAATATCGCTCAGTATAACTTCAAAACTTTTATCATTGAATACCACGCATTGTACCCTGTAGAATTTGCTGTTCTTACCGATCTGGTATTCCATCTTGGGCAGGTCTGATGATTTTATTTCTATTTCCGACTGTTTGTCAATGAATTCAATTACCGGAATAAAGTCCTTAATTTTGAAAAAATTGGATGAAGAGATTGTCAGCTCTCCTGAAATCATATTCATAAACTGTATGAAATGATTGTTGGTAAGGATCCTGGTTTTGTCTTTTGAAAAGAAAGCTATCCCTTCGTTTAAAGCATTAAGGTGACTGAAGAGTTTATCCTTTTCGTTTGCAAGATCATTCTGTGTCCTAAGCATTTTATTATAGATCCCAAGGATCTCTTCCCCTATTACGCCCAGTTCATTCCTTGGAAATTTTGAATTGAAATCGACGGTTTCATTATTAGCAACCCGCACCGCGAAATCTTTAAGACGGTCTATAGATTTTCCGAATTTGTTTGTAACTGCCAATAGCACCAGCCATATTGCAATGAAGGCGAGAGTTATAACAGCTATAAAATATTTTTTTGCCGTAAGAAAGTTTACGACTTTTATATCATAAATGACGGCAACTCTGATATAATACCTGCTATAATACTTTGCATAATAGTAATACTCTTCACCTGTTGTACCGGATTTACGTATTGAGGTACCAAAGTCAGAATAAAGCGATTCGCTTATCTCAGGTCTGTTTTTATGATTCTCCATAGTTTTCCAGTCTCTTACCGAACTGTCATACAGAACATTTCCTGAAGGATTTACAACTGTAACACGCAGGTTTTCATGTGGTAAAAGTTTCACTATGGAATCTAAAACTATCCAGTTGCCGGTTTCATAAACCGAATTGGTTCTGATATAGTTTTCTGTAATTTTTGTAATATTGTCAAGCTCGTCATTCAGGGTGGAAATCCGGAATGCCTTTTCCCTTTTATAGAGATAAGAGAGAATCAGAAGGGTGAACAGGATAAATATCGATGAATAGTATATGAAAAGATTATTTCTGAACTTATTCCTGGTGATCATTTCCGGAAAATTAATACTTTAGAACTCGAAAAAGTAACCATAGCCGGTCTTATTGCGCAGAGATGAACTGTATTGACCAAGCTTGTTTCGCAGCCTTGTAATATTCACATCAACAGTTCTTTCTGTTACTATTACATCCTGTCCCCATACTCTCATAAGCAGATCTTCCCTTGAAAAGACTTTTCCCTGGTTTTCAAGCAGCAGCTTCAGAATTTCATATTCCTTTTTTGTAAGTTCAACACGTTCATCATTAATTATCAGTCTTTTGCGAACTGTATCCAAATCAACTCCATTGAACTGAATAATAGATTTGTTTTCAACTTTATCTGAATCGGACCTTTTCAGAACTGCCTTAACCCTTGCTGTTAATTCATTGATGGAGAATGGCTTGGAAATATAATCGTCGGCTCCCAGGCTGAATCCGGTAAGAATATCATTTTCAGTATCCTTTGCAGTAAGAAAAATTACTGGAATGTCGATATTCAATTCCTTTCTGAGTTTATCGGCAAATTTGAAACCCGACATGGCTCCCATCATTATATCAAGTAGTATAAGGTCAAAGTTTTCCAGGGATCTTTTAAGAGCCTCCTCAGCAGAATGAGCAATTTCGACATAAAATTCTTCATTACTCAGATTGTATTGAAGTATCTCGCAAAGATCTTCTTCATCATCAACAACCAGAATCCGTTTTCCTTTTAAGGTCATAGGTTCAGATCTTATTTTATTCATTATGATCAGTCAGATTTGAATCCTTCCCCGAATGCCTTATATCTGTCCCCTGAATTGAATAGATTGAGGCTTCGGCAATATTTGTGGCATGATCGGCAATCCTTTCAAGATTTGTAATAATATCTTTAAGATCGATGTAACTTAATAACATTTCTCTGGTTTTTTCTGAGACATTCGCTTTAGAGATACTGTTTATCAGCAGTTTGTGATTCATTTCATCAATTATCTCGTCATTTTTAATTGTCCAGATGGCGTACTCATTATCACTGTTTATAAATGACAACAACGATTTTTCCACCATGCTGATACCCGAAACCAGCATTACCATAATTACATCTGCCATTGCTTTGTATTCAACAGAATTCTTTATATTTTCAAGCGAACGCAGAATGTTCATGACCCTGTCGCCAATCCGTTCAAGGTTAATGGTCATCCTGTATATTGCTACAATTTTGCGGATATCTGATGCAACCGGTTGATAAAGGACTATTGAGTTGATAAATTTATCGCTTATCAGAACCTCATATTTATCAATTTCATTCTCATTTTCCCTGATCTCCAGAGCGATACGCTGACGTTCCGATTCCGGCTTTTCAGCCATATATTTTTCAAGGAGACTCAGTTGCGCCAGAATAATGTCTGCCATTTTTTCAAATGAGGCAATTATATCGAGAATTGATTCTTCTCTTTTTGTTTTCATTTTTATGATTCTCTTTTCGTTCTCGGTTTATAAAAAATATAAATCAAATTATCCGGAAATCATTAGCTTCTTTCAGGAAAACACTAAAATATGAATCTTATTGTTGCAAAGTTAATTACAATAGCATTACGGTTGTCCGGAATATGTTACTTTAATGTTACATTCCTGTAAATTTTTTAATAAGGAAACTGATAGAATGATTATCATGTTCCAATTTTATCTTTGAAAGGTCATAAGGATTCAAAATAAATTCTGAATCCTTTCCCTTTGCACCTTAGCTGCCATGAAACAGTGTTTTTATGTAAAGAGATTAATAATTTTATAACTTGCAGCAAAACTTAATCTGATTAATGAGTAAAATATTATTAACTGCAACCTGCTTGATATTAGTGATGTGTCATACGTCATTTTCACAAACATTTAATACGCCAAATTTCGCTCTCAAGAGCCACGAGACCCTGGAAATTTCAAAGGTTGAAATATCTGCGGAAAAAACAGTTTTATATCTGTCGGTGGAGAATCGAATTAATGGAGGAACATTTTGTGCCGATAAGAATATTTTTATCATTTTCCCTGACGGAACAAGGCTTAAAATGATAAATTCTTCAGGAATCCCGGAATGCCCCGACACTTATAAATTCAAAACCATCGGCGAAAAACTCCGGTTTACGCTTACATTTCCTCCGCTGAAGGCAGGAACGGGATGGATTGATCTTATTGAAGATTGTAACGATAATTGTTTTTCATTTTATGGGATCACTTTTGATAATGATCTGAATAAAAGACTCGATGAGGCGTTTTCCTTCGCGGAAAAGGGGGAAAATTACAAAGCAATTTCACTTCTCAAAGTCATTCTTGAAAGTATTGATAATCAGAATCCCGGAATTGAAGGAGCTCTGTATACGGATATTATAGCATTGATGCTTAAAACCGGTGACAGTGCAGGTGCGGAGGCTTTTTATAAGAAAATGTTATCATCAAAGGCACCCCGGCTCGATTTATACATTAAGAACCTGAACTCACGGGGAATAAAATTTTAAAAGATTCCTCAGATAACTATCTATAGTCGTAGGTCAATAAATAAGGCTGACATTTTCATGCCAGCCTCACCTATCATTTTATTTTTTTTATTTGGTTTTACCAAAGGAAAAATCAAGACCGATGGCTACAATCCAAGTTGATTTTTTATATGTTTCGGTATAAGCGACTGGTGTGGGAATGATAGGAGGAACCATGTTAGCCAGGCGGGAAGCAAAAGGTTTCGATCCGTCCTTATAGAATGTGTATTGACCACCGATATTCAGATCGATCATTGGTGTAAGATGGTAACCGAATCCTGCTCCAAAGGAGTTGGTATTTGTACTGAAACTCTGATCGCTCTGATAATTGAGATTAACTCCCGTGTCGGTGTGTGACCAGCCACCACTTACACGCAGTTTCTCACTTATACCATATTCCAGTCCGAGTCCATACTCTAAGAAATTTTTGTCGATCTCATCTATAGTTCTCGAATCACTTCCGTCATAATCGACATTTTTATCAAAATAGGTATTAAAACTAGCCGAAAAAAGTAGTTTTTTAATTGGTTTATATTCAACTCCTACAGAAAGCATCGCAGGCATGTCAGCGATAACAGTTTCGCCGTTATTAAAAATTCCTGCACCTTTATCGGGTGCTACTTTTGTTTTTAGATTAAGCTCTGTCTTAAACTCGTATTTGACTGCAATATTCAATTTGTCGGATGGTGAAAAATTCGCGCTTAGAATTGGAGTAATACCAGTTCCGGATTCTGTTGCATCAACGTTTATATCCTGAGTTTTGGATGCATTTTCTCCCAAAATACCAGCTTTAGCTCCATAAGTTGCTGATGCTCCAGAGAAAAATGCCTGAGATTGAGCTATTGTCATACCTGCCGGGTTACCGCCTAATGCAGTTATTGTTCCCTGAAGAGTAGCTACCTGAAGTGCTGTTAACCCGACTGCTGTTCCATTAGCAAGGGGAACAGCTCCAGCGCCACCTGTAATCAGGGGTTGTAAAGAAGAGGCAGTACCAGCAAGTTGGGCAGAAACGCCTGTCAGGTATGTCTGACCATCTGTAAAGAACTGGCTGGCCGGGTTCATGTTCCCATTATATTTTGATCCAAACGCAACATAATTTGGGTTAATACTAATGTTTTTCAAAAATCCGTTGTAAGTGTTTTTAGCAGAAACAAGTCGTACACCTGCTGCAATGGATAACATGTCATTTATTTTATAGCCAACGTTAGCCTGGTAGCCTAAAAAAACTGAAGAGCCTTTAAAGTAGATATCTGCTGAATAACCGTTTGTAGGTATCCCCTGACTGGTTAAAGTGGGAGGGATATCCGCAATATTCATTTCAAATGATGGTAACCCTTTATTATATTTTGCTCCACCGCCTCCCCCAATTGGATTAAATCCAGCTGAAAAAGATAATTTCCCGGTATTATATGCCAGATAGACTCCCGGGAAAAGAGGTGCACTTACATTTCCAACATATTCTTTTGGAGTACCTGTAAGATATTGATAAGTACTGATTACTTTTTGGGTCTGAGTGATTGTCTGATTGTTAATTGACACAAAAAAACCATCACCAAGTTTGGTTAAACCTGCCGGGTTGAAATATGCAGCATCAATACCCGTTGAGGCATTGCGGTTCTGAAGACGAGTAAACATGGCACTCTGGTTTGTGTTAGTGACAAGACCACCCGCAAACAGACTGCCCGTAATTAAGATCGCGGCAATAAAAGTCAATAGTTTTCTCATAGGTTAAAATTTAAGGTTAAGGTTAAGTCACAACGGGTATTCCGTACCCGGGTTCCAAACCCCATTTTCATTTAACATTAGTTTAAAATATCTGAAAAGTTCAAAACAGAATTATAAATCGTCTCAAATGTAGAAAAATATTTCTTTTATGCAATAGGTCTAAAATTGTATATTGAGTGTAAGTTAATTGTGAATACATATAAAGATTATTCGAAGAATTCAGAACTTTAGGTGACAGGTACTTGGTACTGGGTGCTGGATACTGGGTGCCTGGGAATGGGATATTGAAATAAATATTTCCGAGAACCCTTATTGATCATACATTCCAGTTATTTTCAACCCACAAAATATAATTATTTATTTTTTTGCTAAGGATAATATATTCCGGAATTAAGATTGAAAATTCTGAAATAGCTGGATAAAGAACGACCAGTGATTCCAGATGGTTCAATGTTTCATCACACGAAGCCTGTGCATAAATTAAATACCTGATATATTCTGCTTTATACCTGCGTCTTCCGTAACCTTCAGATATAGTATCTTTTATACTTTTTGAAGATCGTCTGATCTGACTTCCCTGCTCAAAAATTTCAAATTGTGGTAATTTTAATGATATATGATGAACCTTTATTGATAAATCAAATGCAATTCTGTAAATATCAAGTTCTTTATATCCACTCATACAATTACACTATTATATAACTGAATCAGTATCCAGTACCCAGTACCCAGTACCCAGTATCCAGTATCCAGTACCCAGTATCTAGTACCCAGTGCCCAGGAACATTCTATATATGGACCCAGAATTCTTTGCCTTCCTATATGCCATTAACAAGCCCGAAGTCGTCAAACAAGCCATAATCCACCATCTGGTAATCAGCCCCGGAGGGATAACCTATCACATTTCTCCAGTTTCCCGGCGATGCAAGTCCGGGTTTGGGATTATTATGATGCGGACCTAATAGATTCTTCAGACTTCCGATTACCTTAACTTCGATTTTATTCAAACCTGGTTTGATCAGGCCTGATATATCCGTGTTATAAGGAGGGAAAGCTATAACTGTTGCCGGTTTTCCATTGACTGAAACTTCTGCAATTGTTCCGTTCCACTTACCAAGTTCAACCTGCCATTTTCCATCGGCTTTTTCAATATTGAATTCCTGGCTGTAGGTGATTCCCCAGGAATAGAATGGCAAACCCTGCGCCTTCCAGCTTCCAGTCGTATAAGAAGAAGCAGGCGCTTCAATTACCCAACCTTTATCAGCCGGCTTGATTGAAAAATCACCAAGAAGATATACCGGTTCAACCTCCGCATGAATCTTCATCGGGGAAGTTTTCAAAGTCAGGATATTATCACCATGCTTTATAAGTGTGCCGATTTTGAATACACTGAAGGATCTGTCAAGCCACCATTTACCTTCTTCCGGTTTCAGTTCGGCGCCGTTTACAGAAACAGTCCACAGACTGACACGTTCCACGACTGCTTTTATGTTTGACAGATCAAATTTACCCTTTATGTTAAAATGATAGGTTGCTGTGAAACCTGTATTCAACCCGAATGTATCCCTGTCGACTATATTTTTCCTGTACTGGACTGATGTATTCCATGGATTACCGTTTTTGAACCCGAAATATTTATATACTTTATCTGCTGCATCGTATGTATGGAGATCTTTAAACAGCTCATTTCCAAGTGCAATATCACAGAAATCGATAGTTAATGCATTCTCTTCATTTCTTGTCACAGTGAGAGGTGAGGATGGTTTAACAGGAGTCAGGTTTTGTGGTTTTGAAGGGATCGGATAATCTGACTTACTGACTGAAGGAATAAATAGCAAGAGGCTGCCTGCAGGCGGAAGGGAATAAGTGAAATTGATTTGATCGGCCGACTGCTGGCCGGGATAACCAATAACCTCACCTGTCAAAGTATTCAACTCAATCACATCTTTTCCTGTGGTTTTAACTGAACCGCTGACAGGTAATGTAAGATTTGAATTTGCAAGGAAAAGAACCTGACCATCAGAGAGTATCCTCCTGTGATGATAAAGCGTTCCTCCCTCTTTCATTTCAAAGGAGATCGCATTATTATTGAAATACCTGGAAATAACCTCGGGAGTTAATTGACTGATGTTGATAATTTTATCAGATTTTTTATTGAAAAGCTTTGTCACGCCTTCATTTATAGAACCATCAACCAGCGTTGGTATGGAGAAGGCAATTAAAGTTCCCCCGTTCGAAACGAATTTTTCGAGAAGTTTATATGTGGCATGATCTAAATTCTCTGTCATTGGAGGAATGACAACCCTGGAGTAGCTCGCCTGTCCGACCACAAATTTGCCTTTCGAAACGCTACCCATATCCTTGATAATATTTTCTGAGCCAAGATCGTATTCTACCTGGCTTTTTTCCAGCCTGGTGACAAAAGTCTGGAAGGTTTGCCCGATTTCGGCAGTTTTTTGATTACGTCCTGTGTAAGAGTCATACAACCAGGAAGATGTTGTTGGTTCAATAATAAGTATGTCATTAATCTGCCTTCCTGACGATAATGCAAGTGATAACCTTGCATAATGATCATTCAGATATTTGTAATCCTGCCACCATGGTTCATGATAATCAAAGGAGGGTGGGTAGTCATATTTTCTGGCTCCTGCCATGGTGAAAAATGTAAGATGCTGGTTCATAAGGTTTATGCCCAGGACATATTCCCAGTCGCCATTGCGTTTCATGTCTTTAAATGTCAGGTCCCAGCCGGAACCACCGTATGTCTCACTAAGTTTCCTGGCTCTACCGGTCTGGTTTGCTGCGCTTGCTAATTCCTTAATTGATCTTACATTTCCGAACTGACCTTTGGTAGTAGAATCATCCCATTGATTAAAAAGCATGTCAACTGCAGGAACCTGATGCCATGCATACATTGCCATATTGTCGCCTCCCGGCCGCATGCTGGGCCATTCATGTTCCCAGTAATGACCGGTAAACTTCAGCCCTTTTTTCTCACAATAAGCATTCCATGGTTTAGACCATCTGTCAATAAATAGCTGAAGGAGCGTCTGGGTATAGTTATGTCTGATCTTTTTCCAGTCACCTGTTTCTTCATACAGCGAAGGTAATTGTGTTTTAAGGTCATAATGCCATTGTTTCCTGAAAACATCAAAAAGGTCGGGTGTCCAGCGTATTCCTCCCGGAGAATTTATCTGAGGCTCATCTGTAAAAGTTCCCGGTATAGTTTTACCGAATTCGTTACCAAGGTATTTTTCATAGCCTGACATTGTAACCGATATAAATTTCTGAGTTACACCGGGATAGAGAAGATCCACATAAGAGAATCCACCATACCAGTCCGATTTGCCATTAAAAGTTTTAGAGAAAAGGAAGTATTTGCCGGTTTTCCCCTTCTCATTTGAAAGTGAAGCTGTTATATCTTTATATGATCCGTTTTCCTCCTTCAGACACAGATAATATTTATCGCAGGTATCGGGCAGGGTTTCAAATTTTGTCATTTTTAACCCCTGACCCTTATTATAAGATTCGGGCATCTCGGCAGGCACATGTCCGCCTCCAAATCCGCTTGGATATGAATTCTCGTCGTAAATCCAGATATTCATTCCAAGTTCCTTTCCCTGTTCAACGGCATATTTATAGAGTTCGAACCATTTGTCCGACAGGTATTCGGTAATTAATCCGGGCCTCGGGTGAATAAAGACCTGAGATGAACCCGCGTTTTTAAAACTTGTGAGAAAGTTATGGATCTCATCCTTTGTTATTTCGGCATTCCACACGAAAAACGGAGATGTGGTGTACTCTTTAGGCGGCTGCCTGAATTGAGATGAAAGAGTAGTAAAATCAGGAACTTTGACTTCATTAATTACATTTTTTTTGCAGGAATTTAAGATGACGCTACTTGAAACAAAGGTTAAAATAACCAGCAGTTGTTTGAATCCGGACAGTTTCATAATGGTATGGTTTTAGAATTTGAATCTAACTTAATTATTAGTAGAAAACAAATATCTGGTCAAGAATAATAATAGTCTATTTTAGAAATAATTGTCTCTGAGTCCCTCTGTGTCTTCTCCGTGACTCTCCGTGTAACCAAAAAAAGAACTAACACCGAGGAGCACTGAGGGGCACTGAGTTCCACAGAGGATAACTGACTTTAAAACTTTTCTGATATCGTAAACTAAAATTCATCTGTTTCAAAATCGGTTGAATCAACCCATCCGGCACTTTTCCTTGAGATCTCCCTTTTCATGAACCTGTTATAAAAGTCTTTTATTTCTTTCTGGGCGTAAGGGTATTTGTCAAAAATATCTCCTTTCCCATACATTCTCGGATCGTCCTGATTCAGAAGCTCAAGATAAAGCTGTTCATTCAGTCTTCTTTTAACCGCATTATATCCGGCATTGGCGGCAAGGTTATTTAAACATTCCGGGTCTTTACTTATGTGGTACAGCTCATCATCTTTCCGCATACCGAAGCTTAATTTCCAGTATCCCAGTGAGATCCCTGATCTTTTCATGTCGAGTATAGTAGTTTTGGTAGGACTTCCGTCAACATCAAGGTAACCGGTTTCAGGGTTTCCCGCAGGCCAGCGCTCCGGTTTAAAGTTCTTCAGATAAAGAAATCCATCCTTAATTATGCCTCTTATCGGGTAGCCGCCGTCATCGGGACGACCCACATCGTTTCGTTCTTTTCCTAACAACACATAGTTGCGGTTTTTATTTACATATCCTTTTTTATTTGTGTGAAAAATATCAGTAAAGCTCATACCCGTAACAGGCTGCATTCCGGATTCCGATTGTTTGATACCTGCAGCTTCCAGGAGAGTGGGAGCAAAGTCTATGAAGCTGATATAATCGTAAATTAACCTTCCCGGTTTCTTTATGCCTTTTCCCCACATTATTGCCAGAGGCATATGGTTTGAATATTCATAAGCCTGACCTTTGATACGGGGGAATGGCATTCCGTTATCAGCTGTTACAATTACAATGGTGTTTTCAAGTTCGCCTCTTTTTTCCAGTATTTCCAGCATTTTAACAAGATGGCTATCAAAGTGCTCAATTTCAAATGCATAGTCGAGCATATCATTGCGAACAACCTCATTATCGGGCCAGAATCCAAAAACTCGAGGAATATCACTGGTTTTTTTTCCTCCCTTAGATACTCCTGATCCGTATTCATATCCTCTGTGCGGTTCATTTGATCCGTACCAGAAGCAGAATGGTTTATTGCCTTCATGGGAATTAAGGAAATCTTCAAAGTTGCCGGCATAATCGTTATCGGAGATACCATTCGCGGGAGGAACTGTTTTTTTGGAATTGAAAGCTTTCCCGGTAAGCAGACGTGGTTTTCCGGTGCTGTCAATAGCTACACCTGGAGCCCAGCCTTTTGCCGTATAACCAGTGTAATATCCGTGTTCCTCCAGCGATTCCATGAATGACTTAAACTTCGGAGGGAAGAAGGGAACATGATTTGCTGCAGCTTCAAGTTGCCAGCTGTTTCTTCCTGTAAGGAAGCAAGATCTTGATGGCGAGGATTTTGCGTTAGGAGTATAGGCATTCCTAAAGAGGATGCCGTTTTTAGCCACTCTGTCGAATCCGGGTGTTTTCACCCAGTTTGTGCCATAAGCTCCCATATGTGGATAGGAAATATCATCGCCCATTGCAATAAGAATATTAGGCCTTTCCCGATCGGAGGATTTATTAGTCGAATTGTTACATTTGGAAAATATCCAGGGAGATACCAGGATTAAGACTTTAAGATAAGCTGGTTTCATATATAATCTGTATTAGTCCTTTAGACTTTGAAATTACTCAAACGTACCCGGCAGCCTTAAGCTGAAGTTCCTCTGAGGCTGAATATCCCCCGGCGGGCTCATATACTTACCCAGTACCCAGTACCTATTTTATTTCCCTTATTTTAATATTTTTAAAAGAAACTTTATTTCCATGGTCCTGCAGAAGGATATGCCCTTCGGCTCCTTCCCCGTAACCAGGTGAATTCCTGAACTTACTTGTAGCCACCAGTGCTTTCCAGGCGGCAGTGTTCCTTTCATATGATAAGGTCATCTGTCCGTTAAGCCAGTGCTCCACATGGTTGTCTTTTACTATTATTTTTGCCGTGTTCCACTTGTCGGGACCATTATCAATCTTGTTTTTTGGTGGCATAAGATCATACAGGCCGGCGAGGGTTCGGTTACCGTTGATCCCAAGTTTGGCATCGGGGTGGGTTCTGTCGTCAAGAACCTGGTACTCGCAACCAATTGAAGCAAGCGCTCCATTATTTTTATCAATATCAACAAAATATTTGATTCCGCTGTTGGCACCTGTTACATAATTGAAATCGACCAGCAATTCAAAATTCCTGAACTTCTTTTCAGATACAATGTCACCACCGCCATTTGGACCTTTAGTTTCAGGCTTTACTGAAAGAATTCCGTCTTTTATTTCCCATCCGGTTGCCGGAAACTTCTTAGTTTTGGCGTTAATCCATCCCGTAGAGGTTTTACCGTCGAACAGGAGTTTCCATCCCTCTTTTATTTCTTTGTCAGTAAGGGAGTTATCAGGATTATTAGTCTGAATGATCTCCGGTTTGAAGGGTGTCATTGCTGCCATTATAAAAAGTAATACCAGGGCAGATAAAATAATTTTTTTATTCATTTTCGTACATTTTGTTTATTCCTGTTATTAAGATAATCAGGGTCAGAAAGATATAAAAATTATTTAAGTTTATTCAGGTCCCATTCCTGGTACCATTTTATAACAGGGATCCCTTTTTCCCATTCGACTGGTAACCATATATGACGGCTGTCGGCAAGATTTTCCGGTAACCACCTGTCGCCCATGTAGATATAACTAATTTTCCCCTGAATGGGAAGAATATAGGTAGTTTGAGAACCAAAAGTGATTTTGTTTTCATTATCAGTCCCCCTGCATGGATTTCCGATGGTTCTCCAATCGCCGGTCAGTTTTTTTGACACTGAGAGGCGTGCCGGATTTGGCTTCCATCCTGTTGTTCCTGATGTAAACATATAATATTTGCCCTTGTTAAAAAAGATAGCAGGGGCTTCGTTTGATCCCCCAGGAAGAACACGGAAATATTTTCCTGTAAAATCGAGATAATCATCTGTAAGCTCTGAAAAATGAAGAGTCATATTCTCTTCAGATGAATGGATATGGTATGCCTTCCCGTCTTTATCAACAAATAAAGTCATATCGCGTGCCATTTGTCCGCCTTCAAAATCACGACGGACGAACAATCCCTCCATAACGACAACTTTCCACTCATTGGAACCGCTTTTCAATTCACCCTCTTTTACGGTTGATTTTTTATATTCTTCAGGAAAGTTCTGAGGCCATATTCCTGCGTTCGGACGAAGGCTTCGTAAATATTTATAAGGACCTGTTATATTGTCACTTACAGCTACACCCGTTAGTGCAGCTGTATAACCTTTTCCCTTAAGCTCATGATGAAACCACATCACAAACATTCCGGTTTTCTTATTATAGATCACTTTCGGGCGTTCGATAACACAACCCTGCCTGAGCAGACTGACAGTATCGTTAACGACTCTTAATGCCAGACCTTCATTCTTCCAGTTAAGAAGATCCTTTGATGAGTAACAACTTACCCCGTAACGGCTTCTATCCTTTTCAGATCGGGACAGCCTTGATTCGCCGAACCAGTACCACGTATTATTATAATAAAGTATCCCGCCACCATGTGCATTAATGTGCTCACCCTCTGTATCGGGCCATATTTCACCCGGTTTAAATGAGGTATTTATAAGCTGGCAATTTATTGTAAGGGCTGTGAAGAGGAATTGAATTGTAAAAAAATATCTCTTAAGATTCATGATCAAAATTAAATTTAGAAACTCAGGCTTAATTCTGCCGGAAGAGAGGATCGGAACAGATAGGTTCCGGAACTGACCATATAAACTGCAACGTTATTTTCCATACGCAGAAATTTCACGCCTTCGGCTTC